>Ga0272412_1000173_pt1 | contig 16082 bp, 13 predicted proteins | sample WWTPWeurt_MetaT_FD_193540 | JGI IMG/M metagenome (GOLD analysis project Ga0272412, IMG submission 193540) | Metatranscriptome of activated sludge microbial communities from WWTP in Nijmegen, Gelderland, Netherland - WWTP Weurt (Metagenome... | ecosystem: Engineered > WWTP > Aerobic digester >...
GCAGCGCGTTGATTTCAGGCAGCACGGGCAGCATGCCGAAGTGGTTGATCAGCTCCGTCAGGTTGCCGGGCACGAAGGTGTAAACCACTTTCTTGCCGGTGTCCTTCACGCGCGCCAGTTCCGTGAAATGACTTGCGATCATTTCTTTCTGCTTCTGCATGCTGGCGTCTTTTTCAGCGGTTGCGCCTTTCATGCTTTCCCCCACAGTTTGAGCGCATCGGCAAAAGTGCCTGCCTGCTCGCGGATGACTTGGAATTGACCGGTGTCTTCGGAGTACTTGAACGAGGTGTTCGGGATGCCGGCGTTCTCGAGTGCCTTGACCAGCATGGGCTGATCGAGCAGCGCCGGGTCGCAGAAACTTGGCGCCATGAAAATCACGCCATCGGCCCGGTAATCGCGCACGCGTTGCACGAAATCGGCGTGCTTGGTGCGGCGCTGGTCGTACTTGCTCGCCGTGGGCAGTGAGCGGTTGATGAAGCCGTCAGAGAGCGCGTCCCACGGGTCGCCGTGGTGGTCAACGTCCTGCTCGATGAAGCGCGAGCCCAGCACGAAGTCGTCATCGACCACATAGCAGCCCGCGCGCTCAAGCGTGCGCAACAGACCCAGCGGCGGCTGCTCGCAGAAAGCGCCGCGCACTGCGACGCGAATATTGTCCATGCGCGGCCGGCCCGCCTGCGCCGAGAGTTCGACGTATTCGTTGACCATCGCCGTGTGCTCTTCCACGGGCAGCAGGTAAGCCGCGCGCAGCAGCAGGTAATAATCGATCGTGGGGATTTCCCATGGGCGGTCGCGGCGCGCGTGCACGAGGCGGCGCAAGGCCGCGCGGTTTTCATTGAAGACCGTGATCGAATCGCGCAGGCGCTTGTCGGTGACTTCAACCCCGGTGAGCTTGCCGACTTCGCGCGCGATCGTGCGCATCTCGTTCTTGTAGAAGCGCCCGCCGAGGCGGTTGTCGAAGTTCTGCGGCAGATCGAGGTAGTGCGTCCACTTGCCCTCGAACAGCATCTTGAACATGCCGCTGAGGTTGCGCACGACATCGCAGATGCTGGGGAACAGAAAGCCGTCGCAGGCATCCAGACGGCCGCTCACGGCCAGTTCGATGACGCTGCGCGGGAAGTGGCAGATGTAGCTCTGGAAGTAGCTGTCGCCGCGCACGATCTCGACGCGGTCGGCGCCGCCCATGATGCCCACGGGCAAAGCACCCGCGGCGTGGATCACTTCGCGCGGCACATAAATCGGCAGAAAGCCAATCGCCTTGCGGTTCTTGCCCTGTTCCTTCCAGGCCTTCACGGCCTTGAGGTCAAGGTCGTCATAGAGTCCTTCGGCGCGCGCCGCAATCTGGCGCAGGCGTTCGGCGGCATCGGTGGCCAAGGTGCTCATGCGTTCCTCCAGGCCGCGTTGCGCTTTTCAATGAACGCGGCTATGCCTTCGTTGGCGTCATGGGTGGCCATGAGTTGCTCGACGTAGGCCTTTTCGTGGGTGATCAGGCGCTCCTCGAGGCACTTCATCAAGGGTTCGCGTGACGCGGCGGTGGCGTGACGGATGCTCGAGGCGGAATAGGCGCCCAGCGTGCGCTTGAACCAGGCCTGCACTTCGGCGGCAAGTTCACCCGCAGGGTAGACATGGTGAACAAGGCCGAGCGTGCGCAGTTGTTCGCCCGTCAGCTCTTCGCCGCTGAGAATCATGCGGTCGGCCAGCGCTTGCCCGAACTTCTTCACGAGCAAAGCGCAGGCCACGGGCGGGAACACGCCGAGTTTGATCTCGGGCAGGCCCATGCGCGAGTCCGGCGCGGCGAACACGAAATGGCAGGCCAGCACGATCTCAAAGGCGCCGCCAAGGCAAACGCCCTGCACACATGCCGCCACGGGCACTTTCGAGCCCGCAATGTTCAGCGTGAGCTTGCGCAGCGCCGCCAGCGCCTGCGGGATCTGCGCCTTGACGTGTTCTTCAACGGAAGCGCCGAAGCTGAAGTGGGGGCCCGCACCCTCAATCGTGATCAGCTTGAAGTTGGCGTCGGCCTGCGCTTTGGTCAGGGCCTCGTCGAGTTCCAGCATCACGGCGCGCGTGAAGACGTTGCCCTTGGGCTTGTCCACGATGAGGCGAACCAGAGCGCCGTTGAATTCAGGAGTGGTGCGTATGGCGCCCATTTATGCCCCCTTCGCGGCCGGCTGGTATTGCGGGCTGACTTCGCGGATGAGTTCTTCGGTCCAGGGGCGGCCCTTGGCGAGCTCGCGGCGCAGGGCGATGAAATCCACTTCGCGCTTTTCCTTCGGGCCCTCGTTGAAGGCGCGGAAGCCGGCGTTGGCCTCAGTCATCATGTTCAGCGCCAGCCAGGCGCGGTTGGTTTCGCAGTTCTTCTGCCAGTGCTCGAGTTTGAACTTGCGGATGCTCTCGATCGTTTTGATGGTGCAATCGGGCATGGTCTGCGAAAGCTTCCAGGCCATCTGCTCGACGGCTTCATCGAGCTTGCTGAGATCGCTTTGGGCTTCCTTGAGGATTTTCTTGGCTGCGTCGAGGTCGGCGCCGGTTTTCAGTTCGCCGAAGATCACGTTGCCGAATTCATCGGCGTAGCGGTCGATCGTCACGAGCGGGTTGGCAATGAATCTGCCGTTGTGCTTGAGCACGGGCACGATCTGGTTGATCAGCCCAAGCCGCAGCGCCTTGTGCGCCGTGAAGGGCTCGCACAGGACGCAACTGGCCATGGCGTGGCCAAAGCCGACATAGAGCGGCAGGAAATCCGTTGCGCCGCCGTCGGGCGCGCTGCCGTGTTTGGGGCCGGCCTGGCCAAAGCGCGCGGTGTCGGCCGCGACGCTGAAATCCGTCGCCATGCCGATTTCCTGCCCGCCGCCGATGCGCATGCCGTTGACGCGATTAATCACCGGCTTGTCGCAGGTCATGATGCCGGTGACCATGTCGTTGAACAGGCGCATGTACTGCCGGTACTCCTGCGGGTTGCCGGCGTAGTACTCGGCGTATTCCTTGGTGTTGCCGCCGGTGCAGAACGCCTTGTCGCCCACGGCTGTGAACACCACGGCAACGACGCTGCGATCCATGCTCGCTTTGCGGAACGCGAGGATGATTTCCTTGATCGCGTCGGTGGTGTAACTGTTGTACTGCGCGGGATTGTTGAGCCAGATCCAGGCGTTGAACAGCTCGGCCACCGGCTTGCCCTGCGCATCGCGCAAGGGCTTGAGTTCGTAACGGATTTCCTTGAAAGAAAGGCCGTCCACCAGTTCGTGGCTGTTGAGTTCGGATGTTTCGACTCTCGGTTCCATGTCCTCTCCTTACTTCCCGGGTACCAGCACCGCGCGCTCGGCCAGCTTGCCGTGGTGCGCGGCTTCGAACACATCGTTGATCAATGAAAGCGGGTGCGTCTTGACGAAGGGCTTCACCTTCACGCGTCCATCGAGAACCATTTTCACGGCCTCGGCGTAATGGCGCGGGGCGCAGCCCCAGTTGCCAAAGCAGGTGGCGTCAAAGGCCATCAGGTTTGATAGCCGCACCTTGACCGATTCCATGGTGAAGCCGACCACGGCCATGGTGCCGCCGGGCGGAATGAGGTTGAAGGCGAGTTCCTGGCCGGGCGCCGTGCCGGACATTTCGAAAATCTTCCAGCCGAAGTCGCGCAGGCCTGCGCCCTTGACGAGGTCCTTGATGCCGGCACGCGCGGCTTTGATGTCCTGGCCGCGCGAGTTGTAGGTGAATTTGGCGCCGTAGTCGCGCACGCGCGCGAGCTTGGTGTCGTCGATGTCGATGGCAATGACGCGCGCGCCAAAGGCCGCGGCAATCTGCACGCCATAGGTCCCGATGCCGCCGGTGCCAATCACGATGGCGACGTCGTCCTTGACGATGTTGGCGCGCGCGATGGTCTGGTAAGGCGTCGTAACGGCGTCAGCGATAACCGAGAGCTCAGCCAGTTCCTGTTCGCTGAGCGAATCCGGAAGCGGCGTGAGGTGGCGCGCGGGCACAAGGATGTGCGAAGCAAATCCGCCGTGGCCATCGTTGCCGGGCATGAACTGCGCCTTGCAGGTGTTTTCGTAGCCCGCCTTGCACATAGCGCACTCGCCGCACGGCATTACGGCGGGCACGATGACCTTGCGGCCCTTGAGCCTGGCGTAGTCGGCGCCGGCCTCGATCACTTCACCGGCGATCTCATGGCCGAGCACCAGCGGCAACGGCTTGCGCGGCGCGACCTGGCCCGTGGCGAAGGAAACATCGGTGTGGCACACGCCGCAGCCGGCGACGCGAACGATGGCCTGGTCCCTGGCGGGCGCGGGCAAATCAAAGGCGAACGCTTCAAAGGGCTTGTTGGGTGCCGGACAGGCGTAGCCGTGCGCTTTCATGGCCGATCCTCGTGCTCTGTTGAAGGAGCGTACAACTTTTGAACGGCGAGTCAATACAAAAGGATACGAATATCCGATTATGCTCCAGCTTTTTGAGACGCGATGCGGGCCTGTCGCTCGCTGCAGATCAGCGCGTGGCCGGGCATGGCGCGATCGGGGCAGTTGCAGGTCATCTGGTCGAGGCGCGGGAAGTCGGCCAACTGCTGCAGCGTGGTGTTCTGCAGCTTCTCCTTGAACTTGGTGCGCAGGTCCTTCCACAGCGTGTGCAGCGGGCAGGCGGTTTCGTCGCTGCAGGTGTCTTCGCCCATCACGCAGCCCTCGAGCTTGTTGACGTCGTCCAGTTCGGCGACGACATCCCACAGCGTGATGGTCTGGGCCTTGCGGGCCAGGCGGAAGCCGCCCTGGCGGCCGCGGTGCGATTCCAGGATGCCGCGCCGCGCCAGCGTTTGCAGCACCTTCGCGAGGTAGTGCACCTTGATGTTGAGCAACTCGGCCAGGTCATGGGCGAGCACCCATTGGCCGGGGTCGCAGCCGGCAAGAATCGTCAGGGCGCGCAATGCGTTTTCACTTGCTTGGGAGAACATCAGCGGCCTCCTTTCGCCGTGGCGGCCAACGCCAGGGGTTCCAGTTCTGCGGTGAACGCGCGCAAGAATTGCGGCTGGCGCGTGATCCGCAACCCGGTCAGTTCGTGGCGGCGGGCAAAGGCCGACGCCACGATTTCACCAAGATAATCCACGTGGCTCTGCGTGTAGGTGCGGCGCGGAAAGGTCAGCCGCACCAGTTCCAGCGGCGCCGTTTCGGCGCCCGGTTTGCCGAACATCAGCGTGCCGACCTCGACGGCGCGCACGCCGCCTTCAAGATAGAGCTCGTTGACCAACGCCACGCCGGGCAAATGCTCCTTGGCGATCTGCGGCGCAAAGCGCGCGGCATCGATGTAAACCGCGTGTCCTCCCACGGGCCGCATCAGCGGCACGCCCAGCTTGTCGAGCAGGTTGAAGAAGTAGCGCACCGAAGCCAGGCGATACTCGAGGTAGGCTTCGTCTAGCACTTCTGTCAGGCCCACGGCCAGCGCGGCAAGGTCGCGGCCAGCAAGTCCGCCGTACGTTGGGAAGCCTTCGGTCAGGATCAGCAGCGAGCGCGCTTTCTCTGCCAGGCCGTCGTCGTTGAGGCACAGCAGGCCGCCGATGTTCACCAGGCCGTCTTTCTTGGCGCTCATGGTGAAGCCATCGGCGAGGCGGAAAATTTCCTGGGCGATTTCACGCGCGCTGCGCTGGCCCTGGCCGTTTTCGCGCTGCTTGATCAGCCAGGCGTTTTCCGCAAAGCGCGCGGCGTCAAGGAAGAATGGTTTGCCGAAGCGGTGCGCCAGTTCGCGCGCGGCCTTCAGGTTCTGCAGGCTCACGGCCTGCCCGCCGCCGCGGTTGTTGGTGATGGTCATCAACACCATCGCCACGTGGTCGCCCTGCGTGCGCAGGTGCTGCTCGAGGCGCGAAAGGTCGATGTTGCCCTTGAAGGGGTGCTCGTTCTGCGGATCGGCGGCTTCGGCGACCACGAGGTCGATGGCCGTGCCGCCGAGGTACTCAACGTTGGCGCGCGTGGTATCAAAGTGCGCGTTGGCCAGCACGATCTGCCCGGGCTTGAGCATGACGGAAAACAGGATGTGTTCCGAAGCGCGCCCCTGGTGGGTGGGGATGACATGCTTCATGCCCGTCAGGTCGCGCACCACGCGCTCGAGCTCGAAGAACGATTCCGAGCCGGCGTAGGTTTCATCGCCGGTCATCATCGCGCCCCACTGCGCGGCGCTCATGGCGCCGGTGCCCGAATCAGTCAGCAGGTCGATGGTGATCTGGCTGGCGTGCAGCTTGAAGACGTTGAACTTCGCATCGGCCAGATAACGCTCGCGCTGCGCCCGCGTCGTCATGGGCAGCGGCTCGGTCATCTTGATGCGGAAGGGTTCAATGATCGTCTTCGTCATGGCTTAGATCCGGTGATGCAGACTCTCCTGCAGGTAGGGGTCGCGCAGCGGAATCAGCGGCGCGCGCTCCAGCGCCTTGAGGAACACCAGCACAAAGGCCGCGCCAAAGCCCAGCGTGGTGCCGATTTCAAAGAAGCTGAAGCCGGGGCCCATGGGCATGGCGTAGGGCATGATGTTGATCCAAAGGTCAATCCAGTGGCCGGCCAGCACGATGATCGCCACGCGCAGCAGCACATATTCGCTGCGCTTGGCCGGGCGCGGCAGCAGCGCCAGGAAGGGAATGGCGAAGTTCAGGATCGGGTTGACGACATAGCTCAGCGACCACCACTCGCCCTGCGAGCGACGGAGGAAGTAGGAAGTTTCCTCGGGGATGTTCGAATACCAGATCAGCATGTACTGCGAGAACCAGATGTAGGCCCAGAATACCGAGAGCGCGATCAGCCACTGGCCGAGGTTGTGCAGGTGGTTCTCGTTCACGGCCTCACGCAGGTAACCCGTGCGGCGCAGCCAGATCACAAGCACAATCAACGCCGCGATGCCGCCCTGGAACAGGCCCGCGAACTGGTAAATGCCGAAGATGGTTGAGAACCACGAGGGCTCGAGCGACATGATCCAGTCGAAGCTGGCCGCCGACATGGTCAGGGCAAACAGCACGCCGAAGATGGCCGAAGTGCGCACGTTGCGCTGTGTGTGCACGACATCGCCGTCGGTGTCCTGGCGGCGCGAGTTGGCCGTCAGCGCGCGCGAAACCACAATCCAGATGCCGAAGTAGATCACGATGCGGCCAAGGAAAAACCACTGGTTGAGCCACGGCGCTTTGTGGTGCAGCAGGTGCGCGTGGTGGCTGCCGTCTTCGTGTGGATGCACCCATTCATAGAGGTAGCCCATGCCCGCGCCCAGCACGAGCATTGCGCCCAGCGCCACGGGCAGCCACGCCGTCATGGCCTCGGGCACGCGGCGCAGCGCCACATGCCAGCCGGCCTTGGTGAGATAGCCAATGGCGATGAAGAACGTGCCGAACAGCGCCAGCGTCGTGAAGTAGAACGCGGCCAGCAGCCAGTTCGACCACGCGCGCGCGGGATCCACAAACAGCCCGGCGGCAAAGGAAGCCGCGCCGATGCCGGCGATGATGCCAAGCAGGCGGATGGTGCTTTGTTTGGCGCGGAAATAGGAGAGGAGGTGCGAGTTCATGGCTTGCCTCCGGCGAGCTTGCGCAGGTGAAGCACGATCTTCCAGCGATCCTCGGCTTTGACGTGGTCGCCGTGTGCGGGCATGGTTTTGATGCCGTAGGTGATGATGTGGAACAGGTCGCCGTCGCTGTATTTGTTGACGTTGGCAGGGAGGTTGGTGGCGCCGATGCCAAACAGCGCCACGGGTGCGCCGCCGCCGCCGTCAACGCCGTGGCAGCTCTGGCATTGATTGACGAACACTGTCGCGCCCTGCGCCTGGGCTTTGGCGCGCAAGTCCGCAGCAAGGCCGCCGTAGGGGTTGGCGTGGTTCTTGACGGCCTCGAGATCATTGCCGAGCAACTGGTCCCAGGGCTTGGCCGGAGCTGAGTAGTGGAACTGCCCGACGTAAAGCGTGCCCTCGGGCGGTGATTGCTGCGTCAGGCCATTGGGCAGCAGGTCCGTCCGGGCCTGGGCCTCGACGGCGGGAGCGTAGGCCATTTCCGTGAAGATTTCACGGTTGCGCACGCTGGTGTCGCGGGCGAAGAGCGCGGCTATGCCCCAGGCGCAGGCCAGGCCGGCGCAGATCGCACTGAGAACGGTCAGTTTGAGGTTCATGGTGCTTCTCCCAGATCAAGCACGCGCTGTACGTGGTGCTTGGCAAACAGCGCGCGGGCGCGTTCGCCGTCAAAGCTTGTGTCCCGCTGCGCAAGGGCGAGCGCGAACTTGTCGTCGGTGATGCCGTCGACGACGAGCCTGGCCTTCTTGCCGGGGTAGAGCCTTGAGCGGATGAAGAGCGCCAGCATGGTGGAAAGGCCGCCGATCAGCACCACGAACTCGAAGGTGACCGGCACATAGGCGTGAACGTGCCAGGGGTCTTTGCCGCCCACGTTGATGGGCCAGTCAATGGCCTGGGTGTAGTACTGGCCAAAGAGCGCAAAGGCCCCGGCCAATGCACCCATGACGAACGTGACCCAGGTCAGGCGCGAACGGCGCAATCCCATGGCCTCGTCCATGCCATGGACGGCATAGGGCGTGTAAACATCGTGGATGGCGAAGCCGGCTTCGCGGCACTCGCGCGTGGCTTCAAGAACGTGGTCTTCATCAGTGAAGACGCCAACGAGAACCCTATTTGTCCGCTGTTTGGCTTCCCGCCACTTGCTCGTCAGGCCGCCTCGAAAAGGCCACTGCCACCAGTAGCCCAAGGGCTCCATTCCCAGGCGCCGGCGCAGTTCATTTACGTCGCGTCTGTAAGTCCATGACATCAACAGGATTCGAAGGTTGAAGAAGAAGCTAGACATGGGCCACCTCCTTCTCGTGCTTCTTGGCGTGGGCGACGTCGTGCTTGTGGATGACTGCGGGATGCTTGTGGTCGTGATGCTTGTGTTTGCCGGTGCGCATCACGCCCTTGATTTCGCCAAAGGCCAGCATCGGCAGCACGCGGCAGAACAGCAGGAAGCAGGTGAAGAACAGGCCGAAGCTGCCCAGCAGCGTAAGGAACTCGATCATCGTGGGCGTGTAGTAGGTCCAGCTTGAGGGCATGAAGTCGCGGTGCAGCGAAGTCACGACAATCACGAAGCGCTCAAACCACATGCCGATGTTCACGAAGATGCTGAGTATGAAGAGCACGACCACATTGCGGCGCAGCTTCTTGAACCACATCAACTGCGGCGTGATTACGTTGCAGCTCACCATGATCCAGTAAGCCCAGGCAAAGGGGCCCGTGGCGCGGTTGATGAAGGTGAAGCCTTCGTATTCACTGCCCGAGTACCAGGCCACGAAGAATTCCGTGGCATAGGCCAGGCCCACGATGCTGCCGGTGACGAGGATGACCTTGGCCATGTTCTCGAGGTGGTTGATGGTGATGAAGGCCTCGAGGTTGACCACCTTGCGCATGATGATCAGCAGCGTCATCACCATGGCAAAGCCCGAGAAGATGGCGCCAATCACGAAGTAGGGCGGGAAGATGGTCGTGTGCCAGCCGGGAATCACGCTGGTGGCGAAGTCCATGGACACGATGGTGTGCACGCTGACCACCAGCGGCGTCGCCAGGCCGGCGAAGAGCATGTAGGCCGTTTCATAGCGCGACCAGATGCGCGCGCTTCCGTTCCAGCCGAAGCTCATGATGCCGTAGATCTTCTTGCGGATGCCTGTGGCGCGGTCGCGCGCCGAAGCCAGGTCGGGGATCAGGCCGATGTACCAGAACACTGCCGAGATCGTGAAGTAAGTGCTGATTGCGAACACGTCCCACAGCAGCGGTGAACGGAAATTCACCCACAGCGGGCCGCGGAAGTTGGGGTAGGGCGCTGTCCAGAACGCCAGCCAGGGGCGGCCCATGTGAATCAGCGGGAAGATAGCCGCGCAGATCACGGCGAAGATCGTCATGGCTTCGGCCGAGCGGTTGATCGAGGTGCGCCACTTCTGGCGGAACAGGAACAGCACCGCCGAGATCAGCGTACCCGCGTGGCCGATGCCGACCCAGAACACGAAGTTCGTGATGTCAAAGGCCCAACCCACGGTCTTGTTCAGGCCCCAGGTGCCGATACCGGTGGCAATCTGATAGCTGACCGTGACAAAGCCGATGCCCAGGCAGGTCAGCGCCACAAGAAACGCCGCCCACCACAGCCCGTTGGGTTTGCGCTCCATGGGCGCGCACGCGGCTTCCGTGATGTCGTGCAGCGTCTTGTCGCCGTGCACCAGCGGCTCGCGCAGCTCGGATTCAACGCTATGGCTCATAGGTCACCGTCCTTAGACTTCTCCGCTGTTGCGCACCTTGGCCAGGTACTGGATGCTCGGCTTCACATTCAGTTCACCCAGCAGCACGTAGTTTCTTCCGCTGGCCGCCAGTTTCGCGGCTTCGCTGTTCTTGTCGTTCATGTCGCCAAACACGATGGCCTGTGTGGGGCAGCTTTGTTCGCACGCCGTCTTGATGGCGTGATCCGGCAACGGGATGCCGGCCTTCTTCGCCTGCAGCTTGCCCTCGTGGATGCGCTGCACGCACATCGAGCACTTTTCCATGATGCCGCGCGTGCGAACCGTAACGTCGGGGTTGAGCACGAGGTTGAGGCTCGGGTCGGCGTAACTGTAGTTGAACCAGTTGAAGCGGCGCACCTTGAAGGGGCAGTTGTTGGCGCAGTAGCGCGTTCCCACGCAGCGGTTGTAGGTCTGCTGGTTGAGGCCCTCGCTGCTGTGTGTCGTGGCCAGCACCGGGCACACCGTTTCGCACGGCGCGTTTTCGCAGTGCTGACACATCAGGGGCTGGAACGAGACCTTCGGGTTATCTTCTACGGCGCCCTGGTCGGCGGGTTTGTCGTCGCTGTAGTAGCGGTCAATGCGCATCCAGGCCATTTCGCGGCGAGTGGCAACTTCTTCTTTGCCCACCACTGGCAGGTTGTTCTCAGCCTGGCAGCCGACAACGCAGCCTGAGCAGCCGATGCAGGCATTGAGATCAACCACCATGCCCCAGCGGTGACCCTTGTATTCGTGGCCCGTCCACATGGTGGCGTTGGACACGGGCTCCTTGGCAATCGCCTTGGGATCCTTGATGAACTCCGCGAGGCTGACTTCGCGCGCGTGCGGCCGGCCTTCCTGCGAATCGTGGGTCTGCGTCATCGCCAGCACTGTCTTGCGGCCGGCCGCCGTAATCGTCGCGGCCACCACCGACGCCGAGAGCAGCGGGTAGGCGTTGGCGCCAATCACGCCGCTTTGGCTGTTGGCCTGCGCGATCTTGCAGGCCTTGGTGCGGCCATAGCCCAGCGCAATGGCCACGGTGTTGTCGGCCATGCCCGGCTGTTTGACGGCCGGCAACTCCAGCGTCACGTCGCGGCCTTCGGCTTTGGCGGCAACGCGAACCACATCGCCTTCGGCAATGCCCAGCGCCGCAAGCGAGGCCGGCGAGAGCGCGGCGTAATTCTCCCACGTCACTTTCGTCAACGGGTCGGCCAATTCCTGCAGCCACGCGTTGTTCGCCTGGCGACCGTCGCCGATGGCCACGCTTTCATAGAGCACCACTTCGTAGCCCTTGGGCGCAGCCTGCACTGCCTTGGCGCCTTCCGCGCGCGCGACGTTGCTGCCCGCGGGAGAAGCCGCGCCGCCGCGATGATCAACACAGCCGCGCTGGATGGCGAGTTCCCAGGTTTCTCCGGCGCGCAGCACGCTTGCGGCCCAGAAATCTTTAAGCACGTCGCGGTAGGCCTTTTTCGCCCGGCCTGAGGCTTTGCTCATGACTTCGGGCTCGGTGCCGTGCATGACGACTTTGTCGATGTTAGCCCAGCTCAGCAGGCTCTCTTCGGCCTGGCGCCCGCCATAGAGGGGGCGGACGGCGGGTTGCGAGAGTGTCACGAGGCCCTTGTGCGGCTCGTGGTCGCGCCAGCTTTCCATCGGGTGCAGGTCGGTCGCCACGGCCTTGCAAAGCGAAGCGGTTTCATCCAGGCGGTCGGCAATGGCGACGCTGAACTTCGCTTTGGGCAGGGCCTTGGCCCAATCCGCGCCACGGGCGGAGTCGTAAACCGGGTTTGCGCCCCAGACAATGAGCACGTCCACGCTGCCGGCGTCGAGTTCCTTGAGCAGGCCGTCAACCGCCTCGGCGTCGCCCAATTTCTGCTGGGAGGCGTTGGCAAGATCGAGCGTGGCGCCGTAGTTGCCCAGCATCATGTTGATCTGGTTGACGACCAGTTGCTCGGCGAGGTTGTTGCCGCCGGCGATGACGAGGGACTTGCCCAGGTTCTTCAGGTTGCACAGTTCGCCGGCGAGTTTCTCGATCTCGGCCGCAGCCACGGCCTTGGGCGCGGCGGCGTCAAAGGGCTGATCTTTGCCCACCTTTTTCGCCACTGCGTTGGCCAGCGCGACAAGTGCCGCGCCTCGCTCAGAATCAGGCAGACGGAAACGGCTGTCAGCGGCGGCGCCGGTGATGGTCATGGCCGCTTCGAGTTGCACCAGCCGCGCCGGGGCGTTTTTGTCAAGCTTGCGGCTCTCGGCCCACTGGCGCGCGTATTCGACGGGCGAAAGCCATGCGCCCATGAAATCGGCGCCGAAGCTGACGGTGATGCGCGCGAGATCGAAGCGATAGCGCGGAATGGCGCGCGCGCCGTGCGTCTGCTTGTGGGCGTCGGCGATGGCGGAAAGCGAAATGGCGTCGTGGACGATATGCCTGGCGTTGTATTGCTTGCAGAACTCTTCAATGACGGAGCGTGTCGTCGGGCCGCTTTGCGTGCCGCTGAGCAGGCGAACGTTCTTGGCATCCTTGAGCGCGGCCATGACTTCGCCGTCAAGCGTGCGCCAGTTGCGCTGCTTGCCGCCGTTGAGCGGCGTCTTGAGGCGCTCGGGATCGTAGAGGTCGAGGACAAAGGCCTGGCCCTTGGCACACAGGCCGCCCTGGCCCAGGGGGTGCTGCGGGTTGCCTTCCACCTTGATCGGGCGGCCTTCACGCACTTTGTGCAGCACGCCGCAGTTGGCGCTGCATGCCGCGCAGGTGCCGGCATACCAGTAAGCCACGCCGGGGGTGATGTCGGCCTGCTTTGTCACTTGCGGCACCACGTGGCGAGGCTGCGCAGTGCAGCCGGCAACGACGGCGCCTAGCGCGGCCAGACCCGAGGCCTGCATGAAGCGGCGGCGTGAAACGCTGACGCGCTCAAGCTCGCGCGCGATCTCAGGCGGCATGGCCTCGTCGGGCGTGTTGTCTGGCAGGATGATGTTGTCGAATCGGTCGTTCATGGCTTGGCCTCCCGCCTAGCGGTGGCACGCGTCGCAGTCCAGAGGTGCGTTGAGTTTGGGGTTGTTGGCGTTTTCCGTGCGATGGCAGTTCACGCACCAGCCCATGGAGAGGTCGGAGAACTGCTTGACCACCGCCATGTCCTGCACGTTGCCGTGGCAGGTCTGGCAGGGCACGTTGGCGGTCACGTGGGCGGAGTGGTTGAAGTAAACGAAGTCAGGGATGTTGTGCACGCGCACCCAGGCCACGGGCTCGTTCTTGCGGTACATGTCGGTGAAGCGCGCAATCTCGGCTTTGCCGGTTTCGGTGGTGCCCTTGACGTTTTCGTGGCACTTCATGCAGGTGCTCAGTGAGGGCACGGTGGCATGGCGGCTGTCGCTCGCGCCGGAGTGGCAATACTGGCACTGAATGCCCAGTTGCCCCGCGTGCAGCCGGTGTGAATAGGCAATGGGCTGCGCGGGCTGATAATCCTGGTGGTTACCCACGAGGTGGAAATCGGAAATCGACACCATCGCCGGCAGGCTGATGCCGAAGGTGGCGAGGAACACGATGATGAAGATGCGCCAGTTCATGATGTCACCCGTTCGTTACGACGGCCTCTCGCAATTCTTGCGCACGTAGAAGAACCAGTTGATTGCGGTTGCGAACACAAAGAACACAGTCGCGCCGACGAAGAATGCCACGGCGGATTTCGTGCCGCCTTCGCTGGTCGAGTTGGAAATCGCCCAGGCCACCAGCACGTTGAACAGGAATGGGCCGTAGGCCGCGACGGCGCCGGTCCAACCCAACACCTGCGCGCCCTGGCGCGGGTTCTTGGCGAAGATCACAGGGTATTGGCGGAAGGTGCTGCCATTGCCTATGCCGGTGAACAGGAAGATGCCCAGCATCATGCCCACGAAGAGCGGGAAGCTGTCCAGCGAAGTCGGCGCCAGCGAGCCGGTGAAGATCATCACCAGGCAGCAAGCAATCAAGCCGATGCCTGAGACCTGCGTCAGAATGCCGCCGCCGGTCTTGTCCGCAAGCCAGCCGAACACGGGGCGCGCCGCCGAGCCGATCAACGGGCCGAGGAATGCGTACTTGAGTGGATCAGGCGCGTCAGGGAAACCGCCATACAGGCTCTTGATCAGCATGGGAAACGCAGCCGAGAAGCCCGAGAACGAACCGAAGGTCATGACGTAGGTAATGGTGCAGAACCAGGTGTGCTTGTCCTTGAAGATGTCGAGCTGCTCTTTGAACGAAGCCTTGACGGGCACGCTGCGCAGGAACATCCAGCAGGCAATGCCCAGCAGCAAAAGGAACGGGACGTACCAGAAGACGGCATTCTGCAGCCACATATCTGACGTCTTGCCGGCCTTGGTGAAAACCTGCGAAGCCCCGGCCACGCCGCCAAAGAGCGCAAAGCCGATGATCCACGGCGTGACGAACTGCGTCAGCGAAACTCCGAAATTGCCGATACCCGCCTGGATGCCCAGCGCCGTGCCCTGCAGGCGCTTGGGGAAGAAAAGGCTGGTGCTTGGCATATAGCTGGAGAAGTCGCCGCCGCCCATGCCCGCAAGCAGCGCCAGCACCAGGAAGATCCAGTACGGTGTGGACGGGTCAAGGATGGCCATGCCAAGGCCGATGCACGGAATCAGCTTCAGGAAAGTGGCGATGCTGACCACCTTGCGCGTGCCGAAGATCGGGATCAGAAACGTGTGAATCACGCGCAGCGTGCCGCCTGCCAATCCGGGCATGGCGGCAAGCCAGAACAACTCCGTCTCCGTGAACTTGAAGCCGATGCCGGGCAGGCGCACCACCAGCGCGCTGACCACGAACCAAGTGGCGAACGACAACACCAGCGTGGCCGTCGTCAGCCACATCGTGCGCCAGGCAATCTTGCTTCCCGTCTCGGCCCAGAACGTCGGGTCTTCCGGCTTCCATTCCGTCAGCCAGTCACCGCCGGTTTTCGCCGGGGCGCTGGGAGGAACAGGTGCGGCTATGGCTTGCGAGGTCATCGACGTCTCCAGTCAGGTGCCGCTGCCGACGAGTTCAGGTTGTTTGCGGGGTTCTGGCACCGGATCGTCAAGCCTCGCCTTGCCGCCTTCGCCAACCCAGGTGCTGGTCCACTTCTTCATGACCATCGCAAGTGCAATCAGGATGCAGATGGAAAGGGCCGTGCCCGCAAGGAAGCCGGGCGTGAAACCATAGCCGCTGTATTTGGCGCCCACGCCCATGGCGTTGGGCAAGAAGCCGCCGGCCAGGCCGCCAATTTCGCCCACCAGGCTGCCGGCGACGGCGGTGTTGCCGCGGAAGCGCAACGGCAGCAGTTGGAACACAGCGCCGTTGCCCGCGCCCAGCGCGGAGAAGAGAATCACCATCACCGCGACCATCAGCCACGGGTTGGCCAGCGGACCATCTTTGGAGAGCAGCATGATGCCGGCAAAGGCAGTGCCGAGCACCGAGATGACGGCCAGCCACTTGATCATGCGCAGGCCGCCAATTCGGTCAGCCAACCCGCCGCCGACGAGGCGCAAAATGCTGGCCATGATGATGATGCCGGCCGCGTACTGGCCGACGTTTTCTTTGGCGATTCCGTATTGGTCGTGAAAGAGAGTGGGAAGGAAGCTGGTCAATCCGATGTAGCCGCCAAAGGTCAGCGCGTACATCAAGTTGAAGATCCAGGCGTCACGATCCCAGAGGATCGCGAGGTGTTCCTTGAGGCCCTTGTGCTCGCGGTCGGAGGGTTCCTTGGCGAACAGTTGCAGCATAATCATCGCGAAGACAATCGGGATGATGGCCAGGCCGTAGACCGCTTTCCAACCGTGGAGATTGGCCAGCGGCGGCGCCAGCAAAACGGCCAGCACGGCTCCGGAGTTGCCCGCGCCGGCAATGCCCATGGCCAGGCCCTTGTA
>Ga0272412_1000174_pt1 | contig 16072 bp, 12 predicted proteins | sample WWTPWeurt_MetaT_FD_193540 | JGI IMG/M metagenome (GOLD analysis project Ga0272412, IMG submission 193540) | Metatranscriptome of activated sludge microbial communities from WWTP in Nijmegen, Gelderland, Netherland - WWTP Weurt (Metagenome... | ecosystem: Engineered > WWTP > Aerobic digester >...
GGTTGGCGGAACAGTTGGCAGCGTGGGGAGTGCCGACCCTTTACATCACTGACGCCCAGATGGGGTTATTCGTCGCCCGAGCCGATGCGGTGCTGGTCGGGGCCGATAGCGTGCTGGCGGATGGGTCGGTTGTCAATAAAGTCGGCACTTATCCGCTGGCGCTGGTAGCGCGGGAGCAGGGCGTTCCGTTCCAGGTCTGCTGCGAGAGTTTCAAGCAGCGCGCCGCGAGCGATCCGCCGCCGGAACTGGAAGAAATGGCACCGGCTGAACTTGGCGTACCGGGCTGGCCGGGCGTCACTGTCAGGAACGTGTATTTCGACATTACGCCAGCACGATTGGTGACGGCGTGGATCGACGAGACCGGTACGAGCGGATTTTTCTCCAGCTCGATGCTGTAAAAAAGACAAAAACCCGGCCTTCACGAGGAAAAGACCGGGCTCAGTATCAGACTATGGTGAGGGTCGCAACGCCGGTCACTTGACCGCGCGGTTATCGACTAGATCAGTGACCACGTTCGGATCGGCCAGCGTCGAGGTATCACCCAATTGATCCACCTCGTTGGCGGCGATCTTGCGCAAGATACGGCGCATGATCTTGCCAGAGCGAGTCTTGGGCAGACCGGGCGCCCATTGCAGCACGTCGGGCGACGCGATGGGGCCGATTTCCTTGCGGACGTGGGCGACCAACTCCTTGCGCAGCTCCTCGGTCGGTTCGACGCCGACCTTCAGGGTCACGTAGGCGTAAATGCCCTGGCCCTTGAGGTCGTGCGGGTAACCGACCACCGCCGCCTCGGCGACCGCCGGATGCAGCACCAGCGCCGATTCGACCTCGGCGGTGCCCATGCGGTGGCCGGAGACATTGATCACGTCGTCCACGCGGCCGGTGATCCAGTAATAGCCGTCCTCGTCGCGCCGCGCGCCGTCGCCGGTGAAGTACAGACCCTTGTACATCGAGAAATAGGTCTCGATGAAGCGTTGATGATCGCCATAGACGGTGCGCATTATGCCAGGCCATGGCCGGGTGATAACCAAGTTGCCGTCGGTGGGGCCTTCCAGGAACTGACCTTCGGCGTCGACCAGCGCTGGACACACGCCGAAGAAGGGCCGGGTAGCAGAACCGGGCTTCAGGGCGGTAGCCCCCGGTAGCGGGGTGATCAGGATGCCGCCGGTCTCGGTTTGCCACCAGGTGTCGACGATCGGGCAGCGCCCTTCGCCGACGTTTTGGTAGTACCACTCCCAGGCTTCGGGGTTGATCGGTTCGCCGACCGATCCCAACAGCCGCAAGCTCTTGCGGGAAGTCCGCTTGACCGGCTCTTCGCCCTCGCGCATCAGCGAGCGGATCGCGGTCGGGGCGGTGTAGAAGATGTTGACCTGATGCTTGTCCACCACTTCCCAAAACCGGCTGACGTTCGGATAGGTTGGGATCCCTTCGAACATGATGGACGTGGCACCGTTGGCCAACGGGCCGTAGACGATGTAGGAATGGCCGGTTACCCAACCGACGTCGGCGGTGCACCAATAGATATCGCCATCGTGATAGTCGAAGATGTACTTGTGGGTGATTGCCGTGTGCAGTAGATAACCACCGGTGGTGTGCAACACACCCTTGGGTTTGCCGGTGGAACCGGAGGTGTAGAGGATGAACAGCGGATCCTCGGCATCCATGTGCTCCGGCGGACAATCGGCGCTGGCTGTAGCCATGATGTCGTGATACCACACGTCGCGACCTTCGACCCAGGCGACGTTGCCGCCGGTCCGCTTGACCACCACCATCTTCTGCACGCTGGGCGTGCTTTGCAGCGCTTTGTCTGCGTTGGCCTTCATCGGCACCTTGCGCCCGCCGCGCATCCCTTCGTCGGAGGTGATGACCACGTTGCAGGTAGCGTCGACGATGCGATCCTTCAAGGAATCCGGCGAAAAGCCGCCGAATACGATGGAATGAACGGCCCCGATGCGGGTGCAGGCCAGCATGGCGACCGCCGTTTCAGGGATCATCGGCATGTAGATGCAAACGCGATCGCCCTTCTTCACGCCCAAGTCTTTAAGAGCATTTGAAAACTTGCAAACGTCTTCGTACAGTTCGCGATAGGTAAGTTTCTTGTCTTCGGATGGGTTATCGCCTTCCCAGATGATGGCGACTTGATCGCCTCGGGTCTCCAGATGACGATCCAGGCAGTTATAGCTGACGTTGAGCTTGGCACCATCGAACCAGCGGATGTGGCCCTTGGTGAAGTCCCAGTCCAAGACCTTGTCCCAACGCTTGAACCAAGTGACGAGCTGATCAGCCTGTTCCGCCCAGAAACCTTCGGGATCGTCGACCGAGCGTTGATACATCGCGAGGTATTGGTCGTTGTTAATCCAAGCATGGGCGGCAACTTCGGCAGGAACGGGATAGACCTTGACGTCGGACATTACCGTGATTCTCCTAGGGTGGTGGTTGTGTTGTGCGGGATCAATTTGAATGAGGCGGCGATGGTGTTCGCATCCGCGTCCGATTCTGATTCACTATTTTCTAGTCCAAGGTCTTGGACTTGTCTATGGTTCGGTGCGCTGACTCGATCCATTCGGTCGGGTTGATGCTGCCGTCGGTGGGGTTTCCCAGTAGCGGGACGGAGCTGTCGGTACGCTGGCCAGCCGCCAGCATGCGCGCGCCCAAGCCAGGATCGTCGCCGGCGATTCCCATCGCAAAGCGGGTGGGGGGGATTGCCCCAGGAAATTCAGGGCGGCCCACAATGCCGGTGCCGGATTTTCGAGATCGAGCGGCGTGGCGCTGGTCTGCTTACTGAGTTTATGGCCGGATCGGTCCATCGCCACCGGAAGATGGGCGTATTGCGGGGTGGGGACATCGAGCAGTTTTTGCAGATAGATTTGCCGAGGTGTTGAGTCCAGCAAATCGCCGCCGCGCACCACTTGGGTGATACCCTGAGCGGCATCGTCTACCACGACGGCCAACTGGTACGCAAACAGGCCGTCGGCGCGACGAATCACGAAATCGCCGACTTCACTCGCCAGACACTGCCGGTATTCGCCTTGCACGGCATCGTGAAATGTCAGCGGTGTATCATCGACGCACAGGCGAATGGCCGCCGGTCGGTCGGGATGGCTAACGCGATTGCGGCAGCGGCCGGGATAGATCGGGCCACCATCCTTGCCGGGTAAGCAACTGGCGAGCTCTCGTCGGCTGCAAGTGCAGGGATAGGCGAATCCGGCGTCTTGCAAACACTCCAGTGCCGTCCGATAGGCATCCGTCCGCCGACTTTGGTAGAGCACGGGACCATCCCAGCATAGCTCGTAACGCTCCAGTGCCCGTAAGATCGCATCGGCCGCACCCGGTCGAGCGCGGGGCACGTCCACATCTTCGATACGGACTCGCCATTTGCCACCTTGCCGGCGTGCCTCCAGGAAGCTGCCCAGTGCGGCGACCAGTGATCCGAAATGCAGAGGGCCGGTTGGGGAAGGCGCAAAACGACCACAAACCCCGCCCTGCGATTTGGCCAGGGGGTCGCTGAGGAACTCGGCCATCACGATGCGATCAAGGATCCGATGGCGCGATGATAGATGAGGTTAGCCGCTAGTGATTGCCTTGCTTTTCGCGGATTTCTTCCAGCATTTTGCAGTCAATGCACAAGGTGGCGGTCGGGCGGGCCAACATTCGCGGCAACCCGATTTCCACACCGCAGGCTTCGCAATAGCCGTAGTCGCCGCTGTCAATCAAGGCCATGGCCTCGTTGATTTTTTTGAGCAACTTGCGTTCCCGGTCGCGGGTGCGCAGCTCTAGGCTGAATTCTTCCTCTTGGGTGGCGCGATCATTCGGATCGGGGAAGGTGGCCGATTCATCCTGCATGTGATTGACGGTACGGCCTACCTCTTGTACCAGGCTCTCTTTCCAATCCAGCAGGATCTTGCGGAAGTGAGCTAATTGAACGTCGCCCATGTAGGGTTCGCCTTCGATGGCCTGAGCAGACGCCGGCATTTCCTGCGCGAGAGGGTTGGTGGCAGCCATTGCGATTCCCTCCTAAATGGAACAAACCCAAATGGGCGGAACTCACCGGAAAACAGTCCGCCACACCGCTGGCATCGAAGTAGAGAATGCCATTGCCAAGGTAATGTACAGCAGACCCTTTCCCATGGCAAAAATATAGAACGATTTTTCACCGCCCACTGGGGCTACATACCTAAAATTCTGGCAAAAACCGAGTATTTCGTCCTTGTGGACAAGGCGTGAATTAAAACAGGCAATGGCAGGTTTATCCGCGCGCAAGCCGTGGGTATAATAACACCCCACCTTAAACCACCGAACCCCCATCTTGGGCAAGTATCGCCACGATGCCTCTCTGGCGCGATTCGCCATCCGCCCTCTTTGAAGAGGAGAGCGGCTTGCAGGCTAGATGGTCATATCCAGGTGGCTGCTACCGAGAAAGCGATATTGATTTGGCCGGAGCAGTGTCCATCGCTTCGCCACTACCGGGCATCCTCCCTCCACCTTGGCTCGGTTGGAGCACCGCTATCGTGCCCGTCCCGGGAGACGGCTCCGTACGCAGGCCACTGCGCTTTATAACGATCCTGGAACGAACCTTCCCGATCGGTACGTTCCCGAGAACCCTTTAACACTGGGAGTCGAGAATCGCCAATGAGCACACTCATCGAGCAATTTCGCCAAAGTTCGCCCCTGTTCGGCGGCAACGCGGCTTTCATAGAAGACCTGTACGAAAGCTTTCTAAGCGATCCCGAATCGGTCAGCGAGAATTGGCGGCACTATTTCCGCGACCTACAGACCCAAAGTCTAGGCGCTCGGGACGTGGCGCATGGCCCGATCCGTGACTCCTTCGCTCGACTGGCGCCGCAACCGCAAGCCGGCCGTGCCCAGGCTCTCAGCCCCGAAGCGGCCGGAAAACAGGCGTCGGTGCTACGCATCGTCAACGCGTATCGTACCCGGGGCCACAAGGCCGCCGATCTCGATCCGTTGCGCCTGCGCGAACGGCCGCCAGTGCCGGAACTCGATCCGGGCTATCACGGCCTTAGCGAAGCCGATATGGACACTGCGTTCAATACCGGCTCACTGGTGGCGCCCTCGCAGTGGACCTTGCGCGAGATCATGGCCTTAATTCGCGAGGTCTATGTCGGCACGATCGGCTCCGAGTACATGCATATCAATGAAACGGCCGAAAAGCGCTGGATCCAAAAGCGGCTGGAAGGCCAGCGCGCCCGGTTGGAACTAGATTCGGCGCAGCGTAAGGAACTACTGCACTGGCTGGTGGCAGCGGAGGGTTTGGAGCGTTACCTGCACACTCGTTACGTCGGCCAGAAACGTTTCTCGTTGGAAGGCGGCGAGAGTCTGATCCCGATGATGGATGAACTGGTGCAGCAAGCTGGCGCCCAGGGTGTACAAGAAATCGTCATCGGCATGGCCCACCGCGGCCGCCTGAACGTGCTGGTCAACATCATCGGCAAATCGCCCAACGAACTGTTCCAGGAATTCGAAGGCAAGCGTCGGGTTGGCAGCGCCGGCGACGTAAAGTATCACATGGGCTTCTCTTCCGACGTGGAAACGCCAGGGGGGCGGGTGCATCTGGCTCTGGCGTTCAACCCCTCGCACCTGGAAATCGTCAATCCGGTGGTCGAGGGTTCGGTGCGCGCCCGCATGGAGCGACGGCGGGAACCGGGCGCGGAAACACCGCCCTTCAATACGGTCATGCCGGTGCTGATCCATGGTGATGCCGCCTTCGCCGGTCAGGGCGTGAACATGGAAACCTTCCAGTTCTCGCAGGTGCGTGGCTACCGCACCGGCGGCACCATCCACATCGTCATCAACAACCAGATCGGTTTCACCACCAGCAACCCGCTGGATACCCGTTCGGCGCTGTACTGCACCGACGTGGCCAAAATGGTCCAGGCGCCGATTTTTCACGTCAACGGCGACGATCCCGAGGCGGTGCTGTTCGTCACGCAGCTGGCGATCGAGTACCGGATGACTTTCAACAAGGATGTGGTCATCGACATGATCTGCTACCGCCGGCTGGGCCACAACGAGGCCGACGAGCCGGCAGCCACCCAGCCGATGATGTACAAGAAGATCCGGGCGCGGAAGACCACCGCCACCCTGTATGCCGAGAAGCTGATCGCCGAGGGTGTGATCACCGATCAGAACTTCCAGGACATGCAAGTGCAATACCGTGCCGATCTCGACGAGGGCCGGCAAGTGTCGCGACCCACGTTACCGCACGTCAAGGGACCGCACTCCATCGACTGGACCCTGTACTTGAACGAGGACTGGGACGCGCCGGCACCTACCGCCGTCCCGCTGGCGACCATTCGCGATCTGTCCGAGCGCCTGTTGCGGATACCGGAAGGATTCGAGATGCATCCTCGCGTCGCCAAAATCATGGACGACCGGCGCAAGATGGCGGCGGGTGCGCTGCCACTGGACTGGGGTTTCGCCGAAAACATGGCCTATGCCGCCCTGTTGGAGGAAGGCTATCAGGTGCGGATTTCCGGCCAGGATTGCGGGCGCGGTACCTTCTTCCACCGTCATGTGGTGCTGCATAACCAGAAGGATGGGACCAGCTACGTTCCGTTGATGCACCTTCGCCCCAACCAGCCGAGCTTCATCGTCATCGATTCCATCCTGTCGGAAGAAGCCGTACTCGGTTTCGAGTACGGCTACGCCACCGCCGAACCCGATGGCCTCGTCATCTGGGAAGGGCAGTTCGGCGATTTCGCCAACGGCGCGCAAGTAGTGATCGACCAATTCATCACCTCCGGCCAAACCAAGTGGGATCGGCGGTGTGGATTGGTGATGCTGTTGCCGCACGGCTTCGAAGGTCAGGGTCCCGAGCATTCCTCGGCCCGACTGGAGCGCTACCTGCAATTATGCGCCGAACAGAACATCCAGGTCGTGGTACCTTCGACTCCGGCCCAATGCTTCCACATGCTGCGTCGCCAGATGAAACGGGGCTTCCGCAAGCCGTTGGTGGTGATGAGCCCCAAGAGCCTGCTGCGCCATCGGCTGGCGGTAAACAGCCTGGAAGACCTGACCGAAGGTCATTTCCAGGAGATCATTCCGGAGATCGATCCGCATGATCCGGCCGCGATTACTCGCTTGGTGTTCTGTAGCGGCAAGGTCTACTACGATTTGCTGGAGGCCCGGCGGGAACGGAAACTGGATCATGTGGCCCTCGTTCGCATCGAGCAGCTCTATCCGTTCCCACAGAAGCTTTATAACGCCCAGGTGGCTCGTTATCCTCACCTCACCGATCTGGTCTGGTGTCAGGAGGAACCCATGAATCAAGGTGCTTGGTTCGAAAGCGTTCATCACCTGGATCGGAATTTGCCGTCGCCCCTCAAAACCCGCTACGCCGGCCGGCCGCATTCGGCGTCGCCGGGCACGGGCTACCACAGCGTCCACGTCGAACAGCAACAAAAACTCGTCAACGAGGCCCTGGGCCAATAACCCCGTGACCCAGACCGAACAACGATCCGGAACCGGAGAGAACAACTAATATGACCATCGAAGTGAAAGTCCCCACCTTGCCCGAATCCGTCTCTGACGGCACCCTCGTCAACTGGAAGAAGAAACCGGGGGAGGCGGTCAAGCGGGGCGAGAATCTCGTGGATTTGGAAACCGACAAGGTCGTTTTGGATATCCCTGCCCCCGCCGATGGCGTGCTCGGCTCGATTCTGCGCCAGGAAGGTGAAACCGTCGCCACCGGCGATGTGATCGCGACTTTGGAAGAAGGGGCTGCTACCGAGGGAGCATCGCCCACGCCGGCGGCACCGGCTGCATCGACACCAACTCCGACCTCGGCCCCAGCAGTCGAAGTCGATCTGGAAGGTTTGAGTCCGGCGGTACGCCGGTTGGCCGCTGAGCATGGCCTGGACGTTGCCAAAATTCCGGGGTCTGGCCGAAGTGGTCGGGTCACCAAGGCCGACGTGCTGGCCTTCCTTGAAGGACGGCAACAGGCCAAACCTATCTCCATTCCGGTCGTCGCCAAGGCCGCGACTCCAATCTCGTCGCCGTCGCCGGTCTCAATGGCCACCACCACCACTGCGCCGCTACCTCCCGACACGTTTGGCCGTTTGGAGCAGCGAGTCCCGATGACCCGGCTGCGCGCCCGCATCGCCGAACGGCTGTTGATGGCCAAGAACAGTACCGCCATGTTGACCACGTTCAACGAGATCAACATGAAGCCGGTAATGGACCTGCGCAACCGCTACAAAGACGAGTTCGAGAAAAAGTATGGCGTGCGACTGGGTTTCATGGGCTTCTTCGTCAAAGCAGTGATCGAAGCGCTCAAACGTTATCCGGCGGTGAACGGCTCCATCGACGGTAACGACATCATCTATCACGGTTACTACGATATTGGCATTGCGGTATCCTCGCCGCGTGGCTTGGTGGTCCCGATTCTGCGCGATGCTGATCAGATGAGTCTGGCCGATATCGAGAAAACCATCGGTGAATTCGGTAAGAAGGCCAAAGAAGGTACCCTGACTGTCGAGGACATGACCGGTGGCACCTTTACCATCACCAATGGCGGTGTGTTCGGTTCGCTGATGTCCACGCCCATCCTCAATCCGCCGCAAAGCGGCATTCTCGGGATGCACGCCACCAAGGACCGGCCGGTGGCGGAGAACGGCCAAGTGGTGATCCGGCCGATGATGTACGTGGCGCATTCCTACGATCATCGGATCATCGATGGCCGCGAGGCGGTGACGTTCCTGGTCACCGTCAAGGAATGCATCGAGGATCCAGCCCGCCTGGTGTTGCAAGTCTAAGCGCAGGTGCTGCGACGTTCGGGTGTCGCAGCGACATGATGATGGAAATCCTCCTCCGCCGAGCGCGGAGGAGAGGCTAGGGCGGGAGAGGGTTGACCTTGCGGCGACGACCCTCGTCCTCGCGATTTGTCTCCCGCCCGCGGGCGAGGAAAGCCTCGGTTTACTCACAGACGATTCAAGGGGCAAGCATGGCCAAGACTTATGATGTGGTCGTCATCGGCGGCGGTCCCGCCGGCTACGTGGCGGCGATCCGGTGTGCGCAGCTCGGACTGGAAACGGCCTGCGTGGAAAAGTGGATCAATTTCAAGGGCGATCCTGCCCTGGGCGGCACTTGCTTGAACGTGGGCTGCATCCCATCCAAGACCCTGCTCGAATCCTCCGAGCAGTATTACCACCTGCGGGAAGGACTGGACGCGCACGGCATCCACGTCGAGGGCGTTCGCTTGGACCTCGACAAGATGATGGCCCGCAAGGAAGATATCGTGCTGCAACTGACCAACGGCATTAGCGCGCTGTTCAAAGCCAACGGCGTCGAATGGTTACAAGGCCACGGTAAGCTGCTGGCTGACCGGCAGGTGGAAATCACCCATCGTGACGGCTCGGTGGATGTGGTGAGCGCCGATAACGTGATTATCGCTACCGGCTCCGAACCGATCGACATCGGTGCCGCATCGGTGGATAACGCCGAGGGATTGATCGTCGATTCGACGGGTGCTCTGAATTTCCGCGAAGTACCCGAGACGCTCGGCGTGATCGGCGCTGGCGTGATCGGCCTGGAGTTGGGCAGTGTGTGGAATCGAATGGGCGCCAAGGTCATCATGCTGGAAGCGGTCGAGGATTTTCTGGCGCTGGCGGATCAGCAGATCGCTCGCGACGCGTTGCGGCAATTCAAGAAGCAAGGATTGGATATCCGGCTCGGCACTCGCGTCACCGCGACCCGCAAGATCGATGATGGCGTCGAGGTGTCCTTCAAGGATCAGGACGGCGAGCATCAGATCACGGTCAAGAAACTACTGGTCTCGGTCGGTCGCCGGCCCAACACCGACAACGTCGCCGCGCCCGAGGCTGGGTTGCTGTTCGATGAGCGCGGCTACATCCACGTCGATGACAAATGCGAGGCTAATTTGCCCGGAGTATATGCCATTGGCGACGTGGTGCGTGGGCCAATGCTGGCACACAAGGGGTCCGAGGAAGGCATTATGGTGGCCGAGAACATCGCCGGCCAGCACGGTCACCTGAACTACGACGCTATTCCGTGGGTGATCTACACCAATCCCGAAATCGCCTGGGTCGGCAAGACCGAACAGGCATTGAAGGCGGGTGGTATTCCCTACAAGGTCGGTAGCTTCCCATTTAGCGCCAATGGTCGCGCCAAGGCGATGGATGCCGCCACGGGCATGGTCAAGATTCTAGCCCACGCTGAAACGGATATCCTACTCGGTTGCCACATCATCGGCCCCTTCGCCTCCGAACTGGTCCAAGAGGCGGTGCTGGCGATGGAGTTCCACGCCAGCAGCGAGGATTTGGCCCGGACCATTCATGGTCATCCGACCCTGTACGAGGCCATGCACGAGGCGGCACTCTCCGTTCACGGCCGCGCTTTGCACAAGATCAATACTTAATTGCTGGATCGCCTTCTAACAAAGGGCGCGCATCGCGCGCCCTTTCGCGTTGATTGGCCATAATCCCCGATAAGACATGTCTTTGCTGCCGATGTGGTACCGCTTACGGAAAAAATTAAACCATCCTTGAATTAAGGTTATAAGTCAGCTAAATAATAGTAGTGGGAATCGAGATTCTCACGCAGTTAGCCTCATTAAAGCTCGCCATTCACGTCGGTCGACTCAAAAAGGAGGAGCAAATGAGCGCGTACAAGATTATCGAAATCATTGGAAGTAGCCCAAACGGTTGGGAAGATGCGGCGAAGAACGCGATCATGGAAGCCGCAAAATCGATACGCCATCTTCGGGTAGCCGAAGTGGGCCGGCTCGATGTCAACCTAAGCGATGATGGTCAAGTGCTGGAGTATCGTGCCAGGCTCAAAGTCAGCGTGAGGCACGAAGCATAGCAGGGCCACCATTCTCCTCCACGGGCAACCGTTCATCCCTTGCGTCACCCCCCTCCATAGCCGATTGTCTGTTTCCATTCCTCTAGGGGGAGGGGGGTCGGTTCAAGCGGTATGTCCCGTCCCGCATTCATCTAATTTGGCGAGCGCTCTTCGGTATCTGGCCCTATCATCCGAGTGGCTCGCCTTTAAGCCCTTGTTTCAACTCAAAAGCATCGCAGAGTTGAGGCAAGGAAATCGCAACCACTCATACGACGAGGAGAACGATTATGGATTTGGTAGTCGAACGCGTCGAAGTATGGGCCGCGAGCATTGACGATAAGCCTGGCGGCTTAGCGAATATTCTGACCAGTCTGCGGGAAGCTGGCGCCGATCTCAACTTCATCCTCGCTCGGCGGACCCCTGAAGTACCCGGCAAATCGGTGGTGTTTGTCACCCCGCTCCGGGGCGATGCAGAACTCGAAGCTGCTGCCACTTTGGGGTTCAACCCGACCGGGAGAGTGTATTCGGTGTGCGTCGAGGGCGAAAACAGGCTGGGAATTGCCGCTGAACTGGCATCGCGCCTAGCTGCGGCGAGTATCAACCTGCGAGGTTTCTCGACGGGTGTGATCGGAGCCCGGTTCATCATGTATATCGGCCTCGATACTGCCGAAGATGCCGCGAAGGCCGTTGCTGTGCTTCGGCAGGCATAGTGAAGAGTGATTTTCGTGGTGCCCACTCAAGTTCGATGCTTTCAAAACGAGCGTCGGATTGATGTTTTCCAGCGATTCTGGTGCGCAGCCCGGCGACCAAAACCGTTCGTGCCGCTGAAGCTACTACCGTTCCAAGCTTCCTAAACTGGGAGGCCACGAAAAGCTGACACGTCGTTTTCCCCAATGGCGAGGAGTACCTCACATGGAAACGAAAACCATCGCTGACATCCTCCAGTCGTTTCGAGAGGATTTACCCGACCACAGCAAAACCGCTGTCGCCATCGATCGCGGCGCCAGTTTGGCGGACATTTCCAACCTTGCACAGGCGGAAGGTCTTCACGAAATCGTGACGATCTTGTTCGAGGCGCAGCAGGAAGCGCTTCGGGAAAATCCCGAAGCTGCTACCGATCCCACCGTAGCTACCCAGGCGTTTATCCAAAACTTTCGCACGCGATTACCCAACGATAGCAAAACTGCTGCCGCTATCGATCGCGGTGCACCGTGGGAAGAGATTTCGGAGTGCGCCGAAGCAGAAGGTGTCCATAAACTTGCTGCCGCGCTGCTGAATCCCGAGCGGGAACACATGCACGATTCCGCTTAAACCGTACTGCGCACAATCGATGCCGGATTGCCGGATCATTGCCACGCTACGAGAGGGCGCGTGTCGCGCCCTCGAAAGTTTGTTTTGCCGTGGTAATCGCCGCTAACCTCTCTTGCTGTAGCACCTCCGCTAGCGCCAACCCGGTCAGGCCCTGATCCACTAACGGCCGCGCCCGAATGTCCGCTGCCGCCCGATAAATCTGGCGCATGAAATCCGCTTGCCTATAATCCCGGTTTTCCAAGCCCAGTCGGCCCCGCGCATCAGCCTCGCAGGCTAGCAGGAATTGTTCAAACCGCTGTGGCTTGCGCAATGCGTCTAGCCCTTGCAAAGTCTTCAGTAGCGTTTTCGGGCGCAACTCCAAAGCGCGATGGCAGTAGGTGTGATAGCGGGCAGTCAGCACGCCCAGTTCCCGGTACATATTAGGCACCCGCAATCGTTGACAGAGCACGCGCACCAAGTCGGCGCCGCGCTGTTCGTGACCGAGGTGCCGGGGCCATTCCACGGCCGGAGTTTCGCCTTTGCCCAAGTCGTGAACGAGGACCGCGAAGCGGGTGACCACATCCGTGTTTAGCCGTACCGCTTGGTCCAGCGCCAGCAAGGTATGCGTTCCGGTATCGATCTCGGGATGGTGAGCCGCCGGCTGTGGTACCCCGAACAAGCGGTCGATCTCCGGGAAAATCCGCACCAATGCCCCACAAGCGCGCAGTGTTTCGATAAATTGCCGCGGTTGGGATTCACCCAAGGCGCGTACGGTTTCCGCCCACACCCGTTCCGGTACCAGGCTATCCACCTCGCCGCTAGCGACCATGCCGCGCATCAATTCCAGCGTCTCTGGCGCCACTCGAAAGCCGAGCGCGGCATATCGAGCGTTGAATCGAGCTAACCGCAGGATCCGTACCGGATCCTCGGCGAAGGCAGGCGAGACGTGCCGTAGCCAGCGGTCTTCGAGATCCCGGCAACCGTGGTAGGGATCGATCAAACGGCCCTCAGCGTCACGGGCCATCGCGTTGATGGTGAGATCACGGCGCCGCAGGTCGTCTTCCAAGGTTACGGTAGGCTCGGCGTGAACGTTAAACCCATAATAGCCTGGCGCGGTTTTACGTTCGGTGCGAGCGAGGGCATATTCCTCGCGGGTCTGGGGATGCAGGAACACCGGGAATTCCTTGCCAACCGAATGGAAACCGCGCGCCAGCAACTCGGCCGGCGTTGCCCCAACCACCACCCAGTCGCGTTCTTTAACCGGCAAACCTAGCAATCCATCGCGCACTGCGCCGCCGACCAGATAAGTTTCCATCGTGTTTACGTTCATCGGTTATGTTAGGTGGCAAAGAGTAATCGAACGTTTGGCGGATTTTTCGCTGGGCGATTCACGCCGAATGATAACCTTAGACGGTCTTGCGAACGATGCGGCGCTTCTTTTGGATATTTTTGACGGCGAACAGTCTCGGGTTGATGCTGTCTGGCTGTGCTGAACTCGACTATTATCGGCAGGCGGTGGTGGGACAGTGGGAGTTATTGGATGCTCGTCGGCCGGTGGTGGACGTGCTGGCCGATCCAGCGACTGCCCCGGCTTTGCGGCAGCGGCTGGCAACCGCGCGGGCTTTGCGCATGTTCGCCAGTGTCGAGCTGGCGCTGCCGAGCAACGGCAGTTACCACGATTACGCCGATCTCGGGCGGCCTTACGCGGTCAAAAACGTGTTTGCCGCACCGGAGTTATCGCTGGAACCGCGCCGCTGGTGTTATCTGGCGGTGGGTTGTCTCAGCTATCGGGGTTATTTCGATGACGAGGCCGCGCGGCAATTGGCCGACGAGCTGCGGACGGCCGGAGACGATGTTTTCGTCGCTGACATTCCGGCTTATTCGACCTTGGGCTGGTTCGACGATCCGCTGTTGAACACGTTCATCAACTGGTCCACGGCGCGGCTGGCGGAACTGATGTTTCACGAACTGGCGCACCAACGCCTCTACATCGCCGATGACACAGCGTTCAACGAAGCATTCGCGACGGCCGTCGGGCAGTTGGGCGCGGAACGCTGGCTGGAGCGAGCAGATGCAATAGAAGAGCGAGAGGCGTATCGAGTGGATCGTCACAGGCGCGACGAGTTTCTGCGGCTGGTGGGGGCGACTCGCGACCGGCTAGCGACGGTGTACGGATCCTCCCGCGACGAAGCCGAAAAACGGTTGGAGAAACAACGAATTTTGACGGAAATGCGCGACCGATACCGGGAACTCAAGCGGGACTGGGGCGGTTACTCCGGTTACGACCGTTGGGTTGCCGAGGATCTCAATAATGCCAAGTTGGCGGGTAACAGCACCTATTATCGCTGGGTTCCAGGGTTTGTGGCTTTGTACGAGCAGGAAGGACGGGATTTCGCAATGTTCTATCGGACAGTGGAGACGCTTGGGCAATTGCCAGTAGCCGAGCGAGCCGCGCGGTTGGAAGTCTTATCGTCGATATCGACGAGCGTCGCGGCCGATTCAGGCCGGATGAATGGAGTCTTGGCGGGAATACGATTACAGGATCGATAATGAAATCCGAGTCAAACCCAACCGTTCGTCTGCTTGATATTCGCGATCTGTCGGTGTTCTTCGGTCCGGTACTAGCAGTCAAGGAGGTCTCGTTCACCCTTAATCGTGGCGAGACGTTGGCGTTGGTGGGGGAAAGCGGCTCTGGCAAATCGGTGTCGGCGCTGTCGATCCTGCAACTGCTACCGTATCCTCACGCTCGTCATCCCAGTGGCAGCATCTGCCTGCGCGGCGAGGAACTGCTGGGCGCAGCACCGGACCGGCTGCGCGAGGTGCGTGGCAACCAGATCGCCATGGTGTTCCAGGAACCGATGACCTCGCTCAATCCTCTGCATTCCATCGAGAAGCAGGTCGGCGAGACGCTGTCGCTGCACAAGGGTCTGAGCGGAGCACAGCGGCGGACGCGAATCCTGGAATTGCTGGAGCTGGTCGGCTTGCCCGATGCCGCCCATCGGTTGAACGCCCTGCCGCACGAGCTGTCTGGCGGTCAGCGGCAGCGAGTGATGATCGCAATGGCGCTCGCCAACGAGCCCGACATCCTCATCGCCGATGAGCCGACCACCGCGCTCGATGTCACCATCCAGGCCCAGATTCTCAAGCTGTTGAAGGAATTGCAGGCCAAGCTCGGCATGGCGATCCTGTTCATCACCCACGATCTTGGCATCGTCCGCAAGATGGCGGATCGGGTCTGCGTGATGCGCGCCGGTGAAGTGGTGGAAACCGGCACGGTCGCCGAAATTTTCACCGACCCCCACCATCCCTATACCCGTCAGTTGTTGGCCGCCGAACCGAAAGGCGAGCCGCCACCCGAGATGGACGACGCGCCTGAAATAGTGGCCAGTGAGGAATTGAAAGTCTGGTTCCCGCTCAAGCGTGGGGTGTTCGGGCGGGTGGTGGATCACGTCCGAGCAGTGAATGGCGTTAGCGCGAGCGTGCGGGAAGGCCAAACGCTCGGCGTGGTGGGCGAGAGCGGTTCCGGTAAAACCACGCTTGGGCTGGCCATGCTGCGATTGTTGTCCAGCGAAGGGGCGATCCGGTTTGACGGACAGCGCATTGACGGCTTACCGAATAAAGCCCTGCGGCCGCTGCGCAAAGGCATGCAAATCGTGTTTCAGGATCCATTCGGCTCGCTCAGTCCCCGACTGTCGGTGGGGGAGATCGTAGAAGAAGGCTTGCTGGTGCACGGTCTCGCCAAAGATCGCAGCGTCCGTCGTGCCCGTATTGCCCAAGCGCTGGAAGAGGTCGGCCTGGACTCCGCCATGCAGGATCGTTATCCGCACGAGTTTTCCGGCGGCCAGCGCCAGCGCATTGGCATCGCCCGCGCGCTGGCGCTGGAACCCAGCCTGGTGATCTGCGACGAACCGGTGTCGGCGCTGGACGTGTCCATCCAGGCCCAGGTCATCAACGTGCTGATGGA
>Ga0272412_1000175_pt1 | contig 16064 bp, 27 predicted proteins | sample WWTPWeurt_MetaT_FD_193540 | JGI IMG/M metagenome (GOLD analysis project Ga0272412, IMG submission 193540) | Metatranscriptome of activated sludge microbial communities from WWTP in Nijmegen, Gelderland, Netherland - WWTP Weurt (Metagenome... | ecosystem: Engineered > WWTP > Aerobic digester >...
AAGAGGGGCCAAACAATGTTTGCTTTTCTAAGTTCTGAAAGCCTGAGATTGAAATTTTTAAATCCTTTCAGGGTAATGAATCAGAAAATTCGCATCAAACTTCGGTCTTACGACTACAACTTAGTGGATAAGTCCACCGAGAAAATAGTGAAGACTGTTCGTGCGAGTGGTGCCGTTGTAACTGGGCCGATTCCGCTGCCAACCGAGAAAGAAATTTTCACCGTGCTGCGTTCTCCGCACGTGAATAAGAAAGCTCGTGAGCAGTTCCAGTTGCGCACCCACAAGCGCTTGATTGAAATTTACACACCGACTCAGAAGACGGTGGACGCTCTCTCCAAGTTGGAACTGCCGAGCGGTGTTGACATTCAAGTCAAACTCACCTAACAGCGTTTTTTTGATTCAAGTTTGAGGTTTCCGGGTGTGGTCAAAGTGTTTCGGTGTTCGAAATAACTGTCACAGTCGAAAGCGGTTCCGTTCACCGGAAATTCGCTTTTCGTTTGTCTGTCGCAGCCGAAACCGAAAAAAAGAAACGTATTCAACCAAGTCGTTCAAACATAAAACTCAACACAGTGAACGGACTGATTGGCAAGAAAATCGGGATGACCAGCATCTACGATGAAAAAGGCAAAAACGTTGCCTGCACTATCATCGAGGCTGGCCCTTGCGTCGTGACTCAGGTTCGCACCGAGGACAACGATGGCTACGTCGCATTGCAAATAGCATACGGCGAGCGCAAACCTAAAAACACACCTGCTCCCTTATCGGGGCACTTTGAGAAAGCGGGCACTGCTCCTAAACGAAAAGTTCTTGAGTTCCGCGACTCAAACCTTCCAAAATCATTGGGCGATCTGATTACGGTCGCTGAAGTGTTTCAGGAAGGTGATCGAGTCAGCGTAGTCGGTACTTCCAAGGGAAAAGGCTTCCAGGGTGTGGTAAAGCGTCACGGCTTTGGTGGTGTGATGCAACAAACGCACGGTCAGCACAACCGCCTTCGTGCTCCAGGCTCATTGGGTAACTCTTCTTTCGCTGCTAAGGTGATGAAAGGGATGCGAATGGGCGGGCAAATGGGCAATGAGCAAGTAAAAGTGCGCAAACTTCAAGTGCTTAAGGTGTTCCCCGACCAGAACCTGATCCTTATCAAAGGAGCAGTACCTGGGCACAAAGGATCCTATGTTGTCATTGAAAAATAATTGATTCTGGATACTCGCTTTTTATTAAACAGGTAACCAGCAACCATATCATAACCATGCAAGTCACGGTTTACAACACAAAAGGTGAGGCCACAGGCCGCACAATTGATCTGCCGGAAGAAATCTTCGGTATTGAGCCACACGAACACAGTGTATGGCTCGATGTGAAGCGCTATCTCGCGGCTCAGCGTCAGGGTACGCACAAATCAAAGGAACGCAGCGAGATCAGTGGCTCTACACGCAAATTGCACAAGCAAAAAGGTACGGGCGGTTCTCGTAAAGGCGACATCAATAGCCCGGTTTTTCGGGGTGGTGGCCGCGTGTTTGGCCCGCGTCCGCGCAACTATGACATTCATGTGAATGCAAAAGTTCGCCGACTGGCCCGCCGCAGTGCCCTTTCTGCAAAAGCAAAGGCTGGGAACATTGTTGTGGTTGAAGATTTTACCTTCGATGCACCAAAAACCAGTGCCTTTCATCAAATGCTGCAAGCGCTGAAAGTGGCAGATAAAAAGCCGCTTACCGTAACAGGCGCTTACGACAAGATGCTTTACCTCTCTTGCCGCAACATTGACAAGGCTTCTATTGCTCCGGCGACGGAGATCAGTACTTATCAAATTATGAGAGCGGGCTCGGTGGTCATCATCGAAAGCGCCATCTCAACCATCAAAGAATACTGCGCATAAAAGTTGTAAGGTTGATTGTTTTCGGGCATCGGGTTGCTTCGCTTCTTCATCTCCGACAAATAGACAACTCATAACTGATAACTAACAAAAATCATGGCTAAGCAAATTTTGATTAGGCCGGTTATCACCGAAAAGGCGACCAAACTTGCCGATAAACGTCGAACATATTCGTTTGTCGTGAACAAAGGCGCGAACAAAATCGAAATCAAAGCGGCCGTTGAAGGAATGTTCAATGTCAACGTGGAGAGCGTAAATACTGTTGTGATGCCGGGAAAACCGAAATCTCGCAGTACAAAAACGGCCATTGTGCGCGGTACGAAGTCTTCTTACAAAAAGGCTTATGTTACCCTCAATCCAGGTGAAACCATTGACCTCTTCGGTAGCAGCGAAGAAAACTAAAATCGCAGAGAGTGAACTGGAGGGGGTAAAAACTACCTCGGCTCATTACCTATAACTTATCACTGACATTAGTCATGGCAGTTAAGAAATTCAATCCGCTGACACCAGGGCTTCGTTTCCGGGTTGCGAATACAAGAGACGAACTGACGAAGGGCGCATCGCCCGAAAGGTCACTGTTGGCTCCTATGAAAAGCACTGGCGGTCGCAACAGCGACGGTCATCGCACCATGCGCAACCGCGGTGGAGGCCACAAACGTCGCTATCGTATCATTGACTTCCGTCGGGACAAAGAGGGCGTGGCAGAAGTCGAGTCCATTCAATATGACCCCAACCGCAGCGCAAGCATCGCGCTTCTGAAATATGCGGATGGTGAAAAGACATACATCATCGCTCCAAAGAATCTTGTTGTAGGCCAACAAGTTCAGTCCGGAAGGGATGTAGCGCCAGAAACAGGCAACTGCCTCTATCTATCGCAAGTTCCATTGGGCGCTTTTGTGCACAACATCGAAATGCACCCGGGCCAGGGCGGCGTACTCGTACGCAGCGCAGGCACCAGTGCTACGATGATTGGCCGCGAAGATCGGTATGCCGTTCTTCGGATGCCTTCAGGTGAAGTTCGCCGTATTTTGCTCACTTGCCGCGCTACAATGGGCGTGGTGGGCAACGGTGACCACAACCTCCAGGTATTGGGCAAGGCAGGCCGTATGCGTTGGAAGGGATGGAGGCCGCGTACTCGTCCGGTAGTGATGAACCCAGTTGACCACCCGATGGGTGGTGGCGAAGGTCGCGCATCCGGCGGGCACCCCCGAACCCGTAAGGGCTTTAAGTCGAAAGGCGCAAAAACGCGTAGTAAGACCAAAGCTTCTAACGCTCTGATCATCAGCCGGAAGAAAACAAACTCTAAGTAAGGAATGAACCGGAATGGTTCCTTAATTATCATTCATCATTCATCATTAGGAAATGCCGCGTTCACTCAAAAAGGGCCCTTATATCCACCATAAATTGATGGAAAAACTGGGCAAGGCAAAGCAAAGCACTCGGAAACAGGTGATCAAAACTTGGAGCCGCTCTTCGATGATTATCCCCGACATGGTCGGCGAAACCATCGCAGTTCACAATGGCAAAACGTTTGTCCCTGTCTTCGTCACTGAAAATATGGTAGGCCACAAACTTGGGGAATTCTCTCCAACCCGTAACTTCCGTGGTCACGCTGGTAACAAGAAATAATTAGCACATTTTCAATAAAATGGAAGCAGTAGCTAAACTGAGAAACATCCCGATGTCTCCGCGCAAAATGCGCCTGGTGGTGGACAATATTCGCGGGAAAAATGTGGTGGACGCCTTGAGCATTCTCAAGTACACCAATAAAGAGGCTGCGGTGTGGCTCGAAAAACTGTTGCTTTCTGCGATCAACAACTGGGAGCAGAAATCTGCTCAGGTAGGAGAGGCGGACGAATACGGTTTGTATGTCAAAACCGCATTCGTTGACCCAGGCGGTATCATCTATCGATTCCTCCCTGCGCCGCAAGGTCGTGCGTATCGGGTGCGGAAGCGCCGGAACCATGTCACGCTTGTGGTCGCCAACAGCCAACCGCTTGAAGGCGAATAATGTCGCATCAAAGAACACACCAATTCGACAACCATATCATTTAGAGATAAAATGGGTCAAAAAGCAAATCCGATTGGTAACCGCTTAGGGATCATTCGCGGTTGGGATTCCAACTGGTACGCCGACAAAGACTACGGTCTCAAGGTCGTGGAGGACGAAAAAATTCGTAATTACCTCCGTGCACGTCGCCCTAAAACGGCAACAGCCGACCCTCGCGAGCGCAACAAACCACTGCAAAGTGGTATTTCGCGCATTGTCATCGAGCGTACGCTACGCCGTGTGACGGTCACCATACATACCAGCCGTCCCGGTATCATCATCGGAAAAGGCGGTAAAGAGGTGGACCTGATCAAGGAAGAGCTGAAGGTGCTGACAGGCAAGGAAGTTCAAATCAATATTTTTGAAATTCGCAAGCCTGAATTGGATGCAAACATCGTTGGTGAGCAAATCGCCAAGCAGATCGAAGCACGTATCAACTATCGCCGCGCTATCAAAGGTGCCATCCAGGGGACCATGCGTGCCGGCGGAGAAGGAATTAAGGTGCGCATCAGCGGCCGCGTAGGCGGCGCCGAAATTGCACGCACAGAAGAATACAAAGAGGGGCGTACACCGCTCCACACCTTCCGGGCCGATATTGACTATGCACTCGTGGAAGCACAAACCGTGTATGGCAAAATCGGGATCAAAGTATGGCTCTTCAAAGGAGAAGTACTCCAGAAGCGTGAATTGACACCCTTTGCCGCAGCAGAAGGAACAGGCGGCGAACGCCAGGGCGAACGTCGTGAAGGAGGAGATCGCCGCGGTGGTGATCGTCGCGAAGGCGGCGGTGATCGCAGAGGTGATCGCGGGGGCGACCGTCGTGAAGGCGGTGGCGATCGCGGCGGACGTGATGGAGGAGGTGACCGCATGGCAGGAGGCGACCGCCGTGGCGGCGGTGGCAACAGAGGTGGCAGTGGCGGTGGCGGGAATCGTGGCGGTGGCGGTGGAAATCGCCGTTGACACAACAATTTTGCCTTCTGTCGGCATATTTGATGTGTTACACTCAGAAAACCGATAGATCGCAGTACATTTGCAGCCCAAATTTTAATAAGAATTTGGCTGAATAACGCAAACAATTGATTGACAGGCTTTTAAAATCAGGACACCATGCTCCAGCCAAGACGTCAGAAATATCGCAAGCAACATAAAGGTCGCAACCGCGGCCTGGCAATGAAGGGCAGTTCTATTTCTTTTGGTTCATTTGCACTCAAATCATTAGAATTTAGCCGTATCACCAGCCGCCAAATTGAATCAGCGCGTATTGCACTGACTCGTAACATGAAGCGTGAAGGCAAGGTCTGGATTCGTATTTTCCCAGACAAACCGATCACCTCAAAGCCTGCTGAAGTCCGTATGGGTAAAGGTAAGGGCGCTGTGGATCACTACGTTGCAGAGGTACAACCCGGTCGTATCCTTTTTGAAATAGAAGGGGTGAGCGAAGAGTTGGCACACGAGTCTCTTCGCTTAGCAGCGCAGAAACTTCCCATCCTTTGCAAGTCTGTGACTCGCTACGATTACGAAGGATAAGATAATTGGTTTATTCGGTTGTTGCAGTTGGGCTTATCAAAAAACGCCTGCATTGGCCAGATCAACAGACAAACAATACAATACAATGGCAAAAGATAAATTAGATGTTGTCAATATGACCGAGGCAGATCTTCGGTCAAATGCAGCCAGCATGGAAAACGAATATCAGCAGATGAAGTTCGACCATGCTACTAAGGGGCTTAGCAATCCTTTGGAGCTTCGCTGGTTGCGTCGCGACATCGCACGGGTTTACACAGAAGCGCGCAACCGCGAGATTGCTGCTATGACCCCTGAAGAATTGGAGATGCGCACAAAAATCCGCGCTCGCCGTCGTCGCCAGAGATAAGGCTGAAAACGAATTCAATACTCCATACTGTGGAGGTATAAAATTCACACCTTTCAGCAAGTTCAACCATTTCAATAAATTCTACATCTTCGATAAGATGGAAGCAGTAGTTAGAAACCTTCGCAAGCAAAAAAGTGGGGTAGTGGTATCCGATAAAATGGATAAAACGATCGCAGTTAAAGTTGAGCGCCGCCTCATGCACCCGCTTTACGGCAAGTTCGTAAAGCGTTCCAAGAAATTCTTCGCACACGATGAGGAGAATACATGCAAAGTGGGTGACACCGTGCGCATCATGGAAACTCGCCCGTTGAGCAAAAACAAGCGCTGGCGTTTGGTCGAAATCATTGAAAGAGCAAAGTAAGGTTTAGAAGGCTGAAGGCTCAGGTAACCCATACGGGTGTCTATCTGGTTCTTTTCTTTCAAAACTCTCCTAAACATAAATTTAGTCATGATTCAGCAAGAGTCTCGTTTGAACGTGGCCGACAACTCCGGCGCAAAAGAAGTACTTTGTATCCGGGTATTGGGCCACACTCGTCAGCGATATGCCAGTGTTGGCGACAAAATCGTGGTTACGGTAAAGGATGCCTCTTCCAGTGGCGTCATTAAGAAAGGTACCGTTTCCAAAGCAGTCATTGTACGCACTCGAAAAGAAATTCGCCGGAAAGATGGCTCATACATCCGCTTTGATGACAATGCTGTGGTGTTGCTGAATGCTTCTGATGAGCCACGCGGTTCGCGTATTTTCGGTCCGGTTGCTCGTGAATTGCGCGATAAAGATTATATGCGTATCGTATCACTGGCTCCTGAAGTGCTCTAAATCATTGCGAAAATTGAATGTGTTGATTACAAAGTATTTCGACCTGTTCAATCATCAAATAGTTCAACGAATTCAATAAATTCAACCATTCTTGAAATGGCTACGAAAAATAAAGCAAAACGCTTCGCAACGAAACTGCACATACGCAGAGGTGACACTGTGATGGTGCTTGCTGGCGATGACAAAGGCAAGAAAGGAGAGGTCGTCCAGGTTTTCCCCGACAAAATGCGGGCAATTGTGGATGGCGTTAACATTGTGAAGAAACACATCAAAGCTACGCAGACAGAAGAAGGCGGTATTCAGGAAATGCCTGCTTCTCTGCACATCTCCAACCTTGCAGTTGTTGACCCGAAAACGGGCGAAGCGACTCGCGTCGGTCGAAAAAATGAGAATGGCGTAAGCGTTCGTTTTTCTAAGAAAACAGGAAACATCATCTAAGCGATGAAATACATACCTCGTCTCAAGACAAAATATCAGAAGGATATAGTTCCTGCGCTCATGCAGCAGTTCAACTATTCTTCCGTCATGCAAGTGCCGCGCCTGACAAAAATCTGTATCAACCAAGGTATTGGAGATGCTACAGGTGACAAAAAAATGATTGATACGGCAGTGCAGGAGTTGACTACGATCACAGGTCAAAAATGTGTTCCAACTCGTGCAAAAACATCGGTTTCAAACTTCAAACTCCGGGAAGGGATGCCTATTGGCGTCCGCGTAACCCTTCGCGGCGAGCGTATGTATGAATTCCTTGATCGGTTCATCTCCATTGCCATGCCGCGCGTGCGCGACTTCCGTGGAGTGAATGACAAGTCTTTCGACGGTCGCGGCAATTATACCCTGGGCGTAACCGAGCAAATCATTTTCCCTGAAATTGATATTGACAAGGTGAGCAAGATCATGGGTATGGACATCACGTTCGTCACAACCGCTAACACAGATACAGAAGCTTTCGCCCTGTTGAAAGAGATCGGTATTCCATTTGTTAAAAAGTAAGCTGCTTACAAATCCAATATTAAGAGCAACATGGCTAAGAAATCTGTCATTGCCCGCGAAAACAAGCGCAAACGCATGGTTGAAAAATACGCCGCGTTACGCGCTAAGTTGAAAGAATCGGGAGATTACGATGCATTGGATAAGCTTCCACGGAATGCCAATCCAATTCGTTTGCACAACCGGTGCTTGCTGACTGGTCGCCCGAAGGGCTATATGCGTAAGTTCGGCATTTGCCGAGTGAAGTTTCGGCAAATGGCACTCGATGGGAAAATACCAGGTGTCACCAAAGCTTCTTGGTAAATCAGATGTTGTTTGCTTGAAGAAACAGATTCAAAACAGTATCATCAAGCAAGCAGTGAATATTCAAAACTATCAATTTTTGAGATAATGCACGTCACTGACCCGATAGCAGATTATCTGACCCGCATCCGCAATGCGCAGATGGCAGGACATCGTATCGTTGAGATTCCATCTTCCAGAATGAAGAAATCTATCACGGAAATCTTGTACGATCAGGGTTATATTCTGAAATATGTTTTCGAGGAAAAAACGCCTGAAAACAAACAAGGCGTCATAAAAATCGCTTTGAAATACGACATAGCCACCAAACAGCCTATCATCCGCGAACTGGTTCGGGTAAGCCGTCCGGGCCTTCGGAAGTTTTCGGGCGCTACCGATATCCCGCGTATCATCAATGGGCTGGGTATTATGATCGTGTCCACTTCAAGGGGCGTGATGACTGACAAAAAGGCACGCGAATTGAACGTAGGGGGCGAATTGCTCTGTTACATTTGCTAATCAGTTTGTTGGCATTTGATTCTCCCCAAAAATCACTCACAACTCATCACTCATAATTGAGTTAAGTTATGTCACGCATTGGTAAATTGCCCATAGCCCTCCCAGCAAAAGTGGAGTTCTCGGTATCTTCCGACAACACCGTTACGGTAAAGGGGCCAAAAGGTACATTGCAACAAAAAATTGACCCAGATATTACCGTCGGAGTAGAAGATGGCAATATTGTGGTGAATCGGCCGACCGACCAAAAACGGCATAAGTCTCTGCATGGACTGTACCGCGCGTTGATCAATAATATGGTCGTAGGGGTAAGTCAGGGTTACAGCCGTCAGATGGAAGTCATTGGTGTCGGTTATCGTGTAGAAAGCCAAGGCAACTTGCTTACCTTGACGATTGGCTACTCTCACCCGGTTATGTTCGCGGTGCCCTCAGAAATCAAGATTGCAACTGCTATGGAAAAAGGCCAGGCGCCTTTGATCCGCCTGGAGGGCATTGATAAGGAACTGCTTGGTCAAGTGTGCGCCAAAATCCGCGCCTTCCGCAAACCAGAGCCTTACAAAGGAAAGGGTATCATGTTCAAAGGCGAGGTGATTCGCCGCAAGGCTGGTAAGACCGCTGGCGGTAAGAAGTAATCATCTTAGAAATAGAAATTTTATCTTGATCCAGCGTGCTTTTATAGTTGCTTTTCAAGTTAAACTCTCTGATAATCAATCATATAGTCCGGTCGGAAATCGGATTGTTTTAAATTGATAAAAAAATGAAGCGTACCAAACCGCAGAGTCGGCAGCGAATTCACAACCGCATCCGCAAAAAAGTGAACGGCACCGGAGAGCGCCCTCGTTTGAGTGTGTTCCGTTCAAGCAAATCCATCTATTGCCAGGTGATCAATGACCTGACAGGCACTACAGTGGTTTCTGCCAATTCACGTGAAGGTGGCATTTCGGGGAACAAAACAGAACAGGCAACTGCTGTCGGAAAGTTGATCGCTGAGAAAGCAAAGGCTGCTGGTATTGATTCAGTGGTATTTGACCGCGGCGGCTACTTGTATCACGGTCGCGTGAAGGCACTGGCCGATGGCGCCCGCGAAGGCGGATTACAATTCTAACAATCGTTACCGGTTTCTGGAGAGCATTTATTCTTTTAAGACAATGTGCTCCAAAACTAACAACCAATAACAGCTAAGCAACATGGCTAAGCAAGAAAGAGAGAGAGATAATAACTCTCGCACATCTTCCGAAGAGTCGGGCCTTAAAGAAAAACTTGTTTCTCTAAACCGCGTGGCAAAAGTCACAAAGGGTGGCCGGACATTTAGTTTCGCCGCTGTGGTGGTCGTTGGCGACGGCAAAGGTACCATTGGTCAGGGTCTGGGTAAGGCACGCGAGGTATCGGAAGCAATTGCCAAGGCAACGAAAGACGCTGAGAAAAACATCATCAAAGTGCCCATTTTGAATGGTACTATTCCGCACGAAGCCCATGGCAAGTTCGATGCGGGTCGGGTACTCATCAAACCGGCTGCACATGGTACGGGTGTGATCGCAGGTGGCGCTATGCGCGCAGTGCTGGAGGCTGTAGGTGTGCACGATGTGTTGGCAAAATCTCAGGGTTCGGCCAATCCTCACAACGTGGTGAAAGCAACCATCAATGCATTGGCCAGCCTCCGCAGCCCTGTTGAAGTGGCTCGTCAGCGCGGCATATCTATGGAAAAATTGTTCAACGGGTAGTCCTGAGGTTCCATGTGTGACGCTGTTCACAACCCAACCTTTGGCTCGCAGCATAAAAAATTATGAACAAGGTAAAAATCACTTTGGTCAAAAGTCCAATTGACAAAAGCAAGCGCCAAAAAGCTACTTTAGTAGCGCTCGGCTTTCGTAAAATGCACCAGACTGTGGAGCATGACGCCAATCCTCAAATTCAGGGGATGATTCGTGTAGTAAGCCACCTCGTTCAGGTCGAGAATGCCTAGTGTAAGCATCTAAATGCCTTAAAATCAAGGATAAAACCTGTGGGGCAACTGCCCACACAGGTTTTATAGCGATTAAAAAAGTATCTTCCTTTGTATGAGGATGGTATTTATTTTTGAACAACGATTATCGCAAATCAATAGCAATGGAACTCAATAATCTACGTCCAGCACAGGGTTCTGTGAAAAAAGAGAAGCGTATCGGTCGCGGTACGGGCTCGGGTCACGGGGGCACCTCAACGCGTGGTCACAAGGGTGACAAAGCCAGGAGCGGCGCCAAGCAAAAGCGTCACTTTGAAGGTGGTCAGACGCCTATGCAACGCCGTCTTCCCAAGCGCGGTTTCAAAAACATCAACCGCCTCGAATATGTGCCATTAAACCTGAGTGTTTTAGAGGCCTTGGTTCAAAAAACTGGCCAAAGCACCTTCAACATAGAATCATTGGTAGCGGCCGGGGTTTCAAAAGCATCTGCCAAAATTAAGGTTTTGGGCAATGGCAAATTGAATTCCAAAGTCAATATTTCTGTCCATGCAATCTCTGAGTCGGCGAAATCGGCTATTGAAGCAATGGGCGGTAGCGTCGAACTAGTTTAAATATACGCACGAACGTAATGAAACTCTTTACGGTTCTCAAAAATATCTGGAGTATCAAAGAACTCCGAGATCGCATACTGTTCACGTTGGCACTTCTTTTAGTGTATCGCGTGGGTACGTTTGTGGTGTTGCCCGGTGTGGTACCTGCTGCTCTGGCAAAGGCTAGTCAAAGTCGTGATGCAAACGACCTGTTGAACCTCATCAACGTGTTCACGGGTGGAGCATTTAACAACGCAGCCATCTTTGCATTGGGTGTGATGCCATATATCACAGCCTCTATCATTATCCAGCTGTTGGGCTTTGCAGTCCCGTATTTCCAGCGTCTGCAAACAAAAGAAGGGGAAAGTGGTCGGAAGCGTTTAAATCAGTACACTCGTATCCTCACTGTGGGGATTGCCCTGGTGGAGAGCGGTAGCTATCTGCAACTGATCAAAAGCACGCCCGGAGGACTTTCTCCCAATATTTCCGACGGCTTGTTTTGGTTCAGCAACATCATCATTTTGACTGCTGGTACGGTGTTTTGTATGTGGCTGGGTGAGCGGATCACCGATAAGGGAATTGGTAATGGTACTTCACTCATCATTCAGGCGGGGATCATTGCACGTTTGCCACAAGCTTTTGTGTTTGAGTTTCAAAAATTGGTCGGCGACAACAAGTTGTTGCTCTTCTTTATTGAGTTGGCGGCCTTCTTTGTGGTCGTACTGATGACGATCTTGGTGATACAAGGCGTGAGAAGGATTCCAATTCAGTTTGCCAAACGAATGGTGGGGCGCAGCGGCAGTACGATGCCGAGTGCCAGCGCCCGCGACTACCTTCCCTTGAAGGTGAATTCAGCAGGCGTTATGCCGATCATTTTTGCACAGGCATTGATGTTTATTCCTGCTACCGTAATTGGTTATATGTCGGGAGCAAATGTTCAAGGTGGCCGGATTCACATGTTTAGCGACATTTACTCCTTGGGTTACAATTCCCTCTTTTTTGTTCTGGTGGTCATTTTTACCTACGTTTATACGGCGTTGATGGTCAGCCCGACGAACTATGCAGATTATCTGAAGCGCAGCAATGCATTTATTCCCGGGGTGAAGCCAGGGGAAGCTACGTCAGATTATATTGATAATATTATGACCCGCATCACACTACCTGGTGCAGTGTTTTTAGGGTTGATTGGTATTTTGCCTTCCATTGCGGCTACCCTGGGCGTCAACCAGCAGTTTGCTCTGTTTTTTGGGGGCACTACGCTTTTGATCATGGTAGGTGTTGCATTGGATACCCTTCAGGTCATTGAAAGTTACCTGCTGACTCAAAAATATGATGGCTTGATCAAATCTGGCCGGATTCAGGGTCGCTCTACTTCAGGTCTTCAAGTCGGACAACCGCAATAAAATGGGTTTATTTGGCACAGGCAAAGAAGGCAAACGAGTCTTCTTCAAAACAGACCATGAGATTGAGATGATGAGAAACGCTAACTTGGTTGTTTCCAAGACCTTAGCGTATGTGGGCAGTTTGCTGCGTCCGGGTATTACGGGTGCTGAGATTGACGCTGCCGCAGAAGAATTCATTTTGGATCATAAAGGTCGCCCTGCATTCAAAGGATATGGAGGTCGAAATGTTGAAAGTCCCTTTCCTGCTTCTCTTTGTGTTTCGTACAATGATATTGTAGTACACGGAATACCAGCCAAGCGAGCGTTTAAAGAGGATGACATTGTTTCGGTGGATTGCGGGGTTGAATTAGAGGGCTTTTATGGAGACGCTGCTTTTACCTTCGCATTTTCAGAGGTCAAAGAAGATGTTATGGATTTGCTCCGAGTCACGTATGCTTCTCTTTATTTAGGTATTGAGAAAGCAGTTCATGGCGGACGTGTTCAAGATATATCATTTGCCATTCAAGATTTCTGTGAGCGCCAGCACAATTATTCAGTAGTGAGAGAATTGGTGGGCCATGGAGTTGGAAGATCGCTGCATGAAGACCCGGAAGTTCCGAATTATGGAAGACGTGGTAAAGGAATGCTGCTTCAGGATGGCCTTGTACTGGCAATAGAGCCGATGATCAACCTGGGAAAGAAAGAAGTCTTCCAGGCTGAAGATGGTTGGACCATCCACACGCGTGATCGCAAGCCAAGTGCCCACTACGAGCATTCCGTAGCGATCCGCAAAGGAAAGGCTGATATACTCTCAGATCATTCCTATTTGCTGGAAACCATAAAAAATAATCCTTCTTTAAGGGAGATTTCTCCAAAAAATTAGATATTTGCAGCCCGAAATTGAAAGGGGCCTCTTATGGCAAAAGAAGATTTGATCAAACAAGACGGAGAAGTTACGGAAGCACTCTCAAATGCTAATTTCAAGGTTCGTCTTGAAAACGGCCACATTATTTTGGCAACCATTTCGGGTAAAATGCGAATGCACTATATCAGGATCTTGCCGGGCGACAAAGTTTCCATTGAAATGTCGCCGTATGATTTGGCCAGGGGCCGCATCATTTACAGATACAAATAAGGCAAACCGCTGATAACCAATGATAAACAACATTTTGCACATCGAAACATATTTGACGATATGAAGGTCAAGCCGTCCATTAAAAAGCGTTCTGTTGATTGTAAAATTGTCCGTCGAAAGGGCAAGTTGTATGTAATCAACAAAAAAAATCCCAAGTTTAAACAACGTCAAGGATAATTTTGGATCGCGATTGTTCAAAAATGAAACGCTCTTAGCGCTCATTTTTTCTTCAAGGTTCATCATTCATAATTTTTTATTTCAAGATCATGGCACGTATTGCTGGTGTAGATTTACCTCGTAACAAAAGAGGCTTGATTGGTCTGACCTATATCTATGGCATTGGACTTTCTACATCCAAAACCATTCTGGACAAGGCTGGTATTGACGAAAATACCAAAGTTGACAAATGGACGGACGAGAACATCAAAGCCATTGCCCGCATCATTTCCGAGGATTGCAAAACGGAAGGCCAGTTGCGCTCAGAGGTTCAACTCAACATTAAGCGTTTGATGGATATTGGTTGCTACCGGGGTCTCCGTCATCGTAAAGGGCTGCCACTTCGTGGTCAACGCACTCGTACCAATGCTCGTACTCGTAAGGGCAAGCGGAAAACGGTTGCAAACAAGAAAAAAGCAACGAAATAATCGTTCATAGGATAATTAGGCAGCTGATTGATCATCTATTGGGTCATCAGAGGTCTAACTATATCACTGTCAAATTGAAAAATTCATGGCAAAAGGCGCTGCAAAAAAAGTTGTTAAGCGAAAAGTAATTGTCACGAACGAAGGCATTGTCTTTATTCGGGCCAGCTTCAACAATATCATTATCTCGATTACCAATAAAAAGGGAGAAGTGATTTCATGGTCAACAGCTGGTAAAGGTGGATTCCGTGGGTCAAAGAAAAACACCCCTTATGCTGCTCAGGTAGCTGCGAACGACGCTGCTAAAGTAGCCTATGAAGCAGGTGTTCGCACCGCTGAGGTGTTTGTGAAGGGTCCAGGTTCAGGCCGTGAGGCTGCTATTCGCGCAATTGACCAATCTGGTATCAAGGTGTCCGTTATCAATGACGTCACTCCAATGCCTCACAATGGCTGCCGCCCTCCCAAGCGTCGCCGGGTGTAATTTTCAGTATTGATTCGTTGCGGTGTAGATGTTTGAGTGGTACTTCCCCAATCTTCTCCACCGAATCAATAAATCATCCATTCAGCAAAAAAATAGCAATCAATCATAGATGGCTCGTTATACTGGACCAACCACCAAGAAGTCACGTTCGTTTGGCGAATCAATTTTCGGGTTCGACAAAGCGTTTGAACGTCGCAAATACCCACCCGGGCAGCATGGTCAGACAAGAAAGCGTAAAACGCCTTCTAACTACTCTGAGCAGCTGAAAGAAAAACAAAAAGCAAAGTACACTTATGGGGTGCTGGAACGTCAGTTCCGCAAGACCTTCGTGAGTGCCACTCGCCGGCATGGTGTCACAGGTGAAGTGTTGCTTCAGTTGTTGGAAGCCCGCCTGGATAACACCGTTTTTCGTTTGGGTATTTCTCCAACCCGTCGCGGTGCTCGCCAATTGGTTGGCCACCGTCACGTCAGCGTCAATGGCCAGGTTGTTAATATTCCATCTTATACTTTGAAACCGGGAGATGTGGTCTCTGTACGAGGCAAGTCGAAAGGCTTGGAAATCGTGACGATGCACGTCGGAGGCAAAACAGGCAATGTACGCCAGTTTGGCTGGCTGGAATGGAATCCTGACAAAATGCAGGGAACCTTCCTGGCTTATCCGCAGCGAGATCAGATACCGGAAAAACTCAACGAACAATTAATTGTCGAGTTATACTCGAAATAATTGATGAAGATAAAGGAAAGGGTTGGCGGTCGCTTGCGAACGTCAACCATTTTCGCGTTTATGCGTTCCAATCCGATCGCCTGCCTTCAACTGCTTAAACCAAATTGTTTTTCCCACCTTTTCATTTTTGGAGCGTTCCACAAATATGAGTATTCTCAATTTCCAGAAGCCTGACAAAATCCTGCTGCAAAAAGCAACCGATTTTGAAGGTACATTTGAGTTCAAGCCTTTGGAGCCCGGTTTCGGGCAGACAGTAGGCAACTCACTTCGCCGTGTCCTACTCTCTTCGCTCGAAGGCTATGCCATCAGCGCAGTGCGAATTGGCGGCGTTGATCACGAATTTGCAACCATGCGTGGCGTAGTGGAGGATGTAGTGGACATTGTGCTCAACCTCAAACAGGTGCGTATCAAACAAGTGATCGCCGATGATAAAAACCCCCAGGAAAAAATCTACTTGACCATCAGCGGTAAAGAAGAGTTTTACGCAGGGCAAATAGAGGAGTTCACCAATGTGTTCAAAATTATGAACCACGACCTTCTCATTTGCCGCATGGAACCTTCCGTCACCCTTGAAATGGAGCTGACGATTACCAAAGGCAGAGGTTACCAACCTGCCGACGAAGGTGCTCCCAAAGATGCACCCATCGGAGTGATTCCGATTGATGCCATTTATACGCCCATCAAGAATGTGTCGTATAAGGTGGAAAGCACCCGCGTAGGACAACGGACCGACTATGAAAAACTGACGATTGACGTAAAAACAGACGGCAC
>Ga0272412_1000176_pt1 | contig 16016 bp, 17 predicted proteins | sample WWTPWeurt_MetaT_FD_193540 | JGI IMG/M metagenome (GOLD analysis project Ga0272412, IMG submission 193540) | Metatranscriptome of activated sludge microbial communities from WWTP in Nijmegen, Gelderland, Netherland - WWTP Weurt (Metagenome... | ecosystem: Engineered > WWTP > Aerobic digester >...
TAATAAAATTTGTTTTATACCATAAAGACCTCCATCCGTTTTATTTTGAACTTCTAAATCATTTATAAATGAAAAAACTGATAATTTTAAAGTTAACCAATTAAGTGTATAATATTCAAAAGATTTATTATAAAAATGTAAAAATTCTAGAGGTTTACTGTAAAGTTTTATTTTATAAAAAGGCTCATAGTCTATTTTAGAAATAGAACCTACATCATAAAAAAAAATTAAAAGACCATTAACCCAATGTCGAAAAATATTAGTAAAAAAAAAAGGAAGAATTTCGTGATCATACCGGAGAAGTTTATAAGGAACAGGAAAACTTATTTTAATATTTAAAAATCCAAAAGAATTCTTCGCTTTTTTTTTTAATAATAATTTTTGTTTTGGATCTGTAAAATCTAATAGCATTGCAACGTATCTACGTACACATTTATTAACTCGACGCAAAAAACGAAAATCATCAACAACACCAAGTGTAATTAATTCCAATTTATCATACAAATCTGACATTGGATAAATAAAATAAGAATAAGACCAATCATTCACATTATCTATAAAATAAGCTAATGCATATTTTTCTCGTACCTCTTTAAAATCAAAAAACTCAAAATAGCAAAAATGGGATATTAAAAACCGAAAAAATATATCATTATCAATCATCAAATTAATATAATTAAGATCTTTATCAGTTAAATCATAATTTTTCATAGTGATAAAGGATTCAATTTCACATGACTCTAATATTAATTTCTGAACTAAATGAAATGTAGCTGGTAAATATTCATTGGCAAAAGGGTCTGATTTTTCAAACCCAAAAACTGACGAAATATTTTCTGGAAATATAGGTACAAATGAATATAATTCTGAAAGACCAAAAAAATTATTACTTGGAGAAACATTAAAAGCTTTACGAAACATAATAGAAAAACAATCAAAATCCCCTGGTATAACATCCCAAAACTTAGTATTAAAATTCTCATTTGATTGAAAAGCCACAGACTGGAAGTTGGTAACTCCAACTCCTGTTTTAAAATCTGAAGAATTATTCAATAAATAAGTTAATGAAAAAGGTTTAAAAAAGAAAAAAAGAAATTCTTGTAAAGAAAAAAAAAAAAAATCAAAATAAGAAAACAAAAGGAGAGAAACAGAAGCCGATGAGGCTGGCTACTAGCATAGGTAGAACTAACCTTTGGCCGTACTTTTTGAAATTATCAACTAATTTACTACTTACTAACCAAGAGCTTCGAAATACACAAAATAATATAAAAAGAAAAATATAACATAAAAAGAGTGAAAAAAAAAACACATGATTAATAAAATAAGCACTAAAAAAAAAATCCCATAGAAATATATATACAATAATCCAACCATACGAATAAAAATAAACTCTATATAATATAGATATTAATGAAAAAATTTGAACTTTATAAGTAAAAATACCTAATAACTTTTGACGATCTATTTCTTTATTAAAAATAAAACTATCACCCAAATTATCAAATTTACGTTTCATATTCATTTTTTTTTTATCCTTCCTCTCTATTTAATTAGTATTACCCCACCAATATACGGTGATGAAAAGAAATAACCATACAACATCAACAAAATGCCAGTACCAGGCAGCTGCTTCAAACCCAATATGATGATAAACGGAAAATTGCATCATAACACATCTAATAAGACCTACTATTAAAAAAATAGTACCTACAATAACATGAAAACCATGAAAACCAGTTGCCATAAAAAAAACACTACCATAAACACCATCTGAAATACTAAAATCAGCCAATCTATATTCAGTCAATTGAAGAAATGTAAACAAAAAAGCGAGTACAATAGTTAATACAAAAAAAAAAAAAGTATCCTGAAGGGGATGATATGTTTGTTTAAAAGGCATTATATTTAAAGTAGAAACCATACCCTTTTGAGTTAAATTGTCTTGTAATAAAAAATTTAAATGAGCTAATGTTAAAGTCAAACCTGAAAAAACTAAAATTACAGTATTAAAAAAAGGAATAGCAAAAGGATCTATTACTGGATAATCCACAGGTGGCCAAACACAACCTATTTGATAAACAGGTGCTATACTTGAATGAAAAAAAGCCCAAAAGAAAGCCACAAAAAACATAACTTCTGATACAATAAATAAAGCCATTCCTAAACGTAAACCATACATAACAACTGAAGTATGACACCCCTCAAAAAAACCTTCACGAATAACATCACGCCACCATAATGCCATTATAGAAACAACTAAAAAAAAATTAAAGTAAAAAGGAAATGTACTCACATTAAATCCATGTAATAATAAAACAGTAGATATAACGAAAGAAAAAAGACTAAAAGATAATAAAAGGGGCCAAGGACTTTTATTAACTATATGAAAAGAATGCATTCTACCAATAAAAAAAGACGACATCCTTTATTTGTTATTATCACTACTATTACATAAAGCTTCTATAAAAGCATAAAAAAATACAATAAGACCTACTAAAGTTAATAAACTACCAAAACTTTCAATAACATTCCATGGCATATATGAATCTGGATAATCAGGTATACGACGAGGCATACCTGCTAAACCTAAAAAATGCATAGGAAAAAAAGTAAGATTAACACCAAAAAAAGTTAAAATAAAATGAACGTAACCTAAAGCTACAGAAAATGAAAGCCCTATTATTTTACCAACCCAAAAATAAACACCTGCAAAAATAGCAAAAACAGCTCCCATTGATAAAACATAATGAAAATGAGCAACAACATAATATGTATCATGTAAAGCTATATCCAAACCTGAATTAGCTAAAATAATACCTGTTAAACCACCTACTGTAAATAAGAATATAAACCCTAAAGCAAAAAGCATAGCTGGATCCAAAAAATAAAGACCTCCCCATATAGTGGCTATCCAACTAAACACTTTAATACCTGTTGGTACAGCAATGACCATAGTAGCAGCAGTAAAATAAGCTCTTGTATCAACATCAAGACCAACTGTATACATATGATGAGCCCATACAATAAACCCTAAAATACCTATAGATAACATAGCAAAAACCATACCAACATAACCAAAAATATTTTTATTACTATAAAATGAAACAATATGGCTTATTATACCAAAAGCTGGTAAAATTAAAATATAAACTTCAGGATGACCAAAAAACCAAAATAAATGTTGATATAAAATAGGATCACCTCCACCTATTGGATCAAAAAAAGTAGTATTAAAATTACGATCAGTTAATAACATAGTAATAGCACCTGCTAATACTGGTAAAGATAAAAGAAGTAAAAAAGCTGTAATAAAAACAGACCAAACAAATAATGGTAAACGAAACCAAGTTAAACCTTCAACTCTCATATTTATAATAGTAACTATAAAATTAATAGCACCTAAAAGAGAAGAAATACCTGCTAAATGTAAACTAAAAATAGCCATATCAACAGCTGCTCCCGAATGACCTAAATTACTAGCTAAAGGAGGATAAACCGTCCAACCTGTACCAACACCACCTTCTACTAAAGAAGATGTCAATAATAAAAGGAAAGAAGGTGGTAACAACCAAAAACTAATATTATTTAAACGTGGAAAAGCCATATCAGGAGCACCTATTAAAAGTGGAACAAACCAATTACCAAACCCACCAATTAAAGCAGGCATAACCATAAAAAAAATCATAATAAAAGCATGAGCCGTTATTACAACATTATATAATTGATGATCTCCCATAAAAAAATGCTCACCTGGATAACTTAATTCTATACGAATAAAAACGGAAAAAAGAGTACCGATAATACCTGCTATAAGAGAAAATAATAAATATAAAGTTCCTATATCTTTATGATTTGTAGAAAAGAAAAATTTTTCAAAATTTTTGTCTAAATAATTAAAAAAAATACTATACTTAAATTTGAATTTCTCAAAAAATCTTGTAATATTGTTCATTATTGTCAAATACTATAATTTATATTTTTTCCTATTTACTAAAAAAAAAAAGAAAAACACAACAACGCGCTCTTTATACTTCTTAATCTGTTTCTTTTTAAAATAACGATACTAACGTGAAACTAATTAATAACCAAGCTATTGAAAAAGGTAAAAAATATAACCATCCTAAAGCCATTAATTGATCATATCTATAACGTGGTAAAGTGGCTCTTATATAAATTAATAGATATATAATAAAAACTGTTTTAATTGCAAAAATGAAACTAGATGATAAAAAATTAAAAGGAAAAAAAAAAGTCCAACCACCTAAAAATAAAATATTAATGAGAGAACTCATTAATAAAATACTAACATATTCACCTAAAAAAAAAAGGGCAAACATCATAGATGAATATTCTGTATTATATCCACTAACTAACTCTGATTCTGCCTCTGGTAAATCAAAAGGAGTTCTACTAGTTTCGGCTAAAACAGATAAAAAAAATAAACAAAATCCTGGAAAATGTGGTATAAAAAACCAAATATTGCTTTGAGCTAACACTATTTGTGTTAAATTCATAGAACCTACTGTAACAACAATGGACAAAAGAATAAGACCCATAGATACATCATAAGAAATCATTTGAGCAGCAGCTCGTAAACCCCCTAAAAAAGGATACTTCGAATTACTACACCACCCTGCTATTAATAATCCATAAACACTAAATGATGATATAACAAATAAATATAAAACACCTATATCTAAATCCGAAATCACAATACCTTCTCCCAATGGAATAACAAGCCATCCTAGTAAATTAATAAAAAAAATAAACATAGGAGCAAAAACAAATGGTAACTTAATAGAATGAGAAGGATAAAGCGTTTCTTTAATTAATAATTTAATTCCATCAGCAATAGGCTGTAATAAACCAAAAAACCCAACAAAATTAGGTCCTTCTCGTTTTTGTATGGATGCTATAACTTTTCGTTCAACTAAAGTTATATAAGCTACTGATATAAGAACTGGTAACACAACTAACAAAATTTTTAAAATACTTATAAATGCTGTAAAAATAAATGATAAAAACATAAATTAAAAAAATATAGAACGATTTTCTTTATAATAAGCTTCATAGCTTAAATGCATTAATAAAGAACTTTTTAAAAGTAAATTAGAATTATAAATTAAATCAGGCAATGGAGAAATAAACGGAATATTTAATAATTTAGTGATAAAAAAAGTATTTACATTAATAAAATTTGAATTAATAGGTGAATAAATATAATTAGAAATTAACAACAAAGATATACTTTCATTTAATATATTTCGATTATAGATTAAATCAAATCCAAAAAATAATTTAAACATTAACAAAATAATATTCCAATCGTCCATTTGTTCAGTACTTTGAGGTGCTACTAAACTATCTATAGTTTTTTTTTCCCCTAAATTATTTAAAAATGTCGACTGTTTTTCAAAAATACCTTGAGTAGGTAAAAGAAAATCAACTTTGCACAAATCAAAAAAATCAGGAAATAAATGTGTACCACAATAAACGCTTATATCACGAATGGGTTTTTTTTCTAATAAATAATTAGAAGAAAAAAGTGTTTCATTAAAATAAAAACTAAGTAAATCATTTTTCGATGTCTTTTTTTTTTTTTCTACATTATATAATACTTCATGTAAACCTAAATCAAAAGAATTTAAAAAAGTAACTGATTTTGTATTAAAAAATTTTAAAGGAAATAAAGAATTTAATGATTTCAACAAATAATAAAAAGAAAAATTATCATAACGTTGATAAATACTATTACCATAAATAAGAACATTAGAAGATACTTTTTTTAACAGGTGACACACATAAGATTTCCCTTCACATAAAGTAATAAATTCTTTTAAATTATTACTTATTATATTATTTGTTGCTATAGATTTAAAACCTAAACCCAAAATATTTGTATCATAGTTATGTTTCAATCTTTGTCGTAATATTAAATTATAAATAGGCATTTCTAAACGTAAATCAATACCCAAAGAAAAAAAAAAAGTATAAGAAGTCACATTTTGAAATAATAGAGTATAACCTGAAAAATATTCGAAACGAAAATCAAAAAAAGGAAACTCATTAAAAATGCCATTACCTGAATATATTATATCTAAACTATTGCCTAATTTATTTTTATAAAATTTATTTAATAAAGAAATAGTAGTCAATAATTCTAAATCTAAAAAATCACCTAAAATTAAACTAATATTTAAAGGAAAAAAAGTATTATAAGATAATAAATTTGAAAAAACAAAATCCCAACTAACACGCCAAACAAAAAATATATTATTTTTATAATCTACTTTCATAGGCGTTTTTAACCTGTTTGAAAAATAACCATCGTGTGAAAAACGCGATAAATCTGTTAACCATTCACTAAAAAAAAGAGAAGGTGTCAAATCAACGGTTGGTAATATACGCAATATTTTATTATCACGAATATCTACACGAATAGATTGTAAAAGTGTATCAAAAATATCAAAAGTTTCAAAACTTGCAGCTTCCCAAGGACGTGCTGTAAAACTATAAGTTTTGGATGTTAAAGCTCCAACTGGACAAAGATCTATTAAATTACCTGACAAATCATTATTTATAAATAATCGTGACAAATATTGACCTATATATACTTCACTCCCACGTCCTACATGACCTAAAGAAGATACTTCTTTATTAAAAGATTTACCTACTAAATCAACAAAACGAACACAACGTGTACAATTTATACACCTTGTCATCGTTGTTTTAACAAAAGGACCCAAATTAAAATCATACACTGATTTTTTACGAGTAAAAAAACGTCCCCTATCTGGACCATAAAGCAACGTTTGATCTTGTAAATCACATTCTCCTCCTTGATCACAAATTGGACAATCTAAAGGATGACTTAAAAGTAAAGCCTCTAAAACAGCTTGACGTGCTTTACGAACCATAACACTATTAGTAAAAATAGATAAATTATCAGTTACTTTAACTGTACAACTTGCTATAGGTTTATTTATACCATCAACTTCAACTAAACACATACGACAATTACCCGCTATATCTAATTTTTCATGAAAACAAAAACGAGGTACATCATACCCATTAAATTTCAGGTACTGTAATATTGTTAAATTTTGAGGACCTTTAGTAGCAAAACTATTAATATAAATTGTCATTCTATAAATAAAATATAAAAAAGTATGTGTATACTTGGAGTCGAACCAAGAACCATTGGTTTAAAAGACCACCGCACTACCTTTATGCTATATACACACACCAACATATCATTAATTCAAAAAAATAAGCCGTTTTTTACGTTTATATAAGAAGAATTTCGTTTGTACCAAGATATTTGACTAAGATCAAAAGGATAATATTGTGTTAAATAATAATAATCGTAAGTATGTTTTTTATAACCAAGTAATAAATATGGATGCGTAAATGTATATGTTTTTGGTTGGGGATATTTTGATTTCCCGACAAAAAAACGATCTTCAAAATAAAAATTATCTATAAAAGAATAGAAAAAAAAGTTTTTTAAATACATATCATTATTAAAATAATAATTTAACCATACTTTTTTATATTCAAAAACAAATGAAAAACAACGATAATATTCAGAAGACGATAATAGAACAGACTCAAAACTTGCATTTAAAGAAGTTAAATTATTGCAATTGCCTTTTTTTAACATATCATAACAAAAATTAGAGTCATTAGGAAATAATAATATTAAATTATTTAAAGACAAAACAAGATCATTTTTTGGATCAAAAAATATTTTTTTATCTTTAAAATATGAACACAAAGTAGAATTATTAAAATATAAATCAATATTTACGATATAAGTAAGAAAAGAAGAATCATACAATTTAAAAAACGAAACAAAAACATAATATATTAAATAAAGTTTACTATATGTATTTATTTTTAACTCTGAACAATTTAAATGAGAATCACTCGAAAATAAAAAATTACTCAAATCAATAGCTAGTTTTGTATAAGTTTCCTTTTGAAAATCAGTTAAAGGTGTTTGAAAAAATAAATGAACATCAGTTATTGTATACGGGTTTTGTATTAAATAAATCATTTTGAGAAAATTAGAATAATAAGTAGGGTTTTCAATTAGCTGCGTTACTAAAGTTAGAAAACAATCAAGATGAGGCATAGAAAAAAGAAATGACCATTTAATATAAAAATATGTAAAAGGAACAGAAATATTTAATGTTGAGGTAAAAAAAAAAGCTGCACCAAAAAAACATAAAAAATGAAAGCGTTCAGATGTTGTTGTTAACGGAGTAAAATGAAGAGTATTCGACCTAAAGGAACCATCTGTTAACATACCTGCTCCTATTAATAGCATGTTACTAAAATAATCGATAAACGGGTTTACTATTATATTTAATAAAGTTTGAAACATTTTTTGTTATTATTTATTATATAATTTAAAAAGGGGGCAAAGAACATCGTCTTTCAGGTATTCATTTTATATTATAGAAGATAAGATAACTAAACTAAAGTACGAGAAAAAATACTTTAGCAAAAAATAAAATACAAAACTTAGTATTTTTTATATAAAACAAGTATTTGTTTTTTTCTCTATATAGAAAACACCAATGATTAATACCTTTTTACTTAAATATAGAATTAATTCATTTTATATAATTATATAAAAAAACGTAGAAAGTATAAAAAATTTACTAAACAAGAATGGAAAGAATCGAACTTTCATCAATCATTTTGGAAATGATTATTCTACCTTTAAACTACATTCTTGTAAATTATAAGTAGTTGGACTCGAACCAACGCATGTTGCTTTCAAAGAGCAATGCCTTACCTACTTGGCTATACTTATAATTTACAAGAATGTAGTTTAAAAATATTAAGATTTGAAATAATCATCAATATTACTACGAAAGTCGTTAGAAATATATTCTAAACTAGCTTTAGAGACACCTAATAAATATAAGTTAAGAATTCTCAAAAAAAGACGTGGATCTATAGCCGAATATAATGTAGAATTATAAGGCTTAAATATATTAATATTATTAAAAGTATGTAACATACTTTCTTGATATGGAGCTACACCTTCAGCAGAAGTATTTTCATAATAATCAAAAACACCTAAACCAATAACAAAAACTTGATGTAATACATTCATTGGTTTATACTTATCTTGTTTTAAAACTTCAGTAAGACGAACACCTTTGTTAATTAATGATGTGGTAGCTTCATCTAATTCAGATCCAAATTTAACGAAATCAGCAACTTCTCGGTATTGAGCCAACTCCAATTTTAAAGTACCTGCTAAACTTTTCATAGCTTTAATTTGAGCAGTTGAACCAACTCTACTTACAGAAAGACCTACATTTACAGCTGGTTTAATCCCTTGGTAAAAAAGACCAGCATCCAAATAAATTTGACCATCAGTAATAGAAATTACATTGGTTGGAATATAAGCTGAAACATCACCTACTTGAGTTTCAATAACAGGTAAAGCTGTTAAAGAACCACCTAAATATTTTTTGCTATATTTACATGAACGCTCTAATAAACGAGAATGTAAATAAAACACATCACCTGGGAAAGCTTCACGTCCTGGAGGACGACGTAAAAGTAAAGACATTTGACGATAAGCTGTTGCATGTTTACTTAAATCGTCATAAAAGATTACAGCTGCTTGACCATTATCTCGAAAATATTCAGCCATACTAGTTCCTGAATAAGGAGCTAAAAACTGAAGAGAAGCAGGTTCAGCAGAAGTAGTTGCTACTATTATTGTTTTATATAAACAATTAAATTTTTCTAATGTTTTCATTAATTGTACTACACTAGAACGTTTTAAACCAATAGCAACATAAACAGAAATAACATCTGTATGTTTTTGATTAATCATAGTATCAATACATAAAGAAGTTTTACCTACCTGTCTATCTCCTAAAACTAATTCACGTTGACCACGACCAATAGGAACTAAACTATCAACCATTTTATAACCGGTATAAAGTGGTTCATTTACTTTTGATCTAGTAATTACACCAGGTGCTTTTACCTCAACAAATCTATAATCAATTGATTTTGAAACATCTAAATCTCCTTTACCATCAATAGGAATACCTAAAGGGTTTACTACTCTACCCAATAAAGCAGTACCAACAGGGACACTCATTAACTTATTAAGACGATTTACTACATCACCTTCAGTTATATACTGTTCATCATCAAAAGGTAAAACACCAACATAGTCACTGGTTAAGTTAAGAGCCATACCAATAATATTAGCACGACTAAATAAAACCATTTCACCAGCCGTAACATTATAGAGACCATAGACTACAATGATACCATCACCTAATGAATAAACATATCCATGATTAGTCCAATAGCGTGGGTGTAGTTCATTATACTCTTCGTTATCTTTCTGGTCTACTTCAACAGTTTCGGCGTAATGGTTGGATAAAACAGAGTCCAATAGTTATAGTAAAACTAAACTATTGTTTGGGATAACTCTGTTTATCCGGCTCTGTGGTTTTTTTTTTTTTTCTTATAAGTTATTTTTTTGAATCTCGTTGGAATCGAACCAACACCCTTGCATAGAAAGTGCAATATTCTGCCTTTAAACTAGAGATCCTAAAAATAACTTAATTTATTTTATATTTGTTTTTAATTGTTTTCTTTTTTTTTTATAAATAAAAGTAGAATGTAAAGATTGATACTGACTTGTTTGAATACCTTCATTAAAATAAATGATAATTAAAATAAAAAAAACATATGCTTGTAATATAGATATACCTAATTCCATAACACAAACTAAAACAAAAATAGCAAACGGTATCAAACCTATAAATCCAAAAAACGGTAATTTTAAAATATTAACAATACCTCCTGCTAAAATATGCATTAAAGTATGACCTGCTGTCATATTAGCAAAAAGTCGAATAGATAAACTAAAAGCTTTAGCGGTATGAGATATAACCTCAAGCACAAATAAAAAACATAATGCTAAAAAAGGTAAACCCTTCAATACAAAAAAATTGATGTATGTTTTAAAACCTAAAGACAAAAAACCCATAATAGTTATTCCTAAAATTATACTTGCTGTTATTAAAAAATTATGTAAAATAAAAGCTGTATTTGTAAAACCACCAGGAACAATACCTAATAAATTAACAAATAAAATAAAAAAAAACAAATAAAATAAAAAAGGAAAATAAATAGAAAACTCACCATTCAATCTATAATTTTGAATTAATATTCTATTTATAAATAAATAAAACTCCTCAAAAAATCGTTCAAAAAAAGAACGCTGTATTAATGATGTTTTAAACATAATTAAATTACAAACAAACAAAATAAGAAAAAAAAGAAAAAAAAACATTAAATTAATAGGAAGAAAACAAAAAATACTTTCACAAAATGTAAAAAAAACGGGATGCATTTCAAATTCATCAATAGGTGAAAAAAACATATAAAAAAATGAATCTAACTAATTATTTTACTTTAAAAGGAAAAAATATAAAATTATTATTTTTTCTAAACACGTCGCTTAGATTTACCACGACAACCATTATGAGCGACACGTCGTAAAAATCTTAATTTACGAAAACGTAAACCAGATTTACGTAAACCACGCATTATTACACGAAAACGGTGCATTTTAAAACGTCTTTGGAATATTAGCTGAACGTCAAAAAAACGCTTCATCATTGTTTTTAAACCAACAATAAAACCTAATTTTTTAAATAAAATAAGAGCAAACGATTGACGTTTTCCATCTACAGCTTTAAACATTTTAGAAGAAAAGGATGCTATAACATTACCCGTTTTATGAGAAACCGTTGTTAAAAACATATTATTATATGTTCGTTTAAAATATAATCTACCATATTGAAACGTATAACGTTTTATCTTTCTTCGCATTTTTTTACCATATTTAAACGGTGTTTTTAACGTATAAATTAATTTTTGATTAAAAAAAGCATATTTATAATTATATTTAATGTTTTATACGTTTACAAGTATTACTATTTGTTTGAGTCCGTTGACCTCGTACAGGTAAATTAGCATAAACTCTTGAACGTTTATAATTAGGAAACGATAAATATTTTAATTTTCTACCATGTTTATATAAACGTAATTTTGTATCAAAAACAAAATTTGTAAGGAAAAAAAAATTTATCCAATAAAGTTTATTTAAAGTAAATAAACTAAAAGTACGTTTATTTATAAAAAAAAACCCACAACCTCTCATCAATATAAAATATTTATAAAAAGAAAAACCATAAATAGAAAATAATTCAATATAAATAACACTTGCATAAGATATTTTTTTTAAACCAAATGTAAATTGACCATCCATTAATTAATAAGCTTCTAAAAATTCGACATCATATATTATCATAATATTTACTACTTCACTACAGGTAAAATTATTATACACGATATTGTTTTATTTTACCCGGTTTTGTACGATAAGTAATAAAATCATAAATAAGACCTTTAGCTTTATATATAAGGGGTGGTTGAGCAGTTATTAGCATAAAACTAATTTTACGTAAATAATTAAAATCTTTAGAAATTAATGTAATTCGTTTCTTAAAACAAATAATACGTATAATAGAATTAAGAAAAAAACGAACTATATGACTTCTACCTATATTCATATAAATAAAATTATTACGTTTAAAAAACGTAATACCACGCCCAACTAATTTTAAACGTACTCGCCAACCATTTTTTATACCAATTAATTGACGAAATAAAATAGACATTGAATTGTTTACACTAAACATAGACGTTTTTAATAATAATTTTGAAGATAATAACCAAGGAATACAAATAAATTGAGATCCAAACGAACCATGAAGATAAAACACAGTTTGTGTTACTTTTAATAAATTAAAAACATTAATACGCTTTTTTAATATCATTTTTTAGATTCAACTATTCGTACTTTTGTAACAAGGGGACTAAAAAGAGGTATTTTAAATATAAATTTAACGTAACGTATAACCACACAAAAATGTAAAACTACCCAATTATTACGTTTCTTTAAAAAAAGACATCTACCTATTAAAACACGTGTTCCTGAACCCTTAAAACCATTAGCGCGTGTGAAAAAAGTTAAACTAATAATGTCTCCTTTTCTTACGTGAACCATCTTCAAATAAAACACCTAAATTTTTATAAGCTGCTCGATTCATTTTATAACCATAATTTGAAATAGACGCTACCTTTTTTACATTAAAAAAAGCAGTACGACCTCCATAAGATTTAAACGAATTATCTAAATTACCTATTTTAGAAAAAACAAAACCTATTCGTGGAGTACGTTTTTTACAAAGCATAAACTTATGACAGTAATGAGGACCACTTCTAGTAGTTAAAGCTTTAACACAATATAACATTAAAAATTAACGATCAATTTCTCCGAAAACTAAATCTAAAGTTCCTATAATAGCGGTTAAATCAGCTATTAAATGATTTTTTAGTAAACAATCTAAACCTTGTAAATGAAAAAAACCTGGGGAACGAATATTACATCTTAAAGCTAAACTATCACCACTTGATACTAATGATACACCAAATTCACCTTTAGGTGCTTCTACACTTCCATAACTAAAACCAGATGGTAAAAAAATACCTTCAGTATAAAATTTAAAATGATGAATTAAGGACTCCATTGAGTTTTTCATCATAAATCGTGAAGGTGGCATTAATTTATGATCATACAATTTAGTAAAAGGAAAAGAATTATTAAAAAAAAAGAACACGCATCATTTAAAATTAAACAACTTGTACGCATTTCATATAATCGTATAAGATAACGATCATAACAATCACCAACTGTCCCTACAGGAACATTAAGATTAAAAAGATCATAACCATTTTTTACATCTTCAACAATACGTAAATCCCAACCTAAACCACTACCGCGCAACATTACTCCTGTAAAACCATAACTAAGAGCATCTTTAATATTTACTATTCCTATTTTATTTAAACGTTGATACCATATTCTATTTTTATTCAATAAGTCCTCTATCTCATCAATACGAGATGGAAATTGATATAAAAAAGTTTTCAATTCTTCAAAAAAACCATAAGGAACTGAACGAGTAAAACCTCCTGGTCTTATTAAAGCTGCATGTAAACGTGCACCCGATATACGTTCATAAAAAAACATTAATTTTTCTCGTTCTTCAAAAGCCCATAAAAAAGGTGTCATAGCACCAACATCTAACGCATGAGTTGTTATTGCTAATAAATGATTTAAAATTCTAGTAATTTCAATAAAAACAATTCTTAAAACAATATCATATGTATTTACTTTATAACCTAATAAATTTTCAACAGCTATAGAAAAAGCATATTCTTGAACCATCATAGATACATAATCCAATCTATCAAAATAGGGTAAAGCTTGTAAAGTATTTTTATACTCGATCAACTTTTCAGTACCTCTATGTAAAAGACCAATATGAGCTTCTGTTTTTATAACTAATTCTCCATCTAATTCAAGTATTAACCGTAAAACACCATGTGCAGCAGGATGCTGCGGACCAAAATTTAATAAAAAATTTTTGACTTTAAAACTTTTAAAATCGCGACACATTTTCATTATATTTATTATTTAAAAAAAAAAAGAACGATCCCATGGAGTTGTAAAATTATAAAAACGTAATTCTTGAGTCGTTTCCAAAAAAGTGTATATAACAGATTTAACATCAGTATCATAAATAACTTCAAAAAAACCAGTTAATGGGAAATTTTTACGTAAAGGAAATCCTTCAAAACCATAATCTGTCAAAATACGTCTTAAATCACCATGTGAATAAAAAAATATACCAAAAAAATCCCAAACTTCACGTTCTAACCAGTTAACTCCTGGATAAATATTAATTAAACTATTAATTACCATAGTAGATGGTACTTTAACACGTAAAAATAATCGAGTATTAAATTTTGTACTAATCAGATTATATAAAATAAAATAACGATTAATGTTCATAGTATCAACACAAAATAAATTAATAAGACTATCATACTTAAAAAAACTTAAATTTTTTAAAAGAAAAGAGATTATTTGTAAATTTTTTGAGTTTAAATCAATCAAAATAATATTATCATCAAAATAAAATAACTCTAATTTTTTACTAAAGATTTTTAAAAATAAAGTATATGTTCGTAAATTTAAAGAATTATTTAACATTAGCTTTATTTACTTTCAACCCAATTTAACGCTTTATAACGCCATTCATAAAGAATGCCTATAGCTAATACTATAAGAAAAAGAAAACCTAAACCTAGTCCAAAATTAGTTAATAAATTCAATGAAATAGAAAAAGGTATTAAAAACATAACTTCTAAATCAAATATAATAAATAAAATAGCAACCAAATAAAACTGGACATCAAATTTTTGACGCGTTGCTTCAAACGGTTGAAAACCACATTCATAAGGAGAGGTTGTTTCGATATCTATAAAATCAAAACTTACCATAAAAGAAGGAATTAAAACAACTATGGTTATTATACCTAATAAAAGAATACCAAATATAATGTAAAGATACTCATAAAAATACATAACTATTTAAAATGTTTATAATTAATTATAAATAAACGGGAATAAACGGATTCGAACCGATACTATAAAGCTCGACAAGCTTATATGCTAACCATTAACATCATATTCCCTTTTATTTGAGAGGGTAAAAGGAATTGAACCTTTACTTCTAGGTCATGAGCCTATTGACCTACCTTTAGTCGATACCCCCTTTGTACATATGGCTAGTAGGATTCGAACCTAACACTTTAACCGTTATGAGCGGTACGTCATTACCATTAGACTATAGCCAATAAAAAACCTAAATAAATAATCATATTTAACATTGTAAGTTTAAAAAATAAAAATAAAAAAAAAATAATAAACGTTTATAGATAAAAAACTCTAAAAAAAATCAAAATATTTTATTTAAAACTTGATAATAAAAAATTTTTCAAACTTAAATTTATTTGTAAAGGAGTATTTAAGTTAATAAACATTAA
>Ga0272412_1000179_pt1 | contig 15976 bp, 29 predicted proteins | sample WWTPWeurt_MetaT_FD_193540 | JGI IMG/M metagenome (GOLD analysis project Ga0272412, IMG submission 193540) | Metatranscriptome of activated sludge microbial communities from WWTP in Nijmegen, Gelderland, Netherland - WWTP Weurt (Metagenome... | ecosystem: Engineered > WWTP > Aerobic digester >...
CCGAGGGTACTCGAGAAGCGATTTCATCGAGCGAAACGGCGAACTCTACATCCTGGAAACCAACACCCTGCCCGGCCTCACCCAAACATCGCTCTTACCCCAGGCGGCCAGAGCAGCGGGCATTGAGCTTCCAGCTCTCCTTGGCCACCTCGTCCATCTTGCCCTCGGCCAAGGCACATCCGCTCAGCTCCCGCCTCTGCAAGGCTGCCTGGAGGAGACGTCTTAGACGTCTCCGACGTGGACATGGCCGTTGATGGACGCGCCATCGGAGATGGAGATCCTCGGAACCCGAATATCGCCATGCACTTGGCCGGTCCCGAGGATTTCCACTCGATTGAGTGCCGCCAGGTTGCCAGTGACCTTACCCGCCAGGAAGATATTCTCAGCCTCGATGTCCCCATCCACCTGCCCCTGCTGGTCGACGTGGCAATCTCCGTTGAGCATAATCTTGCCTTTGACGGTTCCAAGAATCTTAATATTTCCTTCTCCCTCGAGCTGGCCAGTGAGGAGCAAGCCCTTAGCGAGAACACTAGACTCAGAAGCGCTCATTCAGATTCCCCCACCCCTTCAATGATTTAAGATGAAGCGGCTGCCGGTTTGGAAGAGCCAAACAAGCGCTCGGCCAAGCTCTTCTTTTTCTGTCCCTCAGGCTGAGCGCCATCCGACTTCTTCGCCTGCTCCACCAGCTCGATGATGGCCATCGGAGCGCAATCACCTTTGCGTGGGCCAAGCTTGAAAATCCTGGTATACCCACCCTGGCGATCGGCGAAGCGTGGCCCGACATCGCTGAACAGCTTGCTCACCGCTTCCCTGTTGGGAAGAATCTGCATAGCTCGCCGTCGAGCGGCAAGATCTTGCCGCTTGGCGAGAGTAATGACCTTCGCCACAACGGCCCGTATCGCCTTAGCCTTCGTTTCCGTGGTTTGGATCCGTTCGTGGCGAATCAGTTCGATGGATAGGTTTCTGAGAAGCGCCTTCCGATGAGAAGCCGTTCTTCCAAGTTTTGTTCGTGCATTTCCATGGCGCATGGCAAGATTCCTTTAAAGCGCAAGCGCATAGGGGGGAAAGCCCCCCTTCGCCGCTACGATTCACTCAGAGTCGTCCATATCCTCTGAGTCACTGACAACACTGGCCACCGCCGGAACCTGATCCAATTTCATGCCGAGAGACAAACCCATCGCCTTCAGGTTTTCTTTAATCTCATTAAGAGACTTGCGGCCGAAATTCCGAGTGCTGAGCATCTCAGCATCCGTTTTCTGGACTAGATCTCCGATGGTTCGGATATTGGCGTTTTTCAAACAGTTGTAGGACCGTACCGACAACTCAAGCTTATCGACCGGCTCCAAGAAGATGTCAGGAGTGGAGATCGAGAACTTCGGAACCTCAGGAGCCGAGCGCTCGGGGCTTACCGACGAATCTAAATCGTCATCCTCAACATCTGCGAAGACCGCAAAATGATCTTTCAGGATTTTGGATGCATACGCCACAGCTTCCGGAGGCTTAACTGTACCGTTGGTCCAAATCTCCAGCACTAAGCGATCATAGTCCATGGACTGTTCGAAGCGAGTGTTCTCGACTTGGTAATTCACTTTCCGAATCGGAGAGAAAATCGCATCCACGAGGATAACGCCCACCTCTCGATCAGCCCTTTGTCGAGCCTCGACCGGAACATAACCTCGCCCCCAATCGATGGTCATCTCCATCTTGAGTTGCCCGCCTTCATCGAGCGTCGCGATGTGAAGGTCAGGGTTCAAGATCTCGACATCCTGATCGGCTTGAATCTGGGCTGCCGTGACAGGGCCAGGCTTCGAAGCTTCGAGGTATATCACCTTCGGATGTTCCACGGAAAGCCGAACCAACAGCCTCTTGAGGTTCAATATAATGTCCGTCACATCTTCAACGACTCCAGGAATCGTCGTAAACTCGTGCAAAACGCCGTCAATTTTTACAGATGTGACGGCCGTCCCCATCAGGGAGGACAGCAATACACGCCGCAACGAATTTCCGACGGTCACGCCAAAGCCGCGTACAAACGGTTCCGCTACGAACCGTCCATAGTTGTCTGTCAACGTGGAAGCGTCGCATTCGAGTCGTTGAGGCTTGATCAAATCTTTCCACTGCATGCTCGTTGCTCCCTCTGCCGCCAGAGAACAACCTGCAACGTTTATGAAACGTTGCAGATCGCCTTCCAAACGAGTCCTGTCACTTCGAGTAGAGCTCGACGATGAGCTGTTCCTGAATATTTTCAGGGATATCCTCGCGCAGAGGCATTCGGACAACGGTGGCTCGGAAATTAACCAGATCCGATTCCAGCCAGCCAGGTACAGGGTGGTGGGATGGTCCCCCGCTCTGCACGGCAAGCTCAAAAGGCTTCCGGCGTTTGCTCGTTGCCTTCACCTCGATCTTGTTTCCCGACTTGATCTGCATGGAGGGGACGGACACTTTCTTACCGTCCACCGTAATGTGACCGTGCAGGACGAGCTGGCGGGCCTGACTCCGTGAAGGAGCAAACCCCAGCCGATAAATCACGTTGTCGAGCCGAGTCTCCAAACGGACCAACAAACTCTCGCCCGTGATTCCCTTCTGCCGATCAGCCTCTTCAAAATAGGAGCGAAATGGTTTTTCTAGCACACCAAAAACACGTTTCGCCTTCTGCTTCGCACGAAGCTGAGTTCCATAGTCAGAAAGCTTGCCTCTTCGCTGACCATGCTGTCCTGGCGGATATTCTCTTCTCTCAATCGCGCATTTGGGCGTATTGCAGCGGGCGCCCTTCAAATAAAGCTTTTCGCCTTCCCGCCGGCATTGACGACAAACGGCGTCCTTATAGCGTGCCAACTGAAAACCTCCAGAAAGATAAACCGCGTTCCATTAGACACGCCGGCGCTTTGGCGGCCTACATCCGTTGTGGGGGATCGGCGTTACGTCGCGGATAGTTCGAACATCAAGTCCACTGGTTTGAAGAGCACGAATCGCAGATTCTCGGCCAGAACCTGGCCCCTTAACGTGCACATCGACCTGCTTCATTCCGTTTTCCTGAGCCATCTTGGCTGCCTGGGAGGCCACCATTTGAGCTGCAAACGGAGTCGATTTTCGAGATCCCTTGAAGCCTAAGCTTCCACCAGAGGCCCACGCAATCGTGCCGCCCTGAGGATCAGTGATTGTGACAATCGTATTGTTAAAGGTCGCTTGGATGTGAGCGATGCCGTTTCGAACATTCTTTCGAACTTTTCGCTTCTGTGGACCTTTTTTTGCTTGCTTTTTCGCCATATACCGCTCTCCAGAAGACTACTTCTTCTGCTGCTTCTTCTTGCCGCCAACCGCAACGCGCTTCTTGCCACGCCGTGTACGTGCATTCGTGTGAGTTCTCTGACCACGACACGGAAGCTTGCGGATATGCCTTTGTCCACGATAGGAGCCAATATCGATGAGGCGTTTAATGTTCAGCGCGACTTCTCGCCGCAGATCGCCTTCGACTTTGAACTCGTTTTCAACAACGGAACGCAAGGCACGAATCTCATCTTCGGTGAGATCCTTGAGCTTTGTGTCTTTGCTGACCCCCGTCCTGTCACAAATGGCCCGAGCCGAAGATCGACCGATTCCATAAATATAGGTTAAGGCAATCTCCGCCCGTTTATTGCGCGGGAGATCAACGCCTGCAATGCGTGCCAACTCCTACCTCCTAATTTTCAGCGCTCGCTGAAACTCAAAATTTCTGAGTTTAACCTTGGCGCTGTTTGTGACGGGAATTTTCGCAGATAACCCGCACATTACCTTTTCTTCGAATAATTTTACACTTTGGGCAAATTTGCTTCACAGAAGCTCGAACTTTCATGATGACTCCACTTTACTTCGCTCTGTAGGTGATCCTGCCTCGCGTTAGATCATAAGGCGAAAGTTCAACCGTTACTCTATCGCCAGGAAGAATGCGAATGAAATACTTTCTCATCTTACCTGAAATGTGGGCAAGCACTGTGTGCCCATTTTCAAGCTCTACTCGAAACATCGCATTAGGTAGAGGCTCTGTTACAATACCTTCAACCTCAATCGCTTCTTCTTTCGCCATAATATTCCCCTCCCGCTTGGAAAGCTTGACGGCTTTCACGCTCTCCGGCGGAAGGGAGATCCGCCTTTGAGGAAACCTTCATAGTTCCTCATCAGAAGATGAGATTCTATCTGTTGAACCGTATCCAAGGTCACCCCGACGACGATCAAAAGTCCGGTACCGCCGAGATAAAAAGGCACATTGAACTGGGCAATCAAAATCATTGGCATGATCGCAATTGCAGAAAGGAACAATGCACCGATGACGGTAATTCGGGTTAGAATTCTGTCAATATGCCCTGCTGTTTTCTTTCCAGGACGAATACCTGGAATAAAACCACCATATTTCTTCATATTGTCCGCCACATCGATTGGATTAAAAACAATCGCTGTGTAGAAGAAGCAAAAGAAAACGATGGCAGCAACATAAACCAGAAAATGAACTGGAGAAGTCGATTCGGGGCTGAGGTTATCAACAAACCACTGAAGCACGGAACTGTTTCCCTCTGGATCGATAAACTTAGCGATCGTCAAAGGAAACAAGATAATTGAAGAAGCGAAAATGACGGGAATCACACCTGCGGTATTCAGCCTTAATGGAATATGAGTTTGCTGACCACCGTACATCCGACGACCAACCACTCGTTTTGCATACTGGACGGGAATTCGCCGTTGAGCCAGCTGCATCACAACGATCAAGGCAACCGTCCCAACTGCGATTACAAGAACCGCAAGAATGACAAAGGGACGAATTGCTCCAGTCTGAAGTTGATCCAAGGTCGCGAGCACGGCAGAAGGCAACCGCTCCACAATACCGGCAGCAATCAGAAGCGACATTCCGTTTCCAATTCCACGCTCCGTAATTCGCTCGCCAAGCCACATTATAAACGCGGTGCCACTGGTCAATGTAATCACCGTCATGAAGCGAAACCACATTCCGGGATCCGTGACGAAGGCGCCTTCTTGCATCGTCTCCAAGCCGATTGCAATTCCAAGGGCTTGAATGCCAGCTAGAACCAAAGTGCCATATCTTGTGTACTGAGTAATCTTCTTGCGGCCATGGTCACCTTCCTTGGAAAGGCGTTCCAAATAAGGCCATACCACAGTCAAAATCTGAAGGATGATGGATGCTGAGATGTATGGCATGATACCCAGCGTGAAGATCGTCAGTCGAGACAGACCCCCTCCGCTAAACATGTCAAACATTCCCAACAGGGTGCCTCGCGTGGCTTGCTCAATGAACTGAGCCAAAGCCTGCGTGTTGATCCCCGCAGTCGGAACGTGCGTACCAATCCTATAGATGGCCAGCAGCCCGAGCGTGAAGAGGATCCTCTTCTGAAGCTCGGGAATCTTCATCACATTTGAGAGGCCCTCTGTTCCACTCACTGGCCAACCACCTCAAAAGACCCACCAGCAGCTTCAACCTTGCGGCGAGCACTTTCGCTCATCGCATGGACTCGAACCTGCAAAGCGCGTTCAACTTCGCCATCACCGAGCACCTTGATTCCGTCAAAGAAACCTTTCACAAGTCCCTTTGAAACAAGAAGCTCGGCATCGATTTGCTCAACACCCAAACGGACAAGGTCCGCAAGGTTCACAACGGCCCACTTCTTTTGATTCGGCTTGGTGAACCCTCTCTTGGGAATACGACGGATCAAAGGCATCTGGCCTCCTTCGAAGCCAGGTTTCTTGCCTCCGCCTGAACGAGACTTTTGTCCTTTATGTCCCTTCCCAGAAGTCTTGCCACTACCCGAGCCAGGACCTCGCCCAACTCTTTTCCGAACTTTTCTTGCGCCTTCTGGCGGGCTTAATTCATGCAGTTTCATCTCGGAACCCTTCTCACAACATGTTCCTGCGACGGAGCCAACAAGCTTTCGATAGAACACAACGAAAGCCAGGGCGGTCGGCAACAATTTGGGGATTATGCCATGCCCCTTTGCTTGTTGCAACACCAAACCGCTGGCTCTCTCCAGCACGATTTCTCTGCCAAGAGCGTTGTATCGATTATGACTCCGAACACTCCGCCCATTCAACAAGATGGGGCACTTTGGCAAGCATCCCAAGGATTTGAGGAGTTGCTTTATGATGGACAGTTCGGTGTAGCTTTCCTAACCCTAGGCTTCGCAAAACCCTGAGCTGTTTCTCTGGGCAACCTATCCCACTTCGAAATTGACGAACTTCAAGAGTCTTCATTTTCGAACCCCACGCAAATCTTCGAGGTTCTTTTCTCGGAGTTTTGCCACATTCTCAGGGGCATTGAGGGCTCTGAGGCCTTCAAATGCTGCCTTGACCATGTTATGCGGATTCCTGCTTCCTAGAGACTTGGTAAGAATGTTTTTCACACCACAAGTCTCCAAAATCGCTCGAACAGGACCGCCAGCAATCACTCCAGTTCCATCGCCAGCTGGGAAGAGCACCACCATCCCTGCCCCAAAACGACCAACCGTCTGGTGAGGAATTGTGTTGCCATCAAGGTTGATCTTTTTCATCCCGCGCTTGGCCTTCTCGAGCCCCTTCCGGATCGCCTCAGGAACCTCGTTGGCCTTTCCTAAACCAAGGCCAACCATCCCTTTTCCATCCCCCGCCACCACTAGAGCGCTGAAGGAGAAGCGTCTGCCTCCTTTGACCACTTTAGCGACTCGCGAAATATGGATGACACGATCCTTGAGGTCTGAATCATTGTCCATCTGTTCTTCTCGGCTCATCGATTCACCCATCCGTCTCAGAAAACAAGGCCTTTGCTTCGAGCGCCATCTGCCAAGGCCTTGATGCGACCATGATACTGATAGCCAGCCCGATCGAAGACAACAGTTTGAATGCCACGCTCGATCGCTTTCGATGCAATCAGCTCTCCTACTCTCTGAGCCCCCGCGACGGTTGTTCCTCTGACGGATTCAGTGGAACGAAAACCAGGTTCGCTAGAGGAACACGACAGTAGAGTTCGGCCAACCGAATCGTCAATGATTTGAGCGTAGATATGAGTTGAGCTTCGAAACACACACAAGCGCGGCCGGCTCGCTGTCCCTTTGACCGTGGTTCGAATACGTTGATGCCGGCGTTCCCGTTTTGCCACCTTGAGTTGGTTCTTATCCATACTCTCTGCTCGCTGTAATAGAAGAGATTCACAGAACTGGAAGGATTACCGCAAATTTTACTTGCTTGCGGCCTTGCCTTCTTTCTGGCGAACCACTTCATCGGTGTAACGAATACCTTTTCCCTTGTACGGTTCAACCGGCCGAAGCTTTCTAATTTCAGCCGCAACTTGCCCAACTTTTTGTTTGTCCGCTCCGAGCACTTTGACGACCGTTTGGTTCTCGACCGAGATCGAAATCCCATCAGGAATCGGAAAATCAATTGGGTGCGAATGCCCCAAGTTCAAGGTCAACTTCTTGCCTTGAACCTGAGCCTTGTACCCAATTCCAACAATGCTCAAGGAACGCTCGAAACCTTTCGACACCCCATGAACCATGTTCGCAAGCAGAGCTCGCGTTAAGCCATGAAGCGCGCGCTCCTCGCGCTCGTCACTCTTCCGCTGGACAACAAGGGTCTTGTCATTCCTAGAAACCTCAATCAAGGGATGAACACTGACTGCCAACGTCCCTTTCGGGCCCTTGATCGAAACACTCTGGCCCTCAATCTTTGCGTCAACCCCTTGGGGGATCTCGACTGGAAGCCTACCTACACGAGACATGTTCCTCTCCTGTTCGCCCAGTGTTACAGCTCACCAAACCTCACAGAGGATTTCTCCTCCGATGTTGGCTTTTTGAGCTTCTTCACCTGTCATGACTCCACGAGAGGTCGACAGAATGCTAATTCCAAGCCCATTGAGGACTTTAGGAATTTGCTCCACGCTCGCGTAAATCCTACAGCCAGGCTTGCTAACGCGCTTAACCCCATGAATGGCTCGCTCGCCATTGCGGGCATATTTCATATGAAGCTGGAGAACTGGCCTTGCATTCTCTTCAGCCTTATCGTACCCGCCAATATAGCCTTCTTGCTTTAAAATGCGGGCGATTTCAATCTTGAGTTTAGAGGACGGCATGTCCACGGACTTGTGGCGAATCATATTCGCATTCCGAATCCTAGTGAGCATGTCGGCGATCGGATCCGTCATTCCCATAGTTCTTTAACCCTTACACTTTCGAAGAACACCGTTTCAGCTGGTTTCGCTCGTTTACTTTCGAAACGGCATTCCCATGAGGGTCAACAGTTCCCGGCCCTCTTCATCCGTTTTCGCTGACGTGGCTACACTAACGGAAAAACCACGCAAGCGCTCCACAGTGTCGTAGCTGATCTCTGGGAAGATAATCTGTTCGGTAACCCCCAGGTTATAATTCCCTCGCCCATCGAAAGATTTCGGGTTCACCCCTCGAAAGTCACGGACTCGGGGAAGAGCCACGTTCACCAATCGGTCCAAAAACTCGTACATCCTTGCGCCTCGCAAAGTGACTTTGGCACCGATTTTCATCCCAGCTCGAAGCTTGAAGCTTGCGATTGATTTCTTCGCTAGAGTGACCAGCGGGCGTTGGCCAGAGATTTGGGTCAACTCCTGCACGGCCTTGTCCATCGCCTTGGCATTCTGAATGGCTTCACTAACGCCAACATTCAGAACTATCTTCTCCAAGTGAGGAACTTGCATTTTACTCTTGTAGCTGAAGCGCTTCATCAACTGAGGTACAACCTCAGTCTCATAATATTTCTTGAGTCTCGCCACGGTATCGCCTCGTCTATTTCAGAGAGAAGCCGTATCACGCCTTGTCAATCATTTCACCAGATTTGACAGAAATGCGGACGCGCTTACCCTCGGCTAACTGCATCTTTCGAACCCGAGTTCCCTTGTCTGTCTTGGGGCAAACCAACATCACCTTAGAGACATGGAGAGGAGCTTCTTTTTCAACAATCCCGCTGTTGCCTCCCTGGCGAGTCGCCTTCTGATGCTTGTGCATCAAATTTAGCTTCTCCACGAGCAGCTTCTGGGTCTTTGGATAAACTTCCATGACCTTTCCTCGCTTGCCTCGATCTTTCCCAGAGATCACCACCACAAGATCGCCTTTTTTAATCTTCATGACTTCCCCCGATCGTTTTTAGAGCACTTCTGGAGCTAAGGAGATGATTTTCATGAAGTTTCGATCGCGCAATTCACGAGCAATGGGCCCAAACACGCGAGTGCCGATGGGCTCATTCTCCTTGTTCAAAAGAACAGCAGAATTGCGATCGAACTTGATGTAGGAGCCATCTTTGCGACGAACAGCCTTCTTTGTGCGTACCACAACCGCACGCAAAACGTCTCCCTTTGACACTGAGGCTCCCGAAATAGCCTCTTTCACGGACACCACGATGATGTCCCCCACCGTCGCAGATTCCCGCTTGGTCCCGCCGAGCACCTTGATACACATCAACTTACGTGCACCGGAGTTATCCGCGACGTCCAGATAAGTTTGCTGCTGGATCATCGATTGAACCTCTTTTTTCTTCTATTTTTAGCGGATGGCTACTACGCCAGGATCTCACTCAGCAGCTTTCAGCACTCGCAGGACTCGCCAACGCTTGTTCTTGCTCAGCGGGCGCGTTTCCTCGATTTGAACGAAATCGCCTTCTTTGGCAACTCCTTCGCTGTGCGCGAAATACTTCTGCGTCAATTGCATGACTCGCTTGTACAGCGGATGGCGAAATTTCCTGGTTACAGCAATGACAACTGTTTTGTCCATCTTATTGCTGACCACAACTCCTCGCATCTGCCTTCGCTTACCCGTATTCAAGGCTCCTACTCCCAAATCTTTCAGCATCCTTGGCATTTGAAAAGCGAGCGCCGTTAACTCTGTTTCCGCTCCCGTCGCTCGCTCTCACTGACCTATGCCTAGCGAACTGCCACTTGTCGTTCGCATTGGATGGTTTTGGCTCTTGCTATTTCCCGGCGCAACACGCGTATACGAATTGGATTCTGCAAAACGCCCGTTGCCGACTGGAAGCGCAACCTCAGCAACTCATCCTCATCACTGCGGATGCGCTGCTCCAACTCATCCGCAGATAGTGAGCGCAACTCAGCTGCGTTCATGTTTCTTCTCCACCTATGGTCTTTCGAGAGACGAACTTGGTCTTAAGCGGCAACTTGTGAGCCGCCAGTCGCATCGCTTCTCGAGCAAGCTCTTCAGTCACGCCTTCCATTTCATACAGGACGCGCCCTGGTCGCACAACAGCTACCCAATATTCTGGGGGCCCCTTACCTTTACCCATCCGGGTTTCGGCAGGCTTCTTGGTGATAGGCTTATCTGGAAATATCCGAATCCAGACTTTTCCACCTCTCTTCACCTTCCTGTTGATCGCAATACGGGCAGCTTCAATCTGCCGATCGGTGATCCAGCCAGGTTCGACCGCCTTAAGCCCAAAGGTTCCAAAATCGACCTCATTGCCACCCTTGGACATTCCCTTCAAGCGCCCCTTCATGCGCTTTCGGTACTTGACTTTCTTTGGCTGCAGCATACGACCTTAATCTCCTTCCGCCCCAGAGGCATCCGAGGCGACATCGGCACCGCGCAACCCTACATCGCCCAGATCATCATCGTCCAGTTCGACTCCGGTTTCGATATGCCGCAACTGAGCGACCTCAATCCGCTTACGACGTCGCTGTTTTGGCGGCAGCCCTCCCTCAGGAGTTGTGCCTCCTTCTTCGCGACCTGTCCGCGCTCGTCTTCGCTTGCGTTTTTCACGCTTCGCCTCATGAAGAGCTTCGGAACGAACCTCTTGGCCGAGTTGATCTTGTGGAACCTCGCCATGGTAAATCCACACCTTAACGCCAATGGTTCCATACGTCGTCATGCCTTCGGCAAACCCGAAATCAATATCCGCTCTTAGGGTGTGCAATGGCACGCGCCCTTCGAGATACCATTCTCGGCGAGCCATTTCTGCTCCACCAAGACGTCCCGATGTCGCAACGCGAATCCCTTCCACACCAAAGCGCATAGCCGACTGAATGGACCTTTTCATGGCTCGCCTGAAACTCACGCGCCGAACAAGCTGGTTGGCGATATTCTCAGCCACCAACTGGGCGTTAGTCTCGGCATTGCGCACTTCGCGAATGTTGATTGTGACCTCTCGGCCAATCTTCGTCAACAACTCCTTTCGAACGCGCTCCACCTCCAAGCCTTTCTTCCCAATGATGATTCCAGGCTTGGCCGCATAGATATTCACGGCGACTTTGTTTGCGGCTCGCTCAACTTCGACTTTCGCAACGCCAGCGTGAGCGAGTTCCTTCTTGAGGTATTTTTTTATAATGAGGTCTTCATGCAGCAGTTTGCCGTAGTTTTTCTTCGCAAACCACTTCGAATCCCAGGTCTTGATAATCCCGAGACGAAAACCTGTTGGATGAACTTTCTGCCCCACGATGCTACCCCTGATCTGAGCCGTCGCTGACAACAACCATCAAATGGCTCGTCCGCTTTTTGATCCGGTAAGCGCGCCCCATAGCGCGCGCCATAAACCGGCGCAATGCGGGACCGCCATCGACCTGGATCTTGCTGATTGTCAGATCATCGACGTCTCCCATCTGTTCGTTTTCCTCAGCGCTGGCAACTGCAGCCTTCAGAACTTTTGCCACCAAGCGAGCTGCTTTCTGGTTAGAGAACTGCAGAAGCTGCAAAGCTGCAGCGACTGGCTTGCCTCGAACTTCGTCAGCAACGATCTGCATTTTCTTGGGGGCGATCCTGAGATAGCGCGCCCTTGCAATGGCCTCCATGTGTCGCCTCCGTCAAACTTTCTACTTTTTGCCCATCTTCGATGTTTTCTCCGACTTTCCACCCGCATGACCTCGGAAGGTGCGCGTCAGAGCAAACTCACCGAGCTTATGGCCGACCATGTTTTCAGTGATGTAGACTGGAAGAAATTTCTTGCCGTTATGCACAGCGATGGTATGGCCGACAAAGTCCGGCAACACGGTCGATGCTCTCGACCAAGTGCGGACCATTCGCTTTTCAAGCGTCTGGTTCATCACTTCAACGCGCTTCATCAAACTTGCGCAGACGAACGGCCCTTTCTTAATTGAACGGGACATGGCTTCAACTTTCCTCGCGCTAGAAGATCTTGCGTTTCCTTTAGCTTACTTACGCCGCTTCAGGATTAACTTGTCCGAGAGCTTCTTTTTTCTGGTTTTCTTTCCCTTGGTCGGGACGCCCCAAGGAGTACAAGGATGCCGCCCTCCTGAACTCTTGCCCTCACCACCACCCATCGGGTGATCGAGTGGGTTCATCGCGACGCCTCGAACGTGAGGACGCCAGCCGCGCCAGCGATTTTTCCCAGCTTTTCCAAGAGAAACGTTCTCGTGATCCGAATTACCAACTTCGCCCACTGTCGCGTAACAGCGCAAATGGACCATCCGAACTTCGCCGGAAGGCAGACGCACATGTGCGTAGCTCCCTTCCTTCGCCACCAATTGAGCTGAAGCTCCAGCGCTTCGCGCAAGCTGACCACCTCGGCCGGGGCGAAGTTCAATGTTGTGGATCACCGAGCCAAGCGTGATCTTTTCGATCGGAAGGGCATTGCCCACCCGCATTTCTGCGCTTGGTCCACTCTCGATCGAATCGCCCACGTTCAAGCCCTTTGGAGCCAGAATATAGCGCTTATCTCCATCGACATAATGAATCAAGGCAATTCGAGCCGATCGATTTGGATCATACTCCACTGAAAAGACCTTGCCTGGAACCCCGAACTTATCCCGGCGAAAATCAATGAGCCGATAGCGGCGCTTATGTCCACCGCCACGGTGCCACGCCGTAACACGCCCGTAGTTATTCCGCCCTCCTCGCTTCCGCATCGTGCGCAGAAGAGACTTTTCAGGAACGTCTCTAGTGATCTCCGCAAAATCCGAGGCGGCTTGAAAGCGGCGGCCGGGAGAGGTTGGCTTGTATTGTTTAATTCCCATGATTCACTCCATTCGACCCAGACGATTTAGGCTCCGTCCACCAACGGAATCGTCTGCCCCTCCACCAAGGTCACGATTGCTTTTTTCCAGTCTGAACGGCGGCCCGTAAAACGCCCAACCCGCTTCCACTTCCCGTGAACATTTGCGGTACGAACGGCGGCTACCTTGACCGAAAAAAGCTCTTCAATCGCTTTCTTGATCGTAACTTTGTTTGCGTCGCGATCCACCTCAAAAACATACGAGTTGGATCGTTCGCGAAGTTGTGTAGAGCGCTCCGTAATGAGAGGGCGCTTGATGATCTGATAGTTATTCATACGGATGGCACTCTCCGAAGGCGATTAAGCTCGCCTCACTGAAAACGACAGCATTCGCCTCCATCAGGCTGAGCAAATCCACCCCAGACGGGCGAACAAGCTTGACATGAGACAAGTTACGAGCCGCTAACTGAAAATTCCGCTCGTCTCCCTGAATCACAGCAAGCACCTTGCCGTTGAGACCCAACCGATCAAACAAGGCCACGGCGTCCTTCGTTTTTGGAAGTGGCAGATCAAAATCCGTCACAACCCTGAAGGCACCTTCCACCAACTTCGATTGAAGCGCCGCTTGTAAGGCATGACGCCGCAATTTCTTTGGAACTCGTTTGCGATGGCTGTGAGGAACTGGACCAAAAATCGTCGAGGCGCCCCACAACGGAGAAGTGCGCATACCAGCACGCGCACGACCCGTTCCTTTTTGACGCCACGGTTTCTGCCCTGACCCACTCACTTCCGAACGGGTTTTCGCCTTGTGTGTACCATACCGCTGAGCAGCGTGCTGAGCCACAACGACCTGGTGTACCACTCCACGATTCAATGCTTTCGTGAACAGGCCATCCGAAGCCTCAAACTCTCGGACTTTCACATTATTCTTGTCAAAAACATCCAAAGCGACCATGAGAATGCTTCCTCTCCTACGCTCAAGCCTTCCGGAGGATCACAAAACCACCTTCTGGACCCGGAACCGCGCCGCGCAGCAGGATTAGGTTCTGCTCAGGAATCACTTTGACGACGGACAAATTGCGCACCGTCACGCGAGCATCCCCAAAATGGCCTGGCATTCTTTTCCCTGGAAAAACGCGGGCAGGATAGGCCGAAGACCCCAGAGAGCCAATCCGGCGGTGAGTTTTATGGACGCCGTGAGAGCTACCCTTACCTTGAAAGCCATGTCGCTTCATGCCACCAGCAAATCCACGACCAATGCTCTTGCCAACCACATCGACTTTCTCTCCGGCGGCAAACACATCGGCTTTCAAGATGCTTCCAATGTTGTAATTCTCCGTCGATTCAACACGGATTTCGCGCACATGACGCTTTGCCGTAGCCCCTGATTTGGCGGCATGACCAACTTCCGCCTTCTTGGCGGCTTTCTTGGTCTTGTCTCCAAATCCTAGCTGAATCGCGTTATAACCTTCTTTTTCCTTCGTCTTCACTTGAAGAACTGAACAAGGACCAGCTTCGACGACCGTTACCGGAACAATGCGGCCTTCTTCGTCGAAGATCTGAGTCATTCCAACTTTCTTTCCCAACAATCCGCTCATCGCACCCTCTCCTAGAGCTTGATCTCGACGTCAACACCAGCCGGCAAGTCCAAGCGCATGAGCGCATCGACGGTCTGAGGATTCGGGTTCAAGATCGCCAAAAGGCGCTTGTGTGTCCGAATCTCGAACTGCTCACGCGATTTTTTGTCTACGTGGGGCGAACGCAATACTGTATACCGACTCTTCGACGTAGGAAGAGGAATAGGTCCAACCACTTGCGCCGCAGTCTGTTTCGTCGTGGTAACGATCTCGGAGGCGGATTGATCTAACAACCGGTGATCGAACGCCTTGAGACGAATGACGATCTTCTGTCCGTTCATGAGAGTCCTCTTGAGCCGCTCACTCACCAACGATAGTGAGCAAACGCCTTGTTGGCCTCAGCCATTTTGTGAGTGTTTTCTTTTTTCTTCACCGCATTACCGCGGTTGTTCGCCGCATCCATAATCTCGGCGGCCAAACGCTCTTCCATCGAGCTTTCACTACGCTCGCGAGAAAACTCAAGGATCCAACGGATCGCAAGAGCCTGCCTGCGTTCTGGCTTCACTTCAACCGGAACTTGATAGGTCGAACCACCCACTCGACGCGACTTAACCTCGAGAGAAGGCTTCACATTCTCTAAAGCCTTCTTTAGAACCTTCAGAGGTTCGCTCTGGGTCTTTTCGCTCAAAATGTCAAAGGATTTGTAAAAAACGTTCTCCGCGACGCTCTTTTTGCCGCGCCGGAGAGTACAATTGATAAACTTAGCCACCAACTGGCTATGAAACTTGGGATCAGGTGTGATCTCGCGCTTGGGAACTTCTCGACGTCTCGGCATGACGACCTCAGTAAAGAAACAAAATCCTTAGAGAGCGACTACTTATTTCTTCGCGCCACCCTTGGCTGGTGCTTTCCCAGCAGCTGCCGCAGCACCCTTCTTGGGCCTCTTGGCTCCATACTTGGAGCGCGACTTCTGCCGGTTCGCAACACCCAGGGTTTCCAAAGTTCCCCGGATGATGTGATAGCGAACACCCGGTAGATCCTTAACGCGTCCTCCACGAATGAGCACACTGGAGTGCTCTTGGAGATTGTGGCCAATTCCAGGGATGTACGCCGTCACCTCGATTCCGCTGGTGAGGCGCACACGAGCGACCTTGCGCAAGGCTGAATTTGGCTTCTTGGGGGTTGTGGTATAGACGCGGGTGCAGACTCCTCTCTTCTGAGGACACTGCTCCATGGCACGATTTTGCTTTTTCTTAACGACTTCCTTTCTACCCAACCGCACTAACTGCTGAATCGTCGGCACTTGACTCTTCCTCCCGGACAAACTTCAAAAACAGGGCTCTATCCCCTGAGATCCAAAAACAACCGTCGATTACTACGCTTGGAGATGGCTCAAGTCAAGAGCCGCATCGGATCAAGAATCGCGCTCGCGCTTTCTAGCCATGCCAGACGGTCCGAGTCAGGCG
>Ga0272412_1000181_pt1 | contig 15962 bp, 13 predicted proteins | sample WWTPWeurt_MetaT_FD_193540 | JGI IMG/M metagenome (GOLD analysis project Ga0272412, IMG submission 193540) | Metatranscriptome of activated sludge microbial communities from WWTP in Nijmegen, Gelderland, Netherland - WWTP Weurt (Metagenome... | ecosystem: Engineered > WWTP > Aerobic digester >...
TGCGCTTTCAGATGATTTGGCTAAGCTTTCCGTACATATCTGCATTTATGATCTTGCCTATAATAGCTTTAATTATGCTTTCTGTATCTAAACTTTGAGCATACTTCAAAATAATAATGTAATTAACAAATATGGTGGCCTACTGATTGATCAGCATATCCTAGAAGTACGAGAATAAGTAGCTTGCAGCCCACCTGTTGAGCGTGGGAACATCATTGAGTGCAGTAAAAACTAGAGTAATCCAAGTACAAACTCCAATAATTCCAGTTCCAATGAGTATACCCAATACCCTTAAGAACTAGAACTTGTTGATTAATAAAAAGTAGGTAAGTTTCTAGCAAATGGTGTTGACCACACCTGCAAAAATAGAATAGGCTATGAGATTCGGGATCTTTTCTACAACACTCTTATCCTCCTTGTCGAATAGCAGTGTAATTGTGATGAAGATCAACATTTGCATGTAGTAGATGGTGAACCTGATTGGTCTTGAGATCTCTTCGTTGTAAGTGAATATAATTTGCAGGAGCTTGTGGAAGTTCTTAACGAGGAACCAGAAGTGGTTGGCAGCGGCCTGCAGCTGAGCAATTTTGAGAAGAATCTCTCTCTTGATCCTTTCTTGCTCCTCCTTCTTTTGTTTTTCTTCGAGTTCTTTTAATTCCTTTTCTTTCTTTGCTTTCTCCTATTCTTCTTTTTTCAATCTAAGTTTTTTTTCTTAAGCTGTTTCTTCTTTTGGAGGTTCATCTGATTTTTTTTGAATTGTTTATTCTTATTCATCTGTTTTACCGGCTTCTTTTTTTCCAGCTTCTACTTTTCCTCCTTCTACTTCTCCTCCTTCTACTTCTCTTCCTTCTACTTTAACACTAACTTCTTATTTATTTTATTCTTCTTTCTTCATTATGCCTTCGTTTGGTAGAATTTCATAATTATTATCTTCCACCATTTTCTCTTTGCTATCTGGGGAATCCTCTTTTTTAATAGGTTATGGCTCTGGAATAATATCATATTTGAATAAATCTTCCTAATTTTGTTGTTATTCAGGCTCTTTCTTTTCCTCATCGGCATCAAGATTGACTGGAATTAGTATTGTTTCCTTTTATTCAGGGCTTCTGTTATTTTAATTGTTTTAATCGTTCTATAAAAGATCGATTATCAAATCGTTTTCATTCTACTTAGCAGAATTCAGAGGCTAATTACTGGCCTAGCTTTTGACATCGAATTTTTATTCCAGTGGCATATCTCCAAGGATCTCAACCAGCAGATCATCTTTTTTGCTGGATCTATTACTATTTTAGTTGTTATCTGCTTTGTTAGTATTTTCAAAGACTTTGTCAGCTTAATCGATTGGCTTTTCATCAACCTTGCCAAATGCGGGTATTTCGTCAACTTTGTCAACTTTGTCAACTTTGTCAGCCATTTATATAATTCCTTCCTCAGTGAGGTTTTCAGGATCAGGACTAGCCTGGTTTTTGTCATTATCATTAAGAAGTTGTTCGTCCTTATTGAGTTTAAGTAGCTCCTGGTCTTGCTGCTTAACTTACTTCATCACTTCCTTCTTCTCCAAGGCTATGTGCCAGTCCTGAATATCTTTACCCCAGCCCCAGATAAGAGCATAGATAAAGAAGAACGTCTGGATGCAGAGGACGTAGAAGAGAACTGAATCCAAGAACTTGCCACTGGCGAGAGCGTCCAGTGCATCTGCAGAAAAGGCTTTTTCCAGATTTTTGGCAGCCTTACGGAACATTTGGTCAATGTCATCCATTATAGTGGTTGGGGAAGTTTGTTGGCATTGGCATGTAGAGGACTTGCTACCATCAGACTGTTCCACCTCCTTCAGCTGACAGTTGTCAGCATTCCATTAACCATTTTAGCCTTTGCTAGCACACACTAAGTTGGGAGCTTAGCCCAAGATACGACGGCGGTCTGCCTTCGGAGTCCTGAATTAAAGGTTAACCTATCCCTTAGTCTTCACTAGGTTGCCGTCATCATCCTTAGCTTCTGGTGCTACGACTTGAGAGTCTTATTAAGGATAGGGGTAATCGTTTTCAGTTTGATAAGGGTTAGTTTTTAAGTCTTGAAGCTTAAAGTTTACTGGTTTGAATTCTTCTGAACTGTTGCTGCTGTTAGTGCTATTAGTTGTTGTGGGAGGAGGCGCATTCTTTTCAGCCATTGCATCATCTAGTTGAGTGTTAAGGGCTAGCTCGCGGGGTGGAGCAAGTTACTCTTCCAATATCTTAGGGGAAACTCTCTGGATCTTGATATTTTATCCCTTGCCGTAAGCGGTTTTGGCTGGTTCATTGATGAGTGAGACCTTCTAGAAACCTTAAGAAATTTTTAAAGACTCATTCATGAGCATACTATTTTATAGAGTGATGTTATCGATCTTTTCATTGATGATTTCAAGTTCAGTCTTGTTCTATTAAGCAAGCTGGCGTAGCAGTGTTGTATTAGTAGTATTATCGGTAGTGTTGGTTGTGTTGGTAGCGTTGGCACGCACAAATGGCTGTAGAATATATTTACGAGTGATAAGGTCGTCCTTATCTTTGTTGGCACCTTGGATGACGCTGTCAATGAGTTTAAGGCAGGCCATAATGCTGTTAGAGGCAGCATCCTTCTTGCGTTAGAGGATGAAATTGTTGCCTTGCGTTTCAATTTGCTGGATGGTTTGCTCGATAATCTGCTGCTGTTGTTGTACGAAAAGATCGATGTCGTCAAGGTTGTCAAGGAGCATCTGTGCATCAAGGACGAGCTTAAGGGCATCAAGTAAAACAGAACGTGATTTCTACAATGCTTCTATGGTTGCTTTGGAGGATGTAGCGTCTCTTAGAACTTTAAGTCGTTCATAAGCTAGTTTCTGCTGCTAGATAAGTGTAGCCTACTTGTTGGCCAACGCCTCCTTTTGGGCTGTAGTGATGTTCATAGTACTAACAGATGAATTGTAGTCGAGTGCAGCAAGTTTGAGGGCTATCAGATTAAGGAACTAGATCTCCTGATCTATGTTAATGGCTGCGTTGGTATTCCACTATTAAATGAAGGTGTTGACATCATAGTTAGGGTTTGGCTACACTTCAATGGGTTGTGTGAGATTTGTAATGCCTCCTTGACTGTCAGAGACACTAGCCATAACGATAATAATATTTTTGCCATCGAAAGGTTGGAGGGATGGCTCATGGCCGAGTGTGGCATTATAGATGAACTTGGTACCCTATGGAAGAATTGTAGTGAGTGTATCAGTCAGCTTGAAGTCTGAGATGAGGTTCTGGCTGAGAGTGGTTCCATTGACAGTATCTTGATGATAGAGGTCCCAAGTAGTGTAGTAGGAATATTTGAAAGTGAGAGGAAGGTCAGTATCGTTGCAGTTTGTAACGGTAAACATGAAGACATTTTAGTACTCAACGCCAGCTGCAGGGATCTGACCGTTATCGCTGAAGACTGTCAGAGTACATGTATCTGGGGAAAGGTTGACGAGTAAGTCAAGGGTGGTGATGGATGGCATGTAGAATCGTGGGTCATAAACACTGCAACGCACACTGATCTTATCAATTCCAGGAGTGAAATTCATGAAATTATCCCAGATCTTGAACTTGAATTCTAGGAATGGGAACACCATTGTGGCAACGACGTCATAGTCGTAGACTATGGCTCCAGCATAGAAGAGATTATCAGGAGAAGTACCAGAATATGTGAGTTTGACAACGATTTCCTCGTTCAAGTTAATACGACGCTAGCTAAGCATAGGTGGGATGTCTACTGCTAGAGCAGGAATGTCAATTTCTGTGACAATAACAGTAACCGCATCGAAATTAGTGATGTCCAATTTTGTGCAGATCATGTGGAAAACGTAAGAGATGTATGGATCCAACCGCTTTTCCTTAACATCTACAAACTTTTCCGTGAAAGGAGTGAGGTCAAGGAGATCACCGTTGGCCTGCTGGCATTAGGCGCCAGTGTTTAGGTTGAAACATTTCCAAATGCAGGAAATACCTAGCTTAGAGGCCTCTGTACCTAACACTCCAGGGTCATGGGCCTCGCCTTCCAAGTGCAGAGCTTGTGAAAACGGATTCATTTAATTTCCTCCCTTGATGTGCACAATAAGTGGAGAGGGTATAACCTACACGTTAATTTCGTCATACTTCTCGATGATAAGACTACCCACTGGCAGCTGCACATAAACCCTCAGCTTATAAGTCTATCTTGGTTCAGTTGTGAAGGCAGCAAATTCTAGTTCTTGGCTCACTTGGGTGTCTTTTTTTACGAATAGAAGGGGATTTGGTGAGAATAGCTGAGGTTGCCCACTCAACTAAACCCATTGCCCATTCAGATTGTCCATAACTTCATGAGTCTCCGTTTAACTACATAGGTAGTGTCGAATATCTGCAGTAATGGTAATGGTTTCTTGTGGATAGAACACGAATGGATATGTCCTGTCTATCCTTATAACGGGGGCTTCATCGGTGGCAGTGATGAATTCGTAGACTGCTGCGCCTTACTATCCCTGGAAGTTCTGAAAGCGTATGCGGAACCTGAAAGTGAAAAAACTCTCCAAAGTGAGGATTGGGATATAAAGGTAAAATTGGTTGGCGGCCACGGCATTGGCCATGGTCGTGGTGAGGAACTGGACCAATGTAGCAGATTGGAGTTGGCTCATCAATGGCATCTCCCAAGAGATCACCTTCAAGGGTTTTCTTCCATCAAATTAGGGATCAGTGAAGTTTAGATAAACTTCCTCACATAGGGTCACATTCTGAGGGGGGCCAATGAGAGTTCCTTCTGGGGAAAAGGGAGCTTTTGCCGGATGCACCGTATTGAGCATGAATTCTAGGAAGAACTTGTTGAACTTTTTGAAGCGCAAGACGTCAGGGTTAAATAGCACAGTGTCGTTCTCTTTAATTTGAGGATTGTCTCCGAACTTGACAAGGAAGCGAGTCTCATTGAACCTGTCGATTGCGCACAAGGCTTTTGGGTTAGAACCCATCAATGCATCAGACTACGGGTCCAACACCAGCTCGCAGAACTCTCGTGAGAATACTAACTGATTTTTCATGCCCTTCATTGTGACCTCATAGCCGAAGTCGATCACTAGGTAGTATAAATCATCAGAGAAGGTGATGTCTGGAATGCCAAGTGTATCGTTGGCACAGTAGGGAATGCCGAGAATCTCGCGGTCCAATGTGTCGAAGTCGCAAGGGCAATTGCCAATGGAGTCAGGCTTCTATCGGTTGCCCCGACAGGTGAGGCAGTTGCTGTAAGAGTCGCATGTGGCGCAGACAAGACGGCATTTCTAACACTCGGTTTATAAGGGGTCGTCGTAGTAGCCATCGATGCACGCACAGGATGGCGCTGTATGTCGCAGTGGGCTGACACCTATACATGTTAGGCAGTTGGATGAGTTGAGGCTGCAGGTTGCACACTGGTGCTTGCAAGATGGACAATTGGTGGATTTGTAGTTTTCAAAGAAACCGTTGGGGCAGGAGCATGAGACAACAGGTGATACAAGGGGGGAGGCAACACGATTGCCCTTGCAACTTGTGCAAGTCATGTTCTGAGTGATGCATGTAAGACAGATGGTATGACAGCGTGGGCAATTTTTGCTGACTCCATCTTCGTAGAATCCCTTTGGACAGACGCAGTCTCCAGTGATTCTGTTACCTTTGCAAGTAAGGCAGAAGCCAGGTGTGCCAAGGCATGTGGAGCACTTGAAGGCGCAGTTAGCGCATTCGGCCTGGTTGTTAATTTCGTATTTGCCTCGTGGGCAGCTGCAAGCAGAGTTTTGGTTACGGTTAGAGGCGCAAGTCAGGCAGGTAAACGGGGTCTTATTGCAACCGCTGCATCTAAAGCTACATGTAGGGCAGGTTAGGGCTGTGGAGGAGATCACTGTCTATGTGGGACATGTGCACGCAGGCATGTTGTCTCTGTTACCAGCACATTAAGTGCAATTATCGGGCAAGATACTGCATGTTATACAATACGTATTGCATTTTTAGCAAGTGCGGTCGGCGATTACTGGGAACCAGCCAGTACCACAATCGCTGATGCAGGTGCCAAGGACGGTGAGGAAGAGAGGGGAGGCACAGGAGAGGCAGTTTGTTTGGAGTGTGCCAACACAGCTAGCGCAGGTTGGGTGACAATCAAGACAGACATTAATCCTACTGTTGAGTACAGTCTTGTCAGGACACTTGGCATAGCAAATAGAGTTGTATAAGATGAGTCCATCGATGCATGTTATGCACTAATTCTTATCGCGTCCAGAACATTCACGGCAGTCGGGGTAGCATTGTTTGCACATGTAGGTGCTAGTATCGGTGTAGGTGGATGGCGGGCACACAGAAAGGCACTGTGTGTTCTCATTGCCATCATCATAGAAGTATTTGTAGGAGCTGGTAAGGATGCACTGCTTGCAAGTAAAGGGGCTTTCTGAGGTGCCACGGCAGGAGGCACATGTAAAGTGACAGGATCCACACATGTTGTTTGGGCCATTATACTGGTTAGAGACACCTGGTATTTTTTCACAGGAAGGAAAGCAGGAGCCACTGTATAAGTAGTAACCACTCAGGCACTTAGTGCAGGTTTTGGGGTTGGTAACACAGTTTTCACAGAAGACAGAGGCGTCGCAAGGCTCACATGCTAAGAAGGCTGCGTTCGGAACAAAGCCGAAAGGGCAACCAGCAAAACATTGATTAGAAGGTTCGAAATAAATGAAACCATTGACACAGCTAGTGCATGTAGTGGATAGCTTTTGGCAGGTGAGGCAGGGGCTCTAACATGCTGTGCATATATAGTTGGGACCGTATTGAACTCCGGTCTGTGTATTGGAACACTTTTCAACACAACTCTTTGCTGTGGGGGAGGTAACAATCATGAATTGGGCACAAACTTAACAATCGTCCATTGAAAAGCAGAGGGTGCAACCAGGTAAACAACGAGCACAAACATCGTTCAAAGTATTGTGGAAATATCCTGATGCGCAACCTATGGCGCAGGTGGTATCAAAGAGAGCAAAACCAGGGGCGCATTTGGAACATTGATTTGAGTACTACCCAGTGCATTCGAGGCATTTGGTCTCACAGGCTTGACACTGGTTGACTTTTTGCATTTTATCATAATAACGCTAAGGAGAACAAGAAGGTACACAACGATAATCTTTGAGGACATGAGCAGGGTTAGTGCATGCGAGGCACTGCTAGTCTGAATATCCAAAACATTTTGTGCAGCTCTGGTGACACTTTCCTTACTATATTCCTAGCTTCTTGGCTTATTTGTAGATGCAGTAGCCAGTGTCTGAATCGTCTGCGTATACATTGAAAGAACGAGGGGAGTATTTGAAGACGGCGTCTGGAGCTTAAGCCTTGCAGTTAGTCAGACATTGGGTAGGCTGGTCTTCAAAGCGAAAAATGAAGGACTTTTTGCACTTTAGACACTTCACTGCGCCTGTTTCGAAGACGCACAAAGCACAGTTAGAAGCGCAGTTCTGGCAAACACCAAGAGCATTCATATACTGTGTGGATTTACAACGGATCACGCATTTACCAGCGGTGAGCACTTGCCCATCTGGACAAGCCGTACACTGTGTAGAGAGTGCTCCAGAACATGCATAACAGGATTCATGGCAACGAGCACAGGATCGATCAGCCTAGCCAAAGTATCCTGCTGGACAAGATGGTAGACATTGCTTAGTTTGGTCTGAAGCCACGTAGAAGTACAATGGAGATGCGCAGCTAAGGCAATGTACGTTGGAGGGTCCAGAACATGTCAAACATGTGGAGAAGCAATCTTTGCACTCAATAGTGACAGGGTCTTGGTACTGTGATGACAGGCAGTCTACAACGCATTACCCGCCTAGTCCATCCACCCAACTAAGGAAGTAGTCTGGAATAGCACATTTGGTACATTTGTTAGCATCATTGGCATAGCACTAAACGCAATTTACAGGACAATCCTTACAGGTGCGGTCAGTCTAGTCAGCGAAAAAGAAGTCAGGGCATGTCTTGACGCAAGTATTAACGGCCAAATAAAGTCCAGCTGGGCACTTGGTGCATGTTGAGCTTGTGCTACCGGTGCAGCGCTCACAAGTATAGTGACAAAGAGCGCAGATGTGGTTGGTGGTATCCTAATATAATCCGTTGGGGCAATCCGACTTGCAGAGTCCGAGGTGCAAGAATTTGGTGTTTGGGCAAGAGTAACAGTCTGAGTTGAGAGCGCCTGTACATTCCGCGCATTCAGCATGACAGGCTGCACACTGCTAAGTGTTTCGGTCAACGAAGTAGTGCGAACCGCAAGAAGAGACACAAGTGGCTGAATCCTTAAGGATTAACCCTTGTTTACAGCTGGTGCAAACAGTTAGTGAATTGCATGCAGTGCACGAAGCGTTGCATGATTTGCAGGTGTTATCTGCTGAGTCCAAGTACGAGCCTGTAGGGCAGCTGGCACTGCATTTTCGGAAGAATACGTCATTGACTTTGCCAACAGGGCACTAAACCACACAGCCTGATGTTACTGTGTTTAGGTAGAAATTGTCGTAACAGGTGAGGCACTGTGTAGCGCCAGTTCCTGAACAGCTCTCGCAACCAGTGGCGCAGGCATCGCAGGATGCACCAGCTAAATTTATGTAAAATCCTGTAGCAGGGCAAGCATTTTCGCAGCGACCCCTGGTTACAACTCCATTACCTACTGTGTTCCGCAGCAGAAATAGTCCGTTTCCGCAAGTTGCGCAGTCGTTATCTGCAGCGCTGCCTGCACAAGTCTTGCAATTTGTGTGACAGAGAAGACAGGTATTGTTAGTTGTATTGGCATAGTATCCGTTCAGACAAGCGGCTAAGCAAGAGCCTTCAAGGTATAATAAGGTTGGTTTACAGGTAATGCACTCTGTACTATCGGCACCTTTGCAAGTAGCACAAGAGGTGTAGCACGCCACACATTTAAGAGTTTCATCATTGGCATAGAATCCATCTGGGCAGGTGTCTAAACAAGAGCTGCTTACTGCTGCAGTGTTTTGCAAAAATAGGCCCTCGTTGCACTATAGGCAGCCGGTAATCGTGGAGTCCTTACAACCATTGCAACTAACATCACACATTATACATTGCCACTGGGAGTCGTCCTAAAAGTATTCAACTGGACAGTATTCTTCACACGTTCCGTTGAGGAGGTAGGAGTTTGGCTTGCAGGTAAGGCAGTTTTCAGACTCAGAGCCGTTGCATGTCAGACAGGCTACGTAACAAGGTTGACATGTGCGTGAACCATCATTTCCATATTATCCATTGGGACACGTGGGAACACAAGTGTTTCCACCAATAAAGTAGGAGCCAGCTAGACAATTCTTACAGGAGAATTGGCCATTGTTTGTGCACTCCTTGCACCCTGTGAAGCACTGACCGCAGGTTCGATCTTGACCGGCAATAGGGTAGAAACCGTTAGAACAGTCGAGGATGCAGTAGCTATTGTACTTGATAAAGAAGGTGTGGCATTTAGAGCATTAGCTGTTGGCAGCTCCAAAGCACTCCATACAGCGGAAATCGCATTGTTGACAGACATTGCTGGCGTCATTGTAATATCCTTTAGGGCACTGTGCTAGACACTGTCCTAGAAACAAACCGCTACCACCACTGCATGATTGGCAATTGTTTTCTCCGATCAAACTACATGTTTCACAGGTGGGACTGCAGAGTTGGCACTTCATCTCCACCATATCATTGTAGGTACCATCGGGACATGTTGTATAACAGTTGCCGTCATATATATCTATCAAAAAGCCGGTGAAGCACTCAACGCAACCAGCTGCGTTGCACACCTTACAGCCATTTGGGCAGATCTGACACACATTTGTGACTGAATTTTGGAAGGTCTGAGCAGGACAACTCAAGATGCACTAGTTTTCGAAGAGGAAGGTAAGTGAGAAACAGGAGAGGCAGTCCTTATTAGTTGGGCCTCGACATGTTGAGCAGGAGCTGTGGCAACTGTAACATTGACCCTCCCTCGTATCAGGATAGAAAAGTGCTGGACATTTGTTCAGACATTCACCATTTAAACCATATTTGGTAGGTAAGCAAGAAAGACATGAACCTATACTACCTGAAGTGCAGGTTTCACAGTTGATTGCGCAAGAGTCACAAAAAGTTGTGACTGTGTTACGGTACTGGCCAGAAGGACAATCAAATACCAGACACTTCTTAAGGACGTATGTAGCGCCTACAGGGCAGCTCTCGCACTCAGTGTCCAGCTCGCCACGACAAGTCTCACAGGTAGCATGGCAAATTTAGCAGGTCATATCGCTGTCACGGTGATAATAACCAATAGTCGGGCACTCACTCAAACAGGTATTCTACAAGAAGTAACGTTGTTGCTAACAGACAACGCATTCCGCATTGCCAGGACCTGTACATGAGAAGCAGCTGCTGTGGCATGGTGTGCAGGTCAGGTTGGCAGGGTCAGTGAGGTCTTCAAAATATAGCTATGGTGGGCAGGCATCAACACATTGCCTTTAAAAGTAGCGGCGATCTGTGGAACAAAGAGTACAGTTGTCGACGTTTGGTCCATCACACAATAAGCAATCGCAGTGGCAAGGGAAACATACGTTGATGGTGCCTTGTTGGTAGAAGTGTTTCGGGGGACAAATGCTTGTGCAAGTGCCATTCATCAAGTACTTGTCAGAAGAACATGATATGCAGCTGTCTGCCAGTGCATTTTGGCACTCTAGGCAAGTGGAGTTGCATTACACACAGAACGCACGCTCCTTCTCCTAGAAGTAGTGGGAGGGGCATTGACCGCAGGTGCCATTGAAATCTCTTAGGAACATTCCATCTACAGTGCCAGTGCAGGACAGACACTCCGTGAAGAGTGGACCAGAGCAGGTCAGACAGTCAGCATGGCAGGGCTTGCAGTAGGAGTAGGTAGCGTTATTGTAGAATCTCTGAGGGCAGGCGGCAACACAGGCGCTAGTCTCAGGGTGATAAATTGGAAGTGGAGTTGTAGGGCAGCGAATCTAGCACTTCTTAGCTGCTGTTAGTACCCTGTTTTCGGTGCACTGTGTGCACTGTGAATCACTGGGCCCATTGCAAAACAAACACGTTTCATTGCATTGGAGGCATGCAGCACTCGTGCTGTTTCCGTAGTAGAATTGAGGACAGGTGGGCAGACAGATGTGGTTAAGGATGAATTGACCAGTGGCACAGGATGTGCAGTAGGTAGTTGCTCCTTTACAAGTCTTGCAATTGGCGTCACAGACGATACACTTCTTTTCCTTATTGAGATATTTGTTGGAGGCACAAGAAGTGCAACTGGTGTCTGAATCTCCATTGCATAGTTGGCAGGTGGCATGGCAAGGTTTGCAGAATCCGTTGAAGTAAAATGCACTTTGAAAGCAGGCTTAACAATTGGATTCGAGAGGACCAAAGCAGAGTTTGCATGAAGGATGGCATAATTTGCAAAGATTATTGTTACCGACTGCAGAGGCCTGCTCTTTGTAATACCCCTTCAGGCAAAGTGGACCGCATGTGTTGTTGAAGAAGTAGTCATAGTCTTCGCACCTCACACATTACGTTTCTTTTGGGCCAGAGCAAGTAAGACATGTATAGTGGCAAGCGAGGCAATGATAAAAGGTTGTGACAGTTGTGTTGCCGTAGTAGTAATCAGGACAGGCAGCCAAGCAGGTGTTATCTAGGAAATAAAGCCCTGCATCGCAGGAAAGGCAGTTGTTATCAGCAGGGCCAGTGCACACTTTGCAGGATGAGTGGCAGTCGTCGCAAGCTGCTGAAGGTCCTGTAGTGCCATATTTTTCTGCTGCACAAGCAACACACGCTGAACCATCATAAAACGAATTAGTCGTGTTGCAAGAAAGACAGTTAGTGACTGCTGGACCGTTGCAAGTGATACAGGAGGTATGGCATGCTTAACATTTCTGCTGAGCATTATTTCCGAATTGGTTACTTAGACAGAATATACACTCACCGGAAGTAGTGTTGAGGAACGAACCAGGGAAATTGCATTCTGTGCAATCAAATTTAGTCATGCCTTTACATTCCTTGCATGTAGCGAAGCAAGTCTAACACATCTAAGCCTCTGGATTTCCAAACTATCCCGCACTGCAGCTAATGCATTCACTTGTAGACACCTTGTAGAACTATATCAGTGGACGGCATGTAAGGCAGCCGGTAGCGCCAGCCATCTAGCAGGTCAGACAGCTCGGTTCGCAAGGACTGCATTCCTATGTGACGTTGTTGCCATATGTTCCTGCTGCACATTGAATACACTCAGATGACGATGTATTATAATAGGCTGTATATCTGCAAGTCACACAATCAGTTGTTGTAGGACCACGGCAAGTGCGGCAGTTAGCATGGCAGACCACACATTGCTATCCTGCTTCATCTCCATATTACCCGAACTGACAGGGTGAACAAGTAGTGACCAATGGATTGAAGTAACTTACTATGACATCGCATGTTAAGCAACCAGTTTTGCCATACCAATAGCATGTTACACAACTTGAATCGCATGGTTAACAGCTGAGCACAGCTGGAGTAGGGTCTGGAAATTACCCTGGGGGACACCACTAACAATGTTTATCTGCTGCTAAATAGCTCGTTATATTGCAGCTGGCGCAGTCTGTAGTCGCCGGTCCAATGCAACTCACACATGTTGGATGACATGCCTTGCATGTTCCTGACACAGCGTCTCCATACAGTCCATTATCAGCACAGAGTATGCACTCAGAGGTCTCGTTCTTGAAGAAGTACATTGTTGTATTGCAGGCAGTACACATTTATGGCAAAGGTCCATTGCAGATCAGGCAACTTGGGTGACATCTCTGGCAGTTCATTCCAGCTGAGTTACCATAGTATTTCCCTGGACAAAGGTTGCAGGAGTGTGCTGTTTTGTTATAAAAGGCGTATTGCACATCACAACTCTTGCATTGGGATTTTACATCAGTGCCAAAGCAGGAAATGCAGGGGAATATACATGGGAGGCACTCTTTTGTTTCACTTTTTCCATAGGTCTTGTCAGGACAGGTGTAGTACGTTACAGTTGAAAAGTCAACGTATCCTGGCTATAAGGCCGGTAAGCATCTATGTTCCACGTCATAGTATGCATATTCACTCAGGTCGCAGGAGCGGCAATCTGTCTTGTTGGGCCCATTGCAAGTCAGACATGTTGGGAAACAAGGATCACATTTATAATAACTTAAATTTCCATAATATTGAGTGGGACAAGAAATGCATGTACGATTTTGTGCCAAATATTACACAAAGTCCTTACATTTGGTGCAATTGTACTCAGTTCCTTCATTGCACATCGTACATATTGTTGAACAATTTTTGCATGTCTCATTCACATTGTCACCATATTGGGTAGAAAGGCAGCTAATGCAGGCGTGGGTCAATTTAGCCAAGTACGCTTGGTCGATGCAGCTCTTGCAGTCGTATTGTGTTTTTTGGTCGCAGGTTTTGCATGTTGGATGGCAACTAGCACATGCATTAAGGTCAAGGTCTCCATATTGACTGCTGGTGCAGTATTCACAGTAGTATAATCCCGTCCCTGGATTCATCTTAGGGAACGCAGGTTTTGGCTGACAATCAAAGCACTATGAATTAATTAGAGTCATCCCAGCTGGGCAACTTAGGCAATTATTTGGGTTCGGGCCAGAACAAGAGGCACAGGAAGGATTACATGGTCCACACACATAAAAACCACTCAAGACATAGTAACCAGTGGTTGGGCACGATGACACGCAAGTTTTCGCTAATATATTAAGAATTAATGCACCAGTGCATGCTGAACAATTCTGGTTGGATGTCCCATATGAGCAGTCAAAGCAGCTTGAGTGGCATTTCTAACAGATACCTGTAGATGAGTTAGGGAAAAAACCTACAGGGCATTCCAACACGAATTACCCGTTCAGCAAATAGGAGTTCCGCCCAGGAATGCTGCATGTCTTTGGACAATTCCACTTAAATGAGTTGGCGTTTGTGATGTTCGACCACGGGATCAGAGTCAAGTGGGGTTGCAAAGTAAACGTTATCGCAATAGAATCTGCAGCTTAGATCAATGTCATGCTGTTCTTTAATCGCTTAACACTGTAAATAGTTCCAGCAGTAGTTGTTGTAGCAGCAACAGGGGAGCTTCCTGTGAATCCTCCATGACTATTACTAACAGTTTTCTCTGTCAGGCAAAGCAAAGCACCGCTATCTGTTATGGTATCATTATCTTTAATTAAATTGTCTCTCATCCCAAGGCAGGTATCAGCTCCAGCATGAGCCACTATAGAGAACCCCCACTCTCCACAATCAACTGATGAATTTAAATATACAAACTTTGGATCTGCTGTTAAACTGGTAAATTGAGTTGGGTCAGTGCTATTGTCAATCAATGAAGAATCATTTGCAATGTAAGCCCAATCAGTCCTGCAATCTGCGTCCAGATTCTCCACACAGATGCCATTCCAAGGGGTAAGACCTGCCCCACATGTTGTACACTAGTTCAAGTTGCAAGCAGTGCAGCCGTCAGGACATCTATCCAATATCACAGCCAACTCTCGGAAGCCCACATTCTTGCCAACCGTATTACTCACCACTGATTTTATCTCCACTTTTAGAATGCTTGCAGTGTGCGCAACTGTCACTGTAGCTGTATGTGTGAATGAGTTTTGGCCTACAAACCCGCAATCAGTCACTTAATTGGCTGCTCCTGATTCTGTATAGCTAAGTGCCTACACGTCATCAATAAATATTTAGATCTTGTCAGTGGCAGCCCAAGACCCTGTTTGCAGGACTTTTACTTTCACCACTACCTACCAGTGAGGAGCCAGGTTCACCCATTGTTTTTTTATGCTTCCAGAACCGAATATCATAAATCCACCAATCCATGGTTTACTACTATTACAATAGGTTATTGCTCTATCTCCATAGCTCATTCCAAAGTTTAGAATCGAACCTAAGCTAAGTTGCGTAGCCAAGTCAATTTTATTTGTCTAGTCTGCCTCCAATCCAAGAGTCCGAATCAGATATTAAGGATTTTGCATTGTTGAGTATATTTCTTGACAGGCTTCGTCGATCAACGTAGTAAGGAATGGACAATTGGCTACACAAGTCCCCCTAAAATTTCCAAAACCTGAAAGACATTTAATGCACAGATTAGTTACATTGTTACATTTGTAGCAATTATTGGAATTGCAATTGTCCAATAAACATTCTTTCGTAGCTTGGTATCCGTAATAACCAGTTGGGCATGATGATGTGCAGGTGTTATCGCTAAGTGAGTAGAAAATAGTGCCGCACTTGCAACTTGTGCTTGTCTGTACTGAGTTAGGGGGACATGTTAGACATTGATTACTTTCTTATCCAGAACAAGTAGCGCAAGTCTAGTGACATCTGTCAACCGAAATTTCAATATTATGTAAGAAATAACCTACCGTATCTTCTGTCTTCAAAGCGTTGATGTTATTTTGTATCAGTACTGTCACCTAGCTGTTTGTGTGAGCTCCCGTATACGTATAAGTAACATATTGATCTCCGGAAGAGTTTGTATAACACTGTTAAATATACCCAGCGCTTATAAGTTTTTACACTGGATTGAAAGTTTTCACAAGCGTCCCATCCACTGTTATAGTAAGCGTTTGGCCATTTTACCACTGGTTATGAAGCACAATATCCATAGAAATTTTTATGGCAAAATGTTTTGGTAAATTTGTCCAAATTTTTTAAAGTTATCTAATTCCCGATCCAATAGGCCCAAATAATAATTTATTAACAAATTATTAGTTCTTTCCAGTGCAGTTGGCAACTCGGATAGGCTTTGTAGAAGTACCTTTTGTCCATCCCGAGATCATTTATGCTGCCGTTTGGGATTTATTGAAAAGGTCTTAATAAACTTATTAATAAACTGCCATATTTAGCGAGCTGAGCAAGAACAAAATTAAAAAGCTTAGAATTGATTTTAAAACAAACATTTTTAAAAAGCTAAATTTTTATAATAAA
>Ga0272412_1000182_pt1 | contig 15926 bp, 14 predicted proteins | sample WWTPWeurt_MetaT_FD_193540 | JGI IMG/M metagenome (GOLD analysis project Ga0272412, IMG submission 193540) | Metatranscriptome of activated sludge microbial communities from WWTP in Nijmegen, Gelderland, Netherland - WWTP Weurt (Metagenome... | ecosystem: Engineered > WWTP > Aerobic digester >...
GCCGTACCGATGGGGCGTGAACACTTCGGCGAACCGGTCGCTCAAAGAGCAGGTTGCGATTCAGTTGGCGACCTATTTTCGGATCGGCGAGGTTGCGCCTTGGCCTGGCCACTACGCGACCCTTGCGACGGTGCCGTGGGCGCTTTTGCTGCATCGGGCGGGGCACTTCGTGTTCGCGGGCGTGACGCTGCTCCTGTTTCTCGTCGGAGTCTGGTCGTCGGAGGTGTACTCGGACCTCAGCGGCAAACATGACCATCGCTCGATCGTCATCGACGAAGTGGTGGGATACTTGGTGACGGTGTGGTTTTTGCCGTGGCACTTTTTGAGTTTTTTCGTGGGCTACTTCTTGTTTCGGGTGCTCGACGGGCTAAAACCTTGGCCGCTGTGCCTCTTGGACCGGCATGTGAAGGGAGGCTTGGGTGTGATGGTGGACGACGTGGCGGCGGGACTCGTGGGCGCGCTGCTACTTCGGTGGTTTGTGCCGTGGACCGCGCCGGTTTTCGATGAGATGCTACACAAGTTGTGGTGAACCCTTCTGCTCGACCTCGTCGCGTCCGACCGTTTCCCTACGCTGAATTGCCGAGGCTTTTGCGTGTGCAGGCAGAGCTTGCGCGTGTGTTCGGGCAGTACATCCAGAGTGCTCTCGATGCCGCCGGGTCTGCCGTCGGAGGTTTTCGGAATATCGCCGATCGATTGGGCGTTTTGCCGACGGTGCGAGCCTCAGAGCCGCATCTGATTTCCAACAAGCGTTTCTTGAACCACATGGCGGGCAGTTTCATCCTGCGTTTGGGTGTGGGGCGACCCGAACGCGAGTTTGTGCTGGCCGTCGAAGCGACTTTTGGTATCCGGCTCGGTTTCGCGAAAGGTTCCGAGATAGCTCAGTTTTTGCGAGAGGCGCTTGCAGCGGCTGACATCCATGTCGTTTCGATTGGCAGCGACGACGCGATGGATATTTTGTGGGGCAAAGGGAGCCAGCAAGTGCTCGGGTTGGACGCGACGGTGGCGGTCCCTTCTGCACAAGGGTGGGCGCGGCTGTTTTGTCGTCCCGATGTACAACTCGGGGTGCCCGAGCCGCCTTCATTGGCTGCCGAGGCGGCGCGGTGGGAACGGTGCGAGCGACTGCGCATGATTCCGGTCGATCTCGCCATCGAGGCGGGGTACGGTTTTTTGCCCGTGTCGTCGGTGCTCGCGTTGCAGCCGAAAGACATCGTCATTTTGGACCATTTTGGACCGCGGCCGGTGACGGGCGGGCCCGTGGCTTTGAGGCTTTCGGGCGGTATTTTTCCGGGTTTTCTCGACGGTGCTGGCGTCACCATCATGGCACCTTTTCATCTGCGAGCAGAGTCAATGGCAGACACAAAAGAAGAAGCAACGATTTCGACGACCAGCGGCGAAAAAGCCGCGCAGACCTCTTTTCCGAGTGAATCTTTGCTACGGGATTTGCCGGTGCAGATCGTGTGCGAAATTGGGCGGGTCACGTTGTCGGCGCGGGAAATTCTTGAACTCAAACCCGGTTCGGTGGTTCAGGTGGGACGACCGCTTGCGGGCCCGGTGGATTTGACGGCTGGGGGACGAGTGATTGCGCGAGGGGAACTCGTGGACGTGGAAGGCGAACTGGGCGTGCGCCTGAGCGAGATTACTGAGTGACGGGCTGCTGGGGGCGCGTGGCGTTGATGACGCACAGGATGTGCAACACGATGCCGGGCACGACGAAGCACAAATAGCCCAAGCAAGTGAACATCATCCACAAAAGGCCCGCAGGCACTCGGCCGCTGACCATTTGTCCCAAACCCGGCACGAAAAAGCTCAGCAGCGCGGCCTGTGTGGCGTTGGTGTTGGTCCACTGCTGAAGCTGCCCTGGAGGCTGCATAGGAACGACGGCCGTCTGCGGCGGGCGCGGGGCGGCGGGTTGTTTCAGGTTCTGGATTTCGCGCCAGGCATCGTCGAGAAATTCGTGGCAGTGTTTGCACTTCTTCGCGCCGACGAGGACAACCTCGTTGCAGAAACGGCAGCGCGTCGTGCCCGTGGCGGCCTGCGAAGTCGAAGCAGCCGACGAGGACGAGGAAGACGATGACGGCGAATCCGGCCCCAATGCACTCGTTGCGTTTTTCCCGTCATTCCGAGGAGTCGAAGCCTCGATGAGGTCGATGCTGTCGGGAAGTGGGACCAAGTCCGTGGGGCCTAACTTTGCCGATGGACCTGATGGTACGAGTGCCGTCGTGGGAACTCTGCCTTGGAGCAGGTCTCGACGTGCGTCGGTTCGGCTTTCCCGTGGGAGACGCACTCGATTGGGGTAGGTGTACAGAAGGTTTCCGTCCTCGTCGCTCTCAATGTTGAGCAGACCATTGACGGCGGCTTGCTGAAGCAGATCCGATGCTTGCTGAACCGTCAACTTGTACAAAAAAGCGATCGTCGCGGGGTTGAGCGGGTCATCGGTCGTAAAAATCGTGTCCAGCAGCTTTTGCTCGAACGTGCGATAGTCCATCGCGCCTGTGGCCTCCAGAGAGGAGTTTAACTTGTCCATCCCGGTGGCTGCTGCAAATGGAAGTTGATTTTTGCGCAGCGAAGTCGGGACCGCGGTTTTCGCCCATGGAATCGCTACATGCCAAGCCCCAAAAACAAGCGTTGGCATGTTTTGCGCGCACGGTTGGTTGCCAAAAAGTTGCCCGCAAGTTGCCGTAAGCGCGATTGACAACGGCGGAAACTTCCATGTTAAGTTGCCGCTCCTTATGTCGTCTTGGATGTCGTCCTGGCCAGCGGTTTTCCGACGGAATCGGGTGGTTTCTGCGCGAGTTGGGTTGTCTTGTGGGTCGCTGGGTGTCTTGTGTCCTTGTTGGGCTGCGGCTGTTTTGGTCACTGCGCTAGCGTGTTCCGTTGGGGCTGCCGAGACTGCCGCGCCGTCTGATGCTGTGAAGCAGCAGGTTCGTGGCCTGATTCGAGAAGCCGGCCAAAAAATGGATCGTGGCGATTTGGCCGGTGCCGCTTCGCAGCTCGAGCAAGCCCGTGCGCTGTGGAACGAACCCACCCTTGACTACAACCTGGGTACGGTATACGGCGATTTGGGTCAGCATTCGGACGCGGCGCATGCGCTGGCCCGTTTTCTGAAACACGCGGATCGTTCCGTGGTGACTGCGGAAAGAATCGACGACGCGGAAAAGCGATTGAAAGACTACGAACGGACGCTGGGCCGGCTGAGTGTGCGGGCATCGGGTTTCTCGGGTGCCGCCGAGCCATCGCTTTTTCTGGATGGGACGTTTCGATCGAAATTGCCGTCCGGTGTATTGCCGCCGCCTGGTTTTCTTTTTACGACACCGGGCTCGCATGGGTTGCGTGTGTCCTTGGCCGGCTCTCGCGAGTATGCGGTGACGGTAGAGACGCGGTCTGGCGAGCTGCGGCAAGTCGATCTCGAGCTTTTTCCGGTGTCGAGCAGCGAAGCGACGTTGTTCAACGAACCCGAGAAAACGCCGTCTCAGCCCGAGGGCACGCCTTATTACAAAAGGTGGTGGTTTTGGACAGCCGTGGCAGGTGGGACGGCCATTGTTTTGGGGGTTGTCGGCGCGGCAGCAGCAGGTTCTTTCGACCGAACGGCACCGGGATCGATCCTCGACCCGATTGATGTGGCGCGATGAAAAGCTGGCTTCGATGTCTGTTTGTGTGTGCGTTTTCCGCGAGCCTTTTTGGATGCACGACGGTGCCCGACCCGTGTGCGGATTATTCGCTGGCGTGCATCGGCGTGACGGTTGAAAGCGGCCCGCCCGATACGTATCAACTGATGGTTCGCGTGCTGGATGGATATGGCAGCGTGACGCCGCTGACTCCTCGAAAAACGCCGCGCGAACCGCTGGTGTTTCCGCTGCGTTTCGCGATCCGTTTCGAGGAATTTGACAGGCAGCATCGGGGCAAAGTCGTTTTCGAGATCGCGGCGCTCGACTTGGCAGGAGACGTGCTCGGACAGGTCCAAAAAATGGTCGAGATTCATTACTCGGAAAAGCGGGCGGTTTCTGTGTCGATTGGGCCGCCGTTTGACTTGGCGGTTCCCGAGGATCTGCGTCCGCTTTTCGACCTGTCGCGCCCCGACCTGGCGACGCCGCCTACTCCCGATGCAGGTGCCGATGCCGCGAGCCCCGATGGCGGGCCCTCATAAAGTCAGGGCTTGCTGAGCGGGAATGGATGTGGGGTTTTGTGTGAGGGGGAAGTTGCGAATCGCGGGCTACTGACCGCAGACGAGGCCGACTTGCCGTGTGCCGCGCGGGCCGGTCACAGTCGCCATGTTGGAGCCGTCAAAGCTGATCGTCACGGTGTTGCCTGCCGCAGTGTGAGTGAGCGTGCCCGTCGGACATTGGTCGATACCGGCTGGACGACAGACTTTGTAGTCCTTGGCCGTGGTCGCGACGGTGACAGCACCGGCTGTGGTCGTGCCTGCGCCGTTGACGGTGCGGCAGCGCGTGCTGGAATCGATGGTGGCGGCCCAGGCACTCGTGTGGTTGACCTGAACACCTCTTGCGCTGACACGCGACCACGTTGTCGTACCTTTCACATCGCGCGTGGTGGTGCCCGGCGTGATGGTGATGTTGCGTTCCATGGTGAAGGTGGCGGGGTTGCCGTTGGCGGTCATGTCTTTGCTTACGGCGCTGGCCTTGAGCGTGCCGTCCGCATTCTTCTGGAAGGTCACCGTTACGGTTCCGCTCCACTTCATCAGGCCAAACGGCCCGGTGCAGTTGTTGAGGGTCAGCGTCACGATCGGATTCGTCGGGTCTTTTTGCCGGGTGACACAGCCCGCCGGCCACCATTGAGTGGCAGCCTGCAAATTCGTCGCTGCGGTCGCGGGATCTGCCGAGTTGATCGGATTTGTGATCATGTATTCGACCGCGCTCGATTGCGCCATCGAGGCATTGGCATCTTCCTGATCGTCGTCTTGTCCCGCAGCGCCTCCGCATGCAGTCAGGGACAGGCCGGCACACAGCGCGAACACAGACAGCGAACGAACAAAGAACTTCTGGGTCATGAGCGTTTCCTCCTAAACGAGCGTTTTTTGTCCGGGTGTGTGCCGCAGAGCGGTCGTCTCGCAGTTGCGGCGTTTCTTCACACCAGACTGCTTGCCAAGACGAAGCGCCCCGCAATTCGGTTCCCGTTCCGCACAAAAAAATTACGGCACCGAAGGCAACCTTCCGCGCAGCGTTTCAAATGACACGTCCGCCATCGGATGGTGTTGGAAATCGGCGGCGTCGAAATGCCACCACTCCGTCGGGAGCGGGAGGAAACCTGCTTGCTTCATGGCTTGTTCGAGGCGGGCACGGTGGGCTAGCACATCTTTCGGCAGGCGAAAAAAGTCTCGATGGGCTGCGGGACCAAACGCATCGAATGCCGTGGGCATCGAGACCGGTCGGCCTTGCGCATCGGCGAGGGTCAGATCGACGGCGGCCCCGCGATTGTGGCGAGACCCCTTTTTCGGATTTGCCACGTAGCGTTCGTCGGGGACGCGCTCAAAAAGGCGTTTTTGGACCGAAAGAGGCCGGTAGCAATCCCACAGCACGAGTCGCAGGCCGTCCTTGCGCAGTTCCGTCGCTGCGACTGCCAGTTTTTGCGCGACGCTTTTGCGCAGATAGCAATCGGCCACATCGGGATACAGGACTTGGCCGGTGAAATTGTGCGCCGTCGCATATCGCAGATCGACCACCGCATCGGGGATGACCGAAACCACGCGGCACAGCGGTTCGGCGACGGGCTGGGCGAGGCTTTGCGCACAGCCTCCCACAAAGAATGACAGTCCCAGCCAAACACACACCCTGCGCATTGGTCATTTCTTTTTGGAAGGGTCGGGTTTGGGCGCGCTGCACATGTGCCGGAGCGTAGCCATGTCCGCCGTCGAGGCCAAAAACACAACTTGCGAGCCCGGCGCAAGCGCAATGTCGGCGGCTGGGTTGTAAATGAACGATTCAGCGTCGGGAGGTTTGACAGCGACGACGAGTGAACGGCCCGTTGCACGGAAATTGGCGTCTTGCAGCCGTTTTCCTGCGATTTCGGATTGGGCCGCAATTTCGAGCTGCTCGAACCGGTGCGAGGATCGACGATCACGGATCATGTTGTCCAAGAACGTCACGACGGTGGGCCGCACCAGCTCGCTGACCAACCGAAGACCACCGATTGCAGTGGGGTTGACCGAACCGTTTGCCCCGGCAATCGACAGTTTTTTTCGCGTCGAGTCCTCGAGCACTTTGCTAATGATGCGCAGGTTCCGGTTCATTTGGCGCGCGGTCAGCGTCACGAACACGTTGTCTTTGTCCTCGGTCAGGCACGCGATCACACCCGACGCGCGCTCGATGCCCGCTTGCAAAAGCACATCGTCGGTTTCTGCCGAACCCACGATGTACAAAAAGTCACCGAGGGATTCGACCATGTGTTTGAGCTTCGCCTCGTTGTGGTCGATGGCCACAAAGGGTCGTCCTGTCGAAAGAAGCTCGGTTACGCAGTGAACTCCGGTCGAGCCCACGCCGCAGACGATGATGTGATCATTTAGCGCGGCGATTCTTTTGTGCATGCGTCGCCTCCGAAACACGTCCGTAAAAAGTCCCTCGACCACCAGCGCCGTGATGTTGGAGACCAAAAAAGCGGGCACAGCGATGCCCACCATCGCGAGAGCCATCGTGAAAAACTCCGCCATATGCAGGCTTTTCAGCTCGAGCCAATCGCCGTAACCAATTGTGGTCAACGTGATAACCACCATGAACAGGCAGTTGACAATGGTCCAATCGGGTCGCCCGTAATACCGCCCCAGCAACCAAAACACGATCGTCGAAACGACTGTCAACCCAAGCAGCAGCCACGCTCCCCACTTCAGGAAGCGAAACGGGTCGTAACGAGGCTCATCAAAAGCCGGCATGGGACCGCTGTCTGTGCTCACGGTGGCCCATCGTAGCGCGCGGAACGGCGCAGCCGAAAGCCCGCTTTTTTAGCCGAAACTACTGTTTTGCAATGGAAGGTGGGACGGCGGGCTTTCCGCCTTTTCGGGGATCGCTGGCCGCAGAAAACTGCGCGGGTTTTCCGTCGCGAGCGGGTCGAAAGGCGACGACTTGAACCGCGTTTTCGATAGGCGATGGAGTCAAAAGCACTTTGTGGCCGCGTTGCGCGAGTTTTTCGCGCACATCCGCAGGCACCTCCGGTTCGACGAAAACCGTTTCAGGGACAAGCTGAGCGTGAATGCGCGGAGACGAGACCGCAGCCTCGGGTTCCATACCAAAATCGATGAGGTTGACCAGCGTTTGCAAAACACCTGACACAATCGTGGGCCCGCCCGAGCCACCGGCGCAAAAAAGGGTCCCATCGGGCGCGACGGCAATCGCGGGAGACATGCTCGACGCGGGCCGTTTTCCGGGCGCGACCAAATTCGCGTCCGCACCGACCAAACCGAATGCGTTGGCAGATGCGGGCTTGGCCGAAAAATCATCCATTTGGTTGTTCAGCAGGACACCCGTTTTGCTTCCGACGACTCGCGCGCCGAAAGACAGGTTCACCGTGGTGGTCAATGCTGCGACATTTCCTTCGCCATCGATCACGCACAAATGCGAAGTGCCTGCATCTTTGGGCGAAGATCCGGGCAACCCTGTGCCCGGATGTCCGTAGCTGGCTGTGGGGAGCACCCGGTCGGGCAAAATCGTGGCCGCCCGAGCCCTGGCGTATTCGACGCTGGCTAGCTCGTTTTGAGGCGTGTTTGTGAAAGCGGGATCGCCGTGAAATCGGATTCGATCCGCGAAGGCATGTTTCAACGCTTCGATGGTTTCGTGTAGCGTCGCCGACGAACCGGAACCCTGCGAAAACGGCGGTCGCGCCTCCAGGATGTGCAGCGCTTCCAGGACGGTGATGCCTCCTGCGGGCGCTGGGGCCAGAAGAACCTGGTGGCCGCGATATCGACCGGACAGCGCAGGCCGCAAAACGGGTTTGTATGCGGCCAAATCGTCAGCTTGCAGCACGCCGCCGGACTGGCGCACAGCCAACAGCAAATCCTCACCGATGCTGCCGGGCGTCGTTTGGTAAAACGCCAAAAACCCGTTTCGTCCAAGCAGCCGCAGCGTTTGCGCCAGTTCTTTTCGCTGGACCGATTGTCCAACCGAAATGGCGACTCCGCCCGGTGCCAAAAACGTGCGCAACGGATGCGCGGCGTCCAGTTTCTGTACAGCCTGCCCCGCAGCGCGTCCCAGGTGATGTCCAACCGGAAAACCCTGCTCAGCCCATCGCACGGCCGGTGCCACCACTTGCGCAGCGCCAAGGCGTCCCCACTTCTTCAGCGCGAACGCAAATCCCGCTGGCTCGCCCGGAACCCCGACCGCAAGCCCTCCCAGGCGCGACCGATCGGGCACGGCCTGGCCGGTCGCTGCATCCAAAAACAGGTCGCGATGCGCGCGTTTGGGGGCCACTTCCCGGAAGTCGAGCACTTCGGTCCGACCATCCGCTTTCCGAAACAGCAAAAAGCCGCCGCCACCCAAACCCGAACCGGCTGGTTGAACCACTCCGAGCGTGAGCGCGGTTGCTATGGCGGCATCCACGGCATTGCCGCCTTGCGACAGAATTTCGGCACCGGCCTTCGAGGCCAATTCGTGATCTGCGGCCACGGCACCGGCCTTACCGACGATGCTGCGAGGATAGGCTGCCTCCGTCGCTGTTTCGGAAACGATCAGAAGCGAACCCAGCAAAAAGCAGGAAAACCGAGCAAAACGCCGTGGAGCGCGTTTCCATTTCGCAGAAAAAATGTATGTCATGTTATTGTTTTCCATCTCATCTATTGGATTGATAGCTCGATTTACGTCGTAAGCGACCACAAAAACACGATACAAAACAAGTAGTGCAGAACACATAAAAGAGTGATGCGAAGAGAGCAAACCTCGATTGGGAGCAAAGATGTCAGCTTCTGAAAATCCGAAGGGCAAAAGCCCGCTGACGATGAAAATCAAGTTCAAATCCACCTCTCTCGAACAGTTTATCGAGAGGTATTCGGTGGATGTCAGCCGAGGCGGGATCTTCATCCGAACCAAGGAACCGCAATCGATCGGGACGCAGATCAAGTTTGAGTTTCAACTTCAAGACGGTTCCCCGCTTATCGTCGGAGAAGGTACGGTTGTGTGGAATCGAAACGCCGATCCCAGCAAGCCGTCTCTCGCACCTGGCATGGGCGTTCGATTCGACAAGTTGGCCTCGGACAGCCAGGAACGGTTGGAACAGATTCTGGCTGAAAAAAACAAACGAGGCGAAAGCGGCGTGGAATCTCGTTTCGATGCGGGCGTTCGAGAATCGCGCGCCGATGCGTCGCCCAGCCAAATCACACCGACGGCAAGTCCAGGCTCGGGGGGACACAACAACGAGTTTGGCGACGAACCGACGCGCGCCATGGCAGCGGATCAGGTCAACAAACTGGCAGAAGCCATGCAGTTTGGTACTACCGACGACGCACCGACGAAAGCAACTCCTGCGGTTATGACGGAGGCGTTGCGAAAAAAGGCGTTTGAACAGCCTGGCATGTCTCCGATGTCGCAGGGTTCCGCCAAGGCGGGATTGTCCAAAACGCTGCTCGGACAAGGTTTTGGCATGATGTCGCCGCCGGCAAAGCCCGCAGTGGGTGCTGGCCAAGCAAAAAACGTGCCGCCAGCGAACGAGGCCGATCGCGGCATTCCAGAATCTGCGAAAACGCCGACGGCATCTGTCGAGGAGCAACAACAGCGAATCGCGGACAGCAATCGTACGCCGACGGGTTCTGAAAACGCCTCGCCGAATGCAGCCGAAACACCGCAACCTCAGACGCAGGCAGCCGCAACGCCGGAACCGGAGGAGGAAGCACCCAAAGTACCCACACCACCTCCGATGGTGTTGCCTCCCAAATTGGAAGAACCAGAATCGCTGTTTTCCGATGTTCCGGCGGTGCAACCCGTGGTTCCGGCCCAAAAATCGGGCGGTTCGGGTACATGGATCGTGGTCGTGCTGCTGGTGCTTCTGCTCGTCGGCGGCGGAGGTGGCGCGTACTACTTCCTGGTGTTGAACAAGCCACCGGTTGATGGCGGGCCTCCGACGGTGATTGGTGTTACGACACTGCCCGATCCAACGAACAAAGGTCCAAACACGCCTGGCCCGACGCCGCAGCCGACCGAGGTCAAGCCGGTCGAGACGCCTGTCAAACCCATCGAACCGACCAACGTACCCGTTCGCCCCGAAAAACCGCCCGAGGGCACGGAAGTCACGACCGAACCGCCGGGCGCGCAAATCGAGGTGGACGGAAAGCCGGTCGGGACGACACCGACAAGAATTCCGGGCCTTGTGGCGGGAAAACAGCTCCGCATCACGATGGTGGGTTTTCAGGAAACCAAAACCAAACTCAAAGCCAGTCCGAAAGAGGGGGAGCCCCTCAAGTTCGTGTTGGTCCCAGCCGAACGCATGGTCGATATCGTTTCGATACCCAAGGGTGCGGACGTGTACCTCGACGGGAAAAAGGTCGGCAAGACACCATTTCAGATCAAAAAACTCGACACCAAAGACAAACACGAGCTGGAGCTTCGCAAGAGCGGTTTTGCGACGTTCACGCGCACCGTTTCAAGTGCTGACACCTTCGAGGTCAAGAAAGGCAAAGAAGTTCTTTCCGTCGAAGCGACGCTCCAACCAGCGGCAGATGGAAAGCGCACCCGGACCAATCGAACTCCGACCGTTCAGCCCGTCGGATCAGCGCCGGTAAGACCCGTGGTTCCCCCGGAAGCGCCCAAGGCCGAGGAAAAACCCAAAGCCGAGGAAAAACCCAAGGCCGAGGAAAAACCCAAGGCCGAGGAAAAATCCAAGGCCGAGGAAAAATCCAAGGCCGAGGAAAAATCCAAGGCCGAGGAAAAATCCAAGGCCGAGGAAAAACCCGCCGGATAAGTCGTTTTCAAACTTGTTTGCCGATTTTCACACAGACCGCTTGCCCCAATCGCTTTCCACACAAAAACGCAAAAGGCGCGTGAAGTAGGTTCTCACCGACGGAAACGCGAGCGCAGAAGACGCAAGGGCCGTTCTTGTGTTCGTCGTGTCGAACAGGGCTCGATAGTCCAAATACGGCACGTAGACACGGCCCGCATCGAGCGCCTGGCGTCGTTTGCCTCGGAAAAACAGGCGGAACACCGGGCGGATGAATCGATCGTAAGTGGCGGTATCGACGAACAGCGGTTTGCGGACCCGGAAAAACGATGCGGCTTCGTCGAGGGCCTCTCCGATCGTCATGATGCCGCTCGGGCCGGCGGCCAAGTGATAGCATTCGCCGACGGTGTCTTCTCGATGCGACAGTTCCCAAATCGCCTCGACGACGAAGTCAACCGGCACCAAATCGACGAAACCCGATTTCGACGCTGGGACCACGGGAATCAAGCCGCGCGAAAACACTTTCAGCGGCCAATACATCACCTTGAAACTTGTCGTCGCTCCCGTTTGAGAATTTCCGACGATGATCGATGGGCGAAACAGCGTCGCTTTGACCCCACGTTCGGTCATATACCGTCGGACAAGTTGCTCTGCCTCGGCCTTGGTCTGTTCGTAGGTGTTGTGAAAAGCCTGTTCGAGCAGGAGGTCGCCTTCGCACCGAAGCCCCGTCTGTGTTCCGGCCACAAATGCGGTGCCAATGTAGTTCAAACGGACCAGCTGTCGGTCTGTCGAGAGATGCCCAATCAGTTCGAGGATTTTGCGCGTCCCTTCCACGTTGGTTGCTCGGGCTTCCGACAACGGCAAATCGAAGCGTACGGTTGCTGCCCCGTGATAGATGTGTCCGACGGTGTTTTGCAGCGTGGCGAGGTCAATCGAAGACAAGCCGAGTTGGTGTTCTCCAAGGTCTCCAGAAACCGCGAAAACCCGAGCGACGTGCGGCGATTTCCCGTCGAGAAAACCCAGATCAGAAAGAAGCTCTGTGAGTCGGTTTGCGGGCGTTTTTGCGTTCCGCGAGGCCTTTTCGTCGGAGCGGCCTCGAATCAAACAAAAAATCGGCTGTGGAAGGGGCCACCGCTCAATCAGCAGCTTGAGCAGCTCGCGCCCCAAAAAACCCGTCGCGCCCGTCAGAAGAACGCCATTTTTGTCACCCATCATGTTGATTTGGCCTCGGTGAAACAAAGGAATCAGAAACTCCGACGTAACGGATCAAGTCGCACACTTCTCGCACGGCTCCCGAACCGCCGGGACGCTCGGTGATGTAGTGAACCGCGTTCCGCACTTCCCGCACAGCATCCGGCACGGTCGCCGAAAAACCCACCGCGCGGAGCAGGGGAACATCGCTGATTTCGTCTCCCACAAACGCGGCTTGCTCGGCGCACAAACCGAGTTCGGCCAGCAGTTCCTGAAACTTCCCGAGCTTGTCTTTCACACCGAAAAACGCATGCGGAATCGACAAGGAATCGGCGCGAACGCGACCCGACAAAATGTTGCCTTCGGACAAAATTGCGACGGACCAACCCGCCGCCAACAGGAGTCGAATACCCACTCCGTCTCGCACGGAAAAACGCTGCGAAAAACGTGCGTCTCCTTCTCCGCCTGCAAAATACAAGTGGCCATCCGTTAGCACTCCGTCCACATCCAAACAGAGCAAACGAACTTTGCGCAAACGCGCCAACAACTCGGAAGACAGAGACCGCTCAGGTTCCAGGTGTGACATGGCCGCGCATGTTACGGCGTTTTGTTGCCGCGTGTCTTGCGGAGTGCGGTGTGAATGCCATGAAAAACCACGGAACCGAGGATCAGAAAACCCCCCACAAACGCCGCACGCGACGGCAATTCGCCGGTTCCGAGGGCCACCCACACCGGATTCAAGATTGGTTCAAGCGTCGCAATCATCAAACATTCGACGGGTCTTAGCCGACGAACTGCTGCCGCATAGAACAGATACGCGAGTGCGATTTGCACGACCCCCAACACCAGCAACCACAGCCAGGAAACAGGAGACGGAATCGTGGTCTGTACCATTGGGAGTGCTCCGCACAAGACGGCCAGGACATTCCCAAAAAGAAGCACCACCGTCGGCATAAAGGGTAGGAGTTCTTTTTCTTGCGCAGAAAGTAGAGGGCTATCTCGTTCTGCACGGCGCAACAGCAGAGGCAGAAGTCCCAAGCCCATCCCCGATCCCAGCGCGAGCAGATTCCCAACCAGTCCTGACATCGAAAGCTGGTCTAGAAAGAACCACACGATTCCCGCGAAACAACCAAACACCGAAAGTACATCCACGGTGCTGATTCGCTCGCCCAAAAGCGGCCACGAAAGGAGGACTACGTAAATCGGCGCGGTGTACTGCAACAAGATGGCATTTGCAGCGGTCGTTTGTTTCGCGGCCAGCACAAACGACAGCATCGTAAAAGCGTAGTCAGCGGCACCGATCCACACCGCTCTGCGACGCACTCCCATCCAAAGTACTTTGCCGGTCAGGGAACCCGCTCGCAGCCGCAAAACCCACATGAAAATCGGCAGCGCAAACAGACTCCGAAAACCAACAATTGCGAGGCCCGACAGAGGAACCGACTTGATGCCGATGCCTGCGAGGCTCCAGCTCAGTGCGGCTCCCAGGACGAACAGAAAGCCAGCGGGGCGGCTTGGGAAACCAGACTCTGTCGGATTGTTCGATAGGGGTGTTTGGGGGGACAAAGCGAGTACCCCTTACAAACGGAACCCAAAGCTGCCAGATACGGCCAGGCTGGTGCTTGGCAACGCGGAATCGCTCGCACCTGTGTGTTTGTCGATTTCCACACGCACCCACAAAGTCAGTGCTTTGAGTACATTGGCCTGGCGCGGGTAAAAATCGAGCCCCAAGCGCAGAAGACCTCCTATCGACGCTGCGCTCGGTTGCGACCCGTCTGACTCGGAAGGATTCCATTGCCACAACCGACCTGCCGTCGGGCCCGCCGAAAGACGCACCCAATCCGTGACCCGAAAGAGCAACAACAGATTTCCCGATACGTCGGCGTGGGTCGGTCCATCGGCCAAGCCCGTTTTGGGCCCAAACACAGCGCGCGTACCCATCAAAAAGCCGACGCCATTGTCAAATTCCAGACCCACATGCAGTTCTCCGCCAGCGGCCACCATGTTGAAGCCCGGATTTCGTTCATCCGCCCACGCCACTCGCCAGGAAGTCACCGCTGCAAGGTCCAACGCCATGTGATCGACGAACCAGGACTGCACAGGATTGCCTCGGGCTGTCTTCTCAGCGCCCACACAAACCCACAACGCAACCGCGAGCACCCAGAGCGTTTTCATCTGGCTAGGAACCCCTGTTCATCAGGAGTTGCTCCGATTTGCGAAAAAGCATGGCGGCAAAAGGTTGGAAACCGGAGGCTGATTGTGGTCCGTAAGTCCATTCCTGTACCAACTCCCAACCTTCGCGTCGGAACGCATCCGATACCTCGCTCGGATCGTACCGCCCACCACGGTATACCGAAAACTGCCGTTCTTCTCCAGAAGGAAGCCGAAGGATTGCGTGCTCATCAACGGAGTAGCTGCACAAACGATTTGGCTGCGAGTCAATTCTCCTTTCGATGGATGCTTCGACCGAATTCGGTAGGAAGCGAAGGATGGGTTTGGACAAGAAGGTCTCCCATTGCTGCCTGACCAAGCTTGCGGACTCACTGCGTCCGTAAACGAAACCATGGTCCACGTTCAGCAAGTCGTGTTCTGCGCCAGGCCCAAACGGATGCCCGATCCGAAGATCCACAAGCAACAAATCCCCGTCAGACAGAGCAGCCAAGTTTGAGCGTACAAACCTCATTTCGTTGTCAAAAGTTCCCAAAGTGAATCCGAGCAGAGAAATGAGACGTCGCCGATGTGCATGTCTCGATCCAACCAAGTCCTCGATGAATCCTGGTCGGAGAAAATCCCCGTGAAATCCGTACACCGAACAGCCTCTGTCTGGCAAAACCTCGCGGGCGCGGCCAAGACAGACAGAAAGAAGGGGAAAACTTTCGTCCACCAGAAACAATCGCGTATCTCCCCTCTTCACGACTGTCTGGATGGATGCGGTCAACGCGATCTCGGTCTTTCCGGTTCCAGGCCCTAACGCAATGACGTCAATTCCTACTCGACTGTCTGCGGAGAAAGCCGCATCCGCCACCGCGTCCAACAACAAACCTCTGTGCAGGTCGTCGAGTTCAGGAGTCTCCGACAGTTTGACCCACAAAAAAGCGGACTCTTCATCAGTGAACAGACAACGAAAGGGAAGCTTCCCTGTCCGGGAAGCCATCAGACGATCCAACTCGATCCAGGCTTGCGTCGGATCGGCGTCTTGGATGCGGCAATTCATGTCCCAATGGGGGTCCCGATCTGCCTCTTTCCAGGGTATGTCGGCATACTCCAGTTCCAGCTGAACCACGTCGAGAAGTCGCAACAATACGTGTTGAGCAGGAGGTGTTTTCCCTTCTTCAACACTGCGAATGGTGGCTGTTGGCAACTGCGCCAGCTCGGCGACCCGTTCGACAGTCAGTCCTGCCGCCAAACGTCTGTCTGCAATGAGAGATCCGAATGCTTCAATCTGGGTAACTTGGATTTCTTGTTGGTCCGGCTCGCGGCTTTGGGGTTCTGAGCGGTATGCAGCCAGGAACCCCCGAAGCGTCATCGCAGTCATGTCCAACTTGTCTCGTTCTTCAAGCGGACGGGTTTCGATGGCCTGGTCAAGTGTCGCAATCGCGATTTCGAGGGCTTCAATTTCCCAAGTGCTGTTTGATTGGTTGGACATAAATAACTCCCAAAGCCGCCTGAAGACCCAAGTCGCCTCGTCTGTCGTTTGGAAACGAGAAAAACCGGAAAGCCGACCACCGCCTCTCTAGCATGGAAACCTCTCTCGCGGAATGGTTTTTTGGCTCAAACCAGGAACGGTCTGGCTCCCCTGACTGCCTCTGGATTGAGTAGTCACATTCGTTGCTGGTCAACGACAAGGGATTCCTGATAGACTTTCTCAC
>Ga0272412_1000188_pt1 | contig 15817 bp, 18 predicted proteins | sample WWTPWeurt_MetaT_FD_193540 | JGI IMG/M metagenome (GOLD analysis project Ga0272412, IMG submission 193540) | Metatranscriptome of activated sludge microbial communities from WWTP in Nijmegen, Gelderland, Netherland - WWTP Weurt (Metagenome... | ecosystem: Engineered > WWTP > Aerobic digester >...
ACCTGCAAGTCCATCAGTCGAGCAGAATACTACTGCACGATCGCGTCTCCGCATTTGATTATCGTCAAGATCGATAGCAGCGGAGTACTGCCACGAATTCGACAAAACCAGATTGTCATGAGTGACAATGGTCTTAATAGTATCACCAAATTGGAACGGAGGAGTCATTATTTTTCCTAGGATACAGTTGTATTAGCAGTATCGATCAATCGTAATTATTACGGAGTTGTATACACGAGAGCGATACCGACCGGATTGTAAGTAGCATGCTCATTGGCAGCTATACGATAATCGGAAACAGCATTCGTAGAAGTCACGAATTGAGTGGCATTCTTATCCTCAGGGCATCGAATAATGATATTCGCGTAATCGTTTGCATCTATTAAAGACGACAAAGCAGATGAACGAATCGGAATCACCATCTGGGTATTCAGAACGATATCATCGTGATCGATAGCAGCTAACTGAACTGCGCTATTGCAGTTATAATCACCACCTGCGATTGTGACAGGATCAGCGAATCCAGTAGATTTCTTGAAGAAGTAGACAGAATCGGAACCAGAAATAGCACTCGCACTTGCAGTAGTGAACGTAGCTAAAATATATCCACGAACCAGTTGAGTATTCTCGACTGTCGATATTGGGACAGCTACACGACCACGATAGCATCTAACTTGATCTGCAGAACAAGCACCATCGTTCACACCATCACGAGCAGGACGGATTTCGAGAGTAGTAGCAGTAGCATCACTAGCTTGTGTCGCAGTAGCTGTATTAATCACAGCATTCCATCCGGCTTGAGCATCACCAGTTATACAATCGACATCTTGATGACGAGTGCGACCATCCTGCAAGTCATTATCAACGAAGAATACTGTAGAGTCGGTATTCTTAATGGTAGTCCAAACCCACAACTGAGGCTTAGCGATTGTAGACTCACTGAAGAGCATACTCGAGATCCAGTAATTGTCACTTCCGGTAGAAGGCGATGTATTACGCAGATCCATGTCCCACTTCTTGAATCGCATCGCCAATTTAGTATTCCCTGCTGAAACGATAGCAGAAGGACTAATTGGGATATCGTAATAGAAGTGAGTGCCATTGCCTCGTTGGACACGACGAGAGAGATGCGAATATCGGAAAGCTCCAAGAGAATCACTCGCAACATTACTCCAATCAGAAGAAGCGAGGACAGTCATAGAAGCTTGCGTGGAAGTCACTACTTGGATTAGAGAAGAATCTCCGTACGCAGGAGGATCGACTAAATAATTCGTAGCTCGTGCTTCACGACAATCATTGCGTACGAATGGGAGACGAAGCTTCGCACTATCGACGACTTGCACAGAAGTCGGAGTCACTTGAAAGACATAACTCGAAGTATTGAATGGATAGAACCATCTAAACATCGACATATCATTCGAGTTATTGGTCACGAACCATACAGGATAGACATCACCTGTCGCTGCTGTAGTATAATCGACGATCTTGTTCGGAGGATTCCCAACAGTAGTAGACCAACTCGCCGTATTCAATTGACGACCATTGATGTACCCATCACCTGCTGATGCAGTAAAGATAAAGTCAGGAGGATTAGGATTTGGAAAACTCTCATTGATCCAATCGTGTTCGATCTGAATTACGAGACCTCCTTCAATCTCCTGAGCCAACTGCCAGATAGAGTCGGTCGTGGTGCTATTACGATCACCGATCCGAACCTTAGACATAGCGAAGAGGAGTTGATGAGTCTCGTCGAATGGCATCGAGATCGTACGAGAATCAACACCGAATCCACGGTACATACTCGTACCAAGATTAGGGACTGCATTCCTAATACTGTCCAATCCGTAAGAAATACCGCCTTCATTAGAACCAGAAGCATTACCTGCTGTATGAGGTATGCCTTCAAATTCGAAGAAAGTACGACCATTCAGATTGTACCATCCACCTGCAGGAGCTATTAGACCTGCATCCTCACCACCACTTCCTCGAAACGAGTAGTTTCCCCAAATGATTACGCTATCACCGATCTGGAAAGACGGTTCGGATTGATAACGGATACCATTAGCTCCACGATTATAAATCGTGGAATAATCAGAGACCGTAAAAGTCCAAGTTGCACCGTTATCTACAACAGTGCAACGGTACGCTAACCAGTCATCGGTAGTATTCGGATTATTGTCATTGCGAATGATCGCAGACCAGAAACCACCATTGACTTGATACGCATTGTTACTGTCAATGTATGCTGATGGACCGAGACCACCAGGAGGTTCATTGACAGTGAAAGAAGTAGCTTGAGAAGAAATTCCAGCAGACAAAGTAGTGTAGAGAGGACGAGCAGGAGTCCGCCACATCAAGCAATCTTCTTCCAAATTGCGAGAGTGATTACTCTGATCCGGATTAATCATCCACCGCATATTATAAGGAGGATTCGGATTCCTCGGAGCAGTAGCAGACATATCCCAAGCAGAACCATAACCAATCGATCCGAATGAGACGAATCCACGCTTACCTAGAGGAGTCTGTCCAAGGAATGTGATGTCGATTCCTTCAGTCACATCGTAGGTATAGATGATCTTAGTCTGAAGTCCCAGTAGATTCTCTTTCTTGCATCGATAACCTTCCAGAGTGATGTAGATATTACCCTGATTAGATGGCATCAAAGCCCAAGACGTATCAGCAAAATTCGGAGTACCCTTGTAAGCGTAGATTATTATGTCAGTAGAATCCGTACCTTCCATATTCAAGAACGTAGAAGTAGCGTACGCATTAGGCTGTGAAGCAGTACGATCCGAAGAGCCTATCGACATCCACGCATTCTCACCTTCCATCCTAGGCCACTGATACATCTGCTCGAATCCACAACGAGGAATCCAAGATCCGTACTGGACACGACGATCGTTGTCATAGAACATCGTCGTAGTATCGGAGAGTCCCTTGTCGTACTGGATAACCATTATACCAGTACGTGCGATGCAGAGAGCTTTAGTTCTAGGATCGGTACCGTTAGGAAGATAAGTCCACCACATCCTCTTGATGAAGTGAGCATCCAATCCCTTAGAAGGATCAGACTTCACACGGAATGCAGTCGTACCTCCATAAGAAGCACTGAATTCATCACCGTGATACGTCATCTGGAAGAATTCGTAGTCGGTAGAATCACCGACGACGTATCGAGGATAGTCACGATAGACCTGTTGCTTGTACGACAAAGGCATACTTCCACCGCCACCGATACCATAAGGACCGACCTGAGCAGCAGCGATCCTGACTAGTGCGAGGACGAGTAAGACGATCGAAATTGATTTGAATCGCACGTTACTTTGACTCCCTGAGATAAACATTGATTTCGTGATAAACGACATCATTCTCCTTCGACGGAGTATAAACGTGCCGAATATCAGTAACTGCATAAGTCGTATTATCGATTACGATCTCATCGGTAGGTCGAGGAACTACGATACTAGCATTCGAAGTACTCGTATCCCATCCATCGACTAAAAGAATAGGATCGATACTTTCTTCCACAGTCAAGAGATAAAATCTCATCCCTTTGAAAACACAGAATCGAAATCGCATTTGAATACCGGATTTATCTTTCGAAAATATGGAACCAGAGTCGAGGACGAGGATGATACAACGAGGCGACGTACTTGGTAGATCCTCGCCTATAAGATAATGTCTTGACAACTTTCATCTGCGTAGGGTACAATTGAGTCATCAAGATCTGTACCTTCTTACCTACGTCAGAAGGATTGACAGGAACAGCAAATTCGAGAGGATCATTACCTCCCCACTCGTAAGAGTAGGTAGAATCAACACCAGGAGCAGGATTCAACAACCCACGAGCATCAGTACGAATGAACTTCCGAGGAATACCATCGATCATTATAGCAAGCTGATGATTGCCACGAACATTATCCTCGATATGCATCAGCATTCCTAGCTTACTGCAATTCGGGACGATCGTCGAGAACGAGACAGTACCCATCGAATCAGCACTGAAGTAGACTTCAGGAGTCTCGATAATATTCGAGTTAAACGGAGTGAATACTTCCTGACCATTGACGACATTCGTCCAAAACGACGGAGCAGAATTCTGGTAGTACTTGACAGTCGCTGCCGATGCGAGGATCGGTAAAAGGAGTAGAACGAGAATGGATTTACGCATGTTAGTTCTCAAAGTCGATCATTAAATGATTTCGAAATTGTCCGGAAGGAGTAGCTCCCTTCACGACGACAAATCGTATGACATCAGCCGCTGGGATCAAACCTGCGGATTCCATTCCAGATCCTTGGAGCAGGACAGACTGCAAATACGTGAGATTGAAAGACTTAGTCGGTATCCAATTCGATATACCTAACTGAACAGCCGACTTCCAATTAAAGATGACGAGAGGATCAGACCATCGAATACGAGACTGCGTAGTAGAAAGATCGCTACGAGGACCAACGTATACGTAACTGCCAGTCTGGACGTAGAATTTCAACGAATCGAGTGCAGCGATATCAATACCACCATTCAAACTATCGATACCAAGAGTAGCAGCGATAAACTTGAACGATTTCGATTTCGATCCGACGACAGGATTAGATCGCATATCGATATCGAATACTGAGGAGTCGATCACTGCAGATGCGACAGTATCGATACGATGGATCGTCTCAGATGTCTGAGCGTGTGATTTACCTACGAGAAGTAGGAATGCGAGTACGAAGAAGAGGATTCTCATGATACAGTCTGATCCTTAGTCTTAGCAGGGAATTCTCCATCCCTAGTTGCGACATCGTGACCTGAATCGTTGAGCATGCGGATCAATGCAGCTACCTTAAGATGCACTGGAGCATCGTCGTCAGGCCACCAGTCAGGTTGCTTTGATGCTACCTTCTTACGGGAGGAGCGTACCGATTCGAGGATCGTCATTTCGACAAGTTAGCTTTAACAGTACGAGCGTAAGTACGAATATCAAGGACAGCACTCTTGATATTCGACTTATAGTAGCCATTCCACTCTAAGGGCGTACCATCCTTCTCCTTACGAGCGAGAGCAGCGAGATTATCCATGTAGATAGCGTACTTCTCGATCAAATCAGAGATCATACTCGATCGACGGATACGCTTCGATTCACGATCGATATAATCGATACGATTACGGAGTGAATACTCACCTTCACTGGAATTGACGTCGAGTGCTGAGATATCCGAAAGAAGATCGTCAGTGACCGATTTCAGTGCATCGATCACTACTTGACGTACCGATACAGGATCGAACTTATCAGCGAGCATCTGACGATACCGAGCATGATTCGCATTAACAATATCTTTAGGAGTCAGCATGCCAAAAACGTTACCTGGATAATTATACTTAGTACGCCAGGTACTACCAGGCTCAAGAGTTTTCTTACCACCGAGCGGAATACTCGGATCAACGAGTGCTCCTTGACGATCGTCAGATCGTGCAGTTCTCATCGCTTGAGTATCGAGACCGAGCTCCTTGATCTTACCGAGATCGAGAACGACGAGTTCATCAGTCTCACCGACGAGCCACTTACGTGAAGCATTGGGAGCAAGACCGATGCCGTAATCACGATTCACTTCCTTGCCAGTCAACTTCCAAGATCCACGACCAGAAGGTTGGGATGCGATCACTGGCTTACCAGAGTAAGTGATATCGAGAAGTTCAGGTTGGAGTGGCTCACCTGCTTTGATCTTCTTAACGACATCAGAATCTCGATCCCAAGGCTGTTTACTACCTTGAGCCATATTGATCTTATTAGGATCAGTACGCATCCACAGGAGGACATGGTCAGGAGAGTCGTAAATCTTCTTCCAATTGGCAGCGATCTGAGTACCACGATAAACCGTGAATACATCATCAGGAAGATGATTGAATTGAAGTTTGAACTTGTTGTAGATCAGCTGACCAGCAGTCTGACCTTTACCACGAGCATGACGCAATCCAGTGATTTTGTGAGCGATATTCGATGCGAATACTGCTTCGGACAGGAATACGTCGGTAGTAGCGATCGCTTGATCAGCACGTTCTAAAATATTCATTGTAGTATTGATACCTTTGTTACGATTATCGAGGACGATCACCAGATCTTTTATAGGTCGTAGACATGCGCATCAAACTATTATGCACATCGGCGACGATCCTCGTCAAAGATTCGATATTACTCAAAAGAGCAGGAACATCACGAGCATCAGTCTCGATGAGACCTTTCTGCAACGACATAGCGAGATCTTGGAGATCACCCAAAGATTTCACAACCTTAGGATCCACAGCTTCCTGTTTCGAATCGTCACGACGAGATTCGACGAGTGATCGATTCTCGCGATAAGCTTTTCTCAAAGATTCTAGCATCGGATTATTCTCCTTGGAAAATATTCGATCGAATATTTTCCTTCGAGATTCGCAGGATCAATTGCTCCAGGTTTATTCTCGAGCGACGGACCTGAATGAAGGATAACAATCATATCACCTGATTCTTCGTCAGATGCGATATCGACAGTATAAGAATTACCTGCCATCAAAGTAACAGGATCAAGTTCTTCACCATCACCTTGCACGAGCACGACGACGTCGCCATTGAGCACGATCTTGTCACCAGTACTGAGACCAGTCGTAGGTTCGACTTCTTCAGATTTCTTGTACTTCCGTTTGGAACTACATCCTTCTTCAGAATCGTCGTCATCTTCCGATGGTTCCATCGTACCTTCACCGCACTCTGGGCACGTATCACCAGATTCGCAATCACACTCGTAACCGCATTCACTGCAGGTACAAGATTCTTCTTGCATCACAGTAGGAGATTCTATCTTGACGACATCGTCAATGGGAATCCCTGCACGGAGCATAGAAATTTCTTGCTCTAAAGTTTGACTCATGGTAACCTCTGAACTCGCGATTTGAGTTCTAGTTTTATTTAGATTAAAATTCAATTTCGAACTAGGACGATCGTACTTTGATGCCAGTTTATCGAACTCGTTAATCATATCAGTCACGACAGCGTACATTTGAGTACGAGTGAGCCGACCATCCTTACCTGACTCCGTATCGATCGAATCGTGCAATTCAAGAATAGCATCACGGACTCCGTCAGTATTGAATTTGAACATGAAATTCTGACGGAGTTCGAGAGGGAATCCTACGAGGAAATCAGTGAACTTCTTCGTAGCAATACGACCGATAACATCAGGAGTAAGATCGACAGAACACTTACGAATCTCGAGTTTATTCGAAGATTCATTAGTCTTCGTAAGTCGATTCACGAATCGATTGAGATTAGCCTTCAGATCAGAAAGCCTTCCAGCATGACCACCTTTAGATTCGAAGTCAAGTACCATCTGAACATGCTTATGAGCAGGATCAACGACTCCACCATTCCTACGTGCACCGTAACAAGAGCATAGCCACTGACCACGCTTCAACGTCACGATATACTGGTCAATAGGCTGAGTCTTACCGTCGAATTTAGAGACAGTCCATCCACCGTCCTTCTTATTCGCAGCAGTATAACCACCATCGACGACGTACTCGTCAGAACCATAATACTGAGAATAAGACTCGAGCTTCTTACCATTCACTTCTATTATTCTACAATCGTCAGTACTGGACTTAGATGGTCTATCGTGAATGATATTGAACCATCCTTTAAGATCGTTATGCCTGGAATAATCACGATAGCGACCTTCCCATCCGCACGAGCACTTGACCTTATCAAGCTTCTTGAATTTCCGATCCTCAGATTCTTTCATGACTGACCATCCACTATTAGGCTCATCTGATCCTTTAGGATGCCACTCGCAATCAACTTCAATATCTTCAAAATCGATACCGTAATCATTCTGCAATTGACCTTTGATGTCGTATCCTTTAGTATCACACCAATCACCGATAGATATCGCAACTCGTCCGTCGTTGTGGACGAATACTGATAGTCCAGGACTCGTTCCACAGATAAAGAGTAAAGTCGGATATAGACTTTTGAATATCTTATCCGCATCGTACGGTTTCGATCTATCAGACATTTCGATCATTCATTAGGATTCCTAGCTCCAGACTTCGACCACGTGATCTTCTCAGGATCATACTTGACAATAACTTCCCATCCACGGAGTTTCAAGATGAGGTAGGAAAGATGCTTAGGATCACCACCAGTCGAATGAAGGACTTGATAGTTACCAGGAGCTAATTCCTGATTCTTTGGAAGATTTCCGATCATGACCGATCCGACGACACCGTCACCGACCTTGACATAAGTCTTATTCTTAGGACGAGCATCGACTGGAATGCCAGGACCGACTGATTCAAATCGACTAGTCATCATACGAACTGATTCGAGTAATCCTTCAGACATACTCTCAGCTTTCATGGTAGTGATCAACACTCCTCGTGAATCGTAAATCCTTCCATCCTTCTTGATCTGAATAGACGGATTGTCATTAGGTTTATCAGGGAATGCCAAGACACGATGCGAGGTACCGAATCCGATTGGCTCAAGGTCGTATTCCCCAGCAGGGACTACGATGCGTCTACTAGTCCCAGTAGATAAGGACGTAGGAGCATCGACTTTCAGTTTGAATTTAGTCGTCATTTGTGGAGATCAGATAAATGCTTACCAAGTTTCTTAGCACCCGACTTATCACCAGAGAAGTTAGTTTCCGTACCATCTTTAGCGATATGTTTATAATCCGTCGTCTTTTTCTTATTGACACCGAATGTCGTAGCTACAACTTTATGACCATCAGGATGCTCATAGGTAGTCACATGCCCATACGGTATTCCTTTAGTATCCTTATGAGCACAACCATGATCACTGAGATGATCTGAATGAACTTTCACAATCTTCCCAGACTTCAACTTACGATCAAAGTCGGTTTCGACGATCCTACTGGCAGGAATACCTGCCTTCACTGCTGCTATTTCGTTCTCGATATTCATCGGAGTATGATTCCCTGTGTATGGAAAGTTATTCAAATCGTCTAATGCTTTACGAGCATTGACGTCGACTGCAATGGCATCTCTGTGATACGCACCTTTAGGCTTACGAGGATCGAGGAGATCATCGTGAAGTCGATCCTTGAAAGAATACGTGACCTTATCACCATCCTGAACGATCGCAATCGAACAATTATCAGGACGATCGTATCTACGGTACGTGAATTTGCCCATCACGATCGGACCTTGGTATTTGAATCCAAGATTGATCAACTTGAAGTGCAATCCAGGAGCGAGAACAGGTACTTCCATTATTCCAAGAACTCTCGTTTAGATCCTAGTTTCTGATTAGGAGACTCATCTTCAACTTCTTTCAATGAAGGATGGAGTCTCGCTATCTCACCAACAGTGACGACACCACCTTGAATGAGATCTTTCTTCGAACCATCTTTCATCTCGATTTGGATACGATGATTCGAGGAATTATAGAGTTGAGTATTAGGATCCATTCTCGATAAATCTCTACGTTTTGTAGGGCTCATAGAAGGGCGCAATCAGTCAGGGGAAGGGCGTCCCGCCGAGGTTATTTGGAAGCCTTGTAGGGCTTATATCGCGTCGTAGAAGGTTCTTAGGAGGTCGCCGGAAGCGTAAAGCCTCCAGGAATCGTACGGAAGTTAATCCAACGTATTGAATCAAGACTCCACAATCCGAGTATCTTATCCTCGTAAGAATCCTGAGGATCCTCGATGACATGAACGATAGGGAATGATAAATCTAAAGGAGGAATAGTCAAATTCAATGGACGCCACATACCAGTACGAATATCACTATTTTCCTTAGGAAGAAAGAAGGATGTAGCTAGCATGAAACGTATGTTACTATTCGAACAAACATTCCCAAAGAAGCTGATCAGATCCTCGTATGAGAAGTGCTGAAGGCAATCGCGAAGTAGGATGCAATCGACATCAGGAAGTGTATCCTTAGTGATATCGAGATGCAAGAATTCCAAATGAGGAAATTTCTCACGATTAGATTCGATCAATGGAAGTACGACATCGCTACCGATGTATTTCGTATCTCCAAGATCAATCGTTTTCATCCAATTCAAATCACCACAAGCACCATCAAGTAGGGATTTGATTTTGAATTGCTTCAAGACCGACGGTAACCAACTACGGATCGCACGAGTATTAAGCATCGTGGATCCAGGTCCTGACACGGTGACGGAACTACGCCATCCGTTATTTTGATAGATAGAAGTGAATGTAGATTCGGTAGGATTCATCGAGGAAAATCAAGTTGATTGAAGAATGATTTGGTGACGACTCCAATGAATCCTTGAGGCATCACGAACAATTGCTCATAAGCCATCGTAGGATACCAAATCATAGTAGAATCGTCTTTGATATCGAAGTAAAAGTGACGTACCGAAGTATCGTCAAGACCGATGACATCGACACGAGTAGTAACGGAATCGACGACAACAGATTCACGATAATACCACGAGACAGCAGGATTCAACGGCTCTTTCGAACGAGCACGGATCGCAGTAGCGACATGAGCTGAATGATCGTCGCCTTCATCAGGATTGAATGGTAAGAAACGATTATTCTTGGCGACTTGTACGAGTTGAGCTTTGGTAATCATTTCACCACCGTAAAGGTAAGTTTAATACCGAGCTCGGTGAACTCAGACTTGACAGCCAATCCAGTACCGTCGAGACATCCGACTAACTGCGGAATATCGAATCCTACAGGATCACGAGAATTGATGAAGATCTCGATCGATTCATCCAAATGCTTCGTGATATAAATGATACCAGGATCGAGATCATTTACAGTGAAACGAAGCTTATTTAGTACGACGAACAAACACTTATCGAGAGCATCGAGAATCTTCTTAACAGAAGAATAAAGCATCGTATCGCAGTACGTACTGACAGCATCGCACATCGCATACAATACTTTTTCGCTAGAATCCTGAGTACCGATATCGAGCAAATTCTTACTGACGGTTATCTGATTATCGAGGATCCTTTTATCACGAGGATTGAGTCCTTCGACGAAATCACGCACTCCGAGTGCACAAGTTTGAACATGATCAAGTTCCATACCAACTCCTTAGGTAAGTTAAATCCGGACACGCCAAGGACTTAAGCGGTAAGGAGTTCTTAGGAGGACTTATTTCACGAGCTTGAAATCATTAGTAGGGAATAGAACTCCGAGGGAGCCGACAGCTAGCGCATGCTTATTGGAACGCGACTGAACAGCAGATGGCGAAGGAGAAGGTGAGGTAGCCCGTACTCCCTCGGAGTATCAACTTACTGAATCCTGGAATCAGGAGTGATTAAGAAAACAACAGGCGATAATAACTTTCTCGCCTTCCTAGTAGCCCACGACTTCTTAAGACGAGCACTTCGTTGTTCCTTATCAAGGAGAGACCATTTGAGAAAACTCTGCTGAGATTGATAGGCACTATCATGGAAATTAGTACATCTCCTTCCGTACTCGTTCCCTTTCATGCGCTCAGAGAATTTCTCGCGACGTTCAAGAGTCCATTCACTGGAATAATTACGATCGCGATGCAATACGACTCCTAACTTCTTAGCGTGATTAGAAGATTTCTTCTTTCCTCGCATAGAAGCTGATCTACGTTCAATTATTTCAGGATCGAGATCATGAAATCCAGCACCTCCGGATGTGAGATTGGTAAGATTGAAACCTATGAGCCTACAAGATTCAATCCACCATTGCTCACGTTCTTGCCATACATCTGACGAGCACTCTTCAAGAATCATCAGAATAGGTAACTTACCTGATGAAACGACAGAGCTAATCCATCTACTGCAGTAAGTATGATCACCAGCATTCCGTATATGACCACGGAATCGATTTTGAGGAGACTTCGACTTACCTACGTAACGTATAGTAACTCCATCAGGCTCACAAAGAGCGTAAATGTAGACAATAGGAGGAATCACGAATGGATTATGCCTCCTTTTATGTAAAATTTCTGCTCGACGACTTTCTTGCCGTAGCGAGAAGCCATGCCCTTACGCTGAGCGAAGTCATCGAGACCGATCGTAGGCGTCGTATACAGCATGATATAGGGAGCGAAGACGATTCCAGCTTCGAGGAAGGAATCACCCTTGAATCCACCAACGATCATACGAGCACCAGTGATCGTGCTGAGAGTGCTGCCGGGAACAGTGCCAGTGAATCCGTCCATATTGGCATTCTTGTAGATATCCCACATGCCGTTCAAACGACCGAGCAAGTGGACACCACGTGAACGCGGAGGAGGAGTAACGGCGACGAATCCAGGTAGCGTCGAGATAATATTGGTCACTTCGCTGCCGCACATGAACCACGTGACATGCGAACGACCAGTCAGACGGAACAGGACATCATCGAGAGCAACGAGATAGTCGAATAGGGATTGCTTGTGATCGTTCCACGAGACAGCAGTCGGAGTCTTGCGATCCCAAGGAGCGAGTCCCCAAGTGATCGAGTTGTACGCGACAGTTTCAGCCATCTTCGCCAGTTCAAGATCGATTTCGAACTTGATTTCATGGCCGAGTGCAGAAACAAGCTCGAGTTCAGCATCGACACCATGGACATTCTTGAGATCCTGCTGAGCTTCAACAGACCAACGAGCACGCAACTTACGAGGCTTAGCTTCGACAGGTGACGAAGTCAACGCGAGATCGATTTCAGGAATGTTCGACGACATTTCCATATCGTACTCGTACGTAGCAAGAATCGCAGTACCATTACCAGGAGCAGAAGTCCAAGTGACAGTGAGCGAACCAGTACGATAATCGATCGAGCCAGCACTGACATCACCGGAGAATCCGCCAGCACCATTGTCAGTAGCAGTCAACGTAGTACCAGCAGCATTGGCAGTCGTAATAACGACAGTACCTGCCTTGACAGGCAATTCGGACAACGAGGCTACGAGAACAGTGGCGGACGCATCACCGGTACCGATATTCTCGCCATCAACGATTTCAGAAGAGTAGTACGTAGCACCAGCAGTCTCGAAGACAGTGGATCCACCGACCACGCGACCTTTAGTCTTACCGTACAAGAACTTCAGATAGAAGACCAAACCAACAGGACCGAGCATCGGCTGAACCGAGAACAGATCGAGAGCAGCGAGCGACGGGAAGATCTGACGAATCATCCCAAGAGCGAACTTATCGAAGTTACCGATATTCGCGATCTTGGTCGATTCATCCATGTTGGTGAGGAAACGATCCATGTTTTCGAGAAGAATTGCAGTCTGGAACCGTACGACATCCTCGTCGATTCCATCCACGAAACCTTCCCATTTCTGCGATTCAGCAAGAACTCGACCGTAGTCGAGAGTCGCTTGAACTCGCTCATCAATTAAGCCGTTCATCAGAGTGCACCTATGTTTAGTTTACGAAATTGTTACAACAATCGCGCAGTCTGATGGACTACGCCGTAGCTTGTTCAGTCTTGCGACGATTCGATTCAGGATTACGACCTACCAAGAACTTGGTACGCTGCAGTGCAGACTCAAGACGAGTATCGGTCGTAGCATCGTTGTTCTCGTTCTTCTTGGTAGCGTCAGGATTCGCACCACCGTTGCGATTACCCCAAGCACCATTGGAGATCTTCGACTGCGAATTCGCAGGAATGATCTTGCCGAGCGTAGAAAACATTTCATTGACTTCTTCAGCAGACTCGCACTTAGACAGGATGCTACGAAGTTCAGTCTCGTTCTTCGTACCAGTCACGAGCTTATCGATAGCCGACTGAACGGATTCAGTGGCATTGTCATCGACGAGCTTAGCGACGAGCTTTTCAGCAGCGACGAGTTTCTTACGAGTGGATGCGAGTTCATCGCGCAACGATTCGTACTTCTCAGTCGACACAGTGGACGTAGCGAGCGATTCGCTCTTATCCTTGTACGCTTGAGCGAGTTGCTTAGCAGCTTCGAAATTAGCTTCAGCTTCCTCGCACTGCTCATTGAGAGTACGAATCATTTCATTAGCTTCTTCGAGCTTAGTAATGACTGACTCGAGTTTGCCAGCGAGATCAGTCGCCTTAGTCTCAGCAGTCGCTTTCTCCGACTTCAGTTGACCATTCTCAGTCAACAGTTGTTCGAGCTTTTCCATCGAGGATTCCTCGTGTTTATTGATAATTACAACAGGATCACTATTCGTAGCACGAGGATCAGGATCAGCTTTAGATTCATCGACAATGACCTTAGCCGAATCGATCTTATCGCGCAGTATCAGTAGGCGGTCAGTAAGAGCAGGATGCTTAAGAGATTCAGCGATCCAACGGAACAATCGAATTTCATCAGGACGCATGCTTTCTTGTACCTGACTCTGAAGAATCGCGATGAAATCGTCGAGTTGAGTGAGAAGACCACCACTGATCGATTCAACATGCTGCCAAGTACCGACGACCGACGGATCAGGAACTACATCCCATCCAGCGCAGTAGAAATTGTCCTTCAAATACTCGAGACTACCACGAGTAGAAGAATCACCACGACCACGTGATGAGACTCCAAGTCGAATCTTAGCTTCGAACAATCCATCAAGAATCCTTGCTGAAGTATTCTTGTCAGTAGGAAGCAATTCGGATTCACCGAATACTTCATTATTCGACTTCAGTTCAACACTGGTAGTGACATGCGATGCTTTCTCGAGGTCAAGTTGACCATCCTTAGGATGACCGAGCATTCCGAGCACTTGACGATTCTTCAAGCGATCGACGAAATCAGTATCCTTAAGAACAGTCTCCCACAACGATCGAGGATAGACACGATTGTTCTTGTTGACAGCATCCGCTTTCTGATACAATCCACGGAACTTACGAACTCGAGTTTCTCCTGTACCTTCTACAGTAGATTCGAGTATCGATTCCATGACAGGATCGACGAATTGAATATGCTTCATGCGGAATGCCCTAATTAGTTTTGAATTGACGAGGGAGAGCTACTACTTCTCCAGTTGAAGTATCCATCACTGCTCCACCGAAAGACCAGACTAGTGACTCGAAAGTTTTAATATCAGTAACGATTCCGATGTTCCTGAAATAATCCAGGAACTCGCGATGCGTATACTGATCTCCTTTCTCAGGTTCACTCGTCCTACCAGGACGCTTGTCATATATGCGGTAGAGGAGAAACTCAGGATCTTCTATAATTACCTTAACATCCCATCGATCAACGAGTTTGGATCGAGGGATCTTTCTTCCTGGAACGAAGGTAGCCACAAATCAGCAACGATCGGAGTCGTCCATCTCAGATTCGTATTCTTCGATGAGGGACTCGAGTTCTTCGACGACTTGCTGAGCTTCAGCAGTCGAGTACTTGCGCTTGGTAGGATCGAGTTCCTCTTCTTTCGTACGAGGAACAACGACGTCAAGAGCAGTACCGAGCGCGACGTACAATTCACAAAGGGCATTGACTTCATCGTCACCTACTTTGTAATCCTTGATACCGAGTTCATTCTCAAGCGAGACAGAATGAGCACCGAGTTGAATGACCGAAGTCAGGACATTCATATCGTCGAGGATCACGCTGATCGATTCCATCAACCGTTCCTGAATATTCTCAGGAAGATGAGAGATCGACGCATGGTGAGTAGCATTCCACTTACCTAATGCCTTGTAGACACCACGACGAGCAGCCTTAGCTGCAGCTTTCTTACGGATCATTTTGAACTTAGACTTGTTCTTCTTGATCCATGCACGCATCGCCTTGACCTTCTTAGGATCCTTGCGATGCTTCTTACGCTTATGAATCGAGATCTCGTTAAGAGCATCTTCGACGTTAGTACCTTTAGCGACCGATTCGATCAAGGTACGAGCGATTGAAGTTGACATTGTG
>Ga0272412_1000193_pt1 | contig 15750 bp, 15 predicted proteins | sample WWTPWeurt_MetaT_FD_193540 | JGI IMG/M metagenome (GOLD analysis project Ga0272412, IMG submission 193540) | Metatranscriptome of activated sludge microbial communities from WWTP in Nijmegen, Gelderland, Netherland - WWTP Weurt (Metagenome... | ecosystem: Engineered > WWTP > Aerobic digester >...
ATTGTTGAAATACATCCAACTGTCATGAACAGCACTGCCTTTTTTTTCCTGCACCGCCTTGGCCATGGCGGCAAAATAACCCCCCTGAACCGCTCGTCGGGTCATTTCCTCAATCAGCAGGATATGGCAACGCATCTGGCTATGATCGCCCTTGACCACCAAATTTTGCCTAATCAGCCGATCAATAACTTGTGTCAGGATGGCCGGGGAAAGTCCTTTGAACGCCGGAAATTCGCAGCGACGGATGTAATCCATGAGCGTGGTTTTACCGACGCCTTCATAAATAATCGACATCAATTGCAGGACACCGCGATCTACAGATGGGCAATCTTCATAAGTAGCGATTAACGATTGACGCAGTTTCTGATTATCAGCGAAGGACATAGGAATCGGTTCATCTGTCAGCGTCGGTAATGACCAACCGATCAGTTATTCGGTAACCCGGCCAGTCTCCAGTAACTCAGCTACCGCCGCCGCTGCTTGCTGGTTGGCTTTCCGACGCAACTGAATATGCAACGATGCAAACTCCGTCGCCAATGCTGCGCCAGCAACAGCGTCGTCCAGCCAATACAGCACGGCTGTTCCCAAATTTGCTGCGGTCGCCGCTTCCTGGAAAAATTCCGGAACCAATTGCCGCCCGGCCAGCAGGTTGGGTAAAGAAAAGTGCGGAATGTTCACCAGTCGCCGGGCGATCCAGGCGGTGATTGGCGCAACCTGATACGCGACCACCATAGGCCGCTTCAGCAACATCGCTTCCAGAGTCGCCGTTCCCGAAGCCAGCAGCACCGTATCTGCAGCGGCCATTACGTCACGGGAACCGCCCCGGATCAGCGTCAACGGCACATCCGCCGCCTGCTCCAGACGTAAGCATTCCAGAACTTCATAAAGCGAAGACGTCGCTGCCGGCAACAGAAAATGCAGATCAGGGCGTCGGGCCAGCAGCCAGCGGGCGGTTTCCAGAAACAGCGGTCCCAACCGGCTGACTTCCCCCTGCCGACTGCCGGGCAGCAAGGCAACGACACGGGTTCCAACGGACAGCGACAAACCCAGCGCTCGCCGGGCCGCACCCGCGTCGCTGGATAAGGGAATTTCGTCGGCCAATGGATGACCGACATAGCGCACCGGAACGCCCTGCTGCTCGTAGAACGTTGCTTCAAAGGGTAGCAGGGTCAGCATCCGGTCCACGGCGCGGGCGATTTTACGTACCCGCCAAGGACGCCACGCCCAAACCGAGGGGCTGACATAATGCACGGTGGGAACGCCGCAGACGCGCAACCGGCGCTCCAGACCGAGATTGAAGTCCGGTGCATCGATGCCGATGAACACCGCGGGCAGATCAGCCAGCAATCGCCGAACCAACTGCCGCCGGATGCGCAACAACTCCGGCAGATGTCGCACCACTTCGACTAATCCCATCACCGCCAGCTGCTCCAGCGGCGTCCAGCTTTCCAGGCCCTGGCCGACCATCGCCGGTCCGCCGACACCGACAAATTGTGCGTGGGGATAACGTTCTTTTAAAGCAGTGATCAATCCGGCGCCCAGCAGATCGCCCGATAATTCCCCGGCAACCAGAGCGATGCGCATCGCCCGGCCTGCTGTCAGCGAACGATGCCGTTACGGGACGGCGCGGCGAGAAAATCCGCCAGAATTTGCAAGCGCGGGTATTCGACCGTCATCTCCCGCACCTTTTCTATCGCTTCTTCCAAGCGCAGATTGGCGCGGTAGATCACTTTGTAGGCGCGGCGGATCGCCTGAATCTCCTCGTCGGAAAAACCCCGGCGGCGCAGTCCCTCGGCATTAATTCCATAAGGTTCGGCGCGATAGCCGGCCACCGTCACATACGGCGGCACGTCCCGATGCACCCCGCAGGCGAACCCGCAGAAGCTGTGTGCGCCGAGCCGGGTGAATTGATAGACCAGGGCGAAGCCGCCCAAACCGACATCGTCTTCAATGTGGACATGCCCAGCCAACGACGCGCCATTGGCGAAAATGGTCCGGTTGCCGACGATGCAATCATGCGCGATGTGGACATAAGCCATGATCCAGTTATCGTCGCCCAGGCGGGTCAGCCCGGCGTCCTGCACCGTGCCGCGATTGATGGTGACAAATTCACGGATGGTGTTGCGGTCGCCGATTTCCAATCGGGTCGGCTCGCCACCGTATTTCTTGTCCTGCGGCATCTCGCCCAGCGAGGCGAATTGAAAAATGCGGTTGTCGCAACCCATCCGGGTCGGTCCCTGGATGACAACGTGTGGACCGATCCAGGTGCCAGCGCCAATTTCAACCTCCGGGCCGATGACCGAAAACGGCCCTACCATGACATCTGGCGCCAATCGGGCCGAAGGGTCGATCACGGCGCGCGGATCAATCACGGCTCGATATCCCGTTTGGCGCACATCAGATCAGCGGACGCCACCAGTTGACCCTCCACCCTGGCTTCACAGACGAATTTGCCGATGCCTCGCTTGATACGCTCCAGCCGCACCTCCAGGATCAATTGATCACCCGGCACAACCGGCCGCTTGAACCGGGCATTATCAACTCCCACCAAGTAGTACATGGAACGATGATCCGGTTTTTCGCCTTCACTCTTGAACGCCAGAATCCCGGTGGCCTGCGCCAGCGCCTCCAGGATCAATACTCCTGGCATGATCGGCTTCTGCGGAAAGTGCCCCAGGAAGAAAGGTTCGTTGAAACTCACATTCTTGAGGCCAGTCAGCGACTGCCCCGGTTCAATCGCCAGCACCCGATCAACCAGCAGAAACGGGTAACGATGTGGCAGGTATTCGAGAATTTCCTGGATGTCCATGGATTTTGCTTATTTGTTGCAGGGCTAGTTATCTTGGAGAGAGCGATTGTGGGTCGCTGTTTTGATTGACCTTTTTTTCCAGGACAGCCAACCGTCGGAACAACTCGTCCAACCGGCGCAGGCGAGCGCTGATTTTGTTCCACAGCCGATTGGGTTCCACGGTCAATCCCGAAGAATAGGTGCCCGGTTCATTAATGGATTGAGCCACCAGCGACATACCAGTGATCTGCACCCGGTCAGCGATCTCTAGATGACCGGCGATGCCGACGCCGCCGCCCAACATGCAATGCCGGCCAATCTGGGCGCTGCCGGCGATGCCCACACAGCCGGCCAAGGCGCTATGGGCGCCGATACGGACGTTATGCGCTACCTGAATCTGGTTGTCCAGCTTGACCCCGTCCTCGATCACTGTATCTTCCAGCGCACCCCGATCGATAGTGGTATTTGCGCCGATTTCCACATCATTGCCAATCTGTACCCCACCGAGCTGCGGCACCTTTAACCAGCGGCCATCGCGATCCAGAGCCAGTCCGAACCCGTCGCTGCCGATCACCGCGCCGGGATGGACCAGCACACGACGCCCTAGTTGCACCCGATGACAGACGGTCACCTGCGCCACCAGCCGACTCCCGGCGCCAATCACTGCCTGTTCGCCGATTACACAGTTTGGCCCCACCACCACGCCAGTCTCGATCACCGCGCCCGCTTCCACCGTGCAATGCGGGCCGATCCAGGCGTCAGCAGCGACCCGCGCTTCAGGGCTGACCCAGGCGGCAGGATGAACACCGATAGGCGACTTAGACGTCAGCGCAAACAGCACGGCAGCCCGGGCATAGGCGATATGCGGGTGATCCGTCACCAATGCCGGCGTTGGGCAATCCGCTACATCGGCTGGAGACAGGATGACTGCCGCCGCACGGGTGGCAGCTAGATAAGATCGGTAGCGGGGATGAATGAGAAAGCTGAGTTGTCCGGATGCGGCACGATCCAACGGCGCCACGCCGGTGATGACCGTCGCCGCATCGCCACCCTGCAAGCGGGCGCCGGAGGCGACGGCAATCTCACCGAGCGTGGTCATCGGTTTTACTTGGAGGTCAGGCGCCGCAGCACCTTTTCTGTCACGTCCACCTGGGGGCTGGCGTACAGGGTCGCCCCGTCATTGATCACCAGATCAAAGCCGTCTTCCTTGGCGACGCTATTGATCACTTCCAACACCTGCTTCTGGAACTTGCCCAACTCCTCGTTGCGGCGCAGGTTGAAATCTTCCCGGAGTTCGGCGTTGGTGCGGTTGAGTTCCCGCATTTGATTGCGAATATCGCCCTCCAGATTGCGGCGCTGGCTTTCGCTCATCACCGCGCCATCCTTGTTCAACTTTTCCTCCAGTTTACGCAACGATTTTTGCGCCTCAACCAGCCCTTTTTGTCGGGGCGCGAATTCCTGCTCCAGACGCTTGCTGGCTGCCTCAGCCTGCGGCGCGCTACTGAGAATTTTGGCGATGCTGACAAAACCGATTTTCAGTTCGGCTGCCTGCGCCCACGATAACGGCAGCACCAATGCCGCCGCAATCAAAAAACCTTGCTTGAGCTTCACTCGATCACCTCATTACGCAAAAATGGCAAAAAACCACAAACTGAAAATCCCACTTCCTGCTCTCTCAACAAACTCAATTGAAGGGCACGCCGAAAGAGAATTGGAAGACCTCCGTTTCATCGCCGGACTGATCATTGAGCGGTGCAGCGACGCTTAACACAATTGGTCCCAGCGGAGACAACCATAAACCGGAGAGGCCCGCTGAATACCGCAGTTCATTGGCCTCAAAATCACTGGGCGTCGCAAACACATTGCCCACATCGAAAAAGGCCGCTACCCGCACATTCTCCGATTTATCCATAAACGGCATCGGCAAAATGAATTGCGTGCTAGCGATGGTCTTGAACGCGCCACCGCTGGGTTCATCGTTGCTGTAGCGAGGACCCAGGGTATTCGCCTTGTAGCCCCGCACCGACCGCAACCCGCCGGCGTAGAAATTCTCGAAAAACGGCAAGCCATCGATGCCGCCATACCCATCGCCGTAGCCCACCTCACCGCCCAGCGACCAGGTCAGCCAGCGTGCCAGCGGATAGTAGTTGCTGGTCCGGTAGGTGAGTTTGTAAAATTCCGCGGTGCTGCCCGGCAGCGCAAATTGTCCCACAACCTGATTCAGACTGCCCTCGGTCGGGAAAATCGTCCGGTTCCGGCTGTCGCGCGCCCAACTGGCGTCCAGGGTGATCTGATCATAGGTGTCGCCATTTTCCTCCAGATAATCAATGATCTCGACGGGCGTCGAGGTTGTCGTGTCGATCCAGAGATGCTGATAGCCAGGACTCAGCCGCAGCGTATCGAACTCGTTGAGCGGAAACCCCAGATTAACCTGGAACCCCGCCGCATTGCGGACATAGTTGGCTGAATTCAGTTCTTCGCTGTCGATACTTTGATAATACAGTCGAAATCCCAGACTGACGCCGTCCACCGTGTAATAAGGATTATTGAAGTAAATACTGTAATTATCGCTGGCGGTGCTGTTGTTAAGCACGACGCTTAACTGATTGCCGGTGCCCAGAAAGTTGTTCTGGGTTACGCTGGCGTTCAGTAGTACGCCGGAATCCTGGCCGTAGCCGACGCCAAACATCAGACTGCCCGATGGCCGTTCGACGACGGTGTAGTTGACATCGACCTGATCGTTGGTTCCTGGCACGGCCGGCGTTTCGACGTTGACGCTCTCCAGATAGTCCAGGCGCTGCAAACGGGTCTTGGAACGGTCCAGATCCTTGGTCGAATACCAGGCGCCCTCCGCCTGCCGCATCTCCCGGCGCAGCACTTCATCCTGAGTCTTGGTATTGCCCTGGAAGTTGATGCGCCGTACATAGACCCGCCGGCCTGGATCAACCACAAAGGTCAAATCCACCTTGCGGCTCTCGTCGTTGATCTGCGGTACGGTGTTGATATTGGCGAAGGCATAGCCTTCCTGTCCCAGTCGTTCACCAATCTTCTTGGTGGCTTCAGTAATCTTGGCGCGCGAGAAAGTTTCACCCGGCTGGATATTGATTAACTGACGCAACTCAGTTTCGGCCACAATCCCAAAATCTCCAGCCAACTGGATATTTTCGATAGTGAACGGCTCGCCTTCAGTCACGTTGATCGTGATATAGACATCCTGCTTGTCCGGAGTGATCGATACCGGGGTGGATTCAATATTGAACTTGAGATAACCGCGATCCAGATAGAAGGAACGCAGCGTTTCAATATCCGCCGCCAGTTTCTGCTTGGCGTACTGATCGTCCTTGGTGAAGAACGAGAACCAGCCGGAGGTAGATGACTGCAATAAGCCCACCAGTTCCTTCTCGGTAAACGCTTTGTTACCGACGATATTGATCTGGCGAATGCTGGCCACCGCGCCTTCGGAGATGTCAATCGTGATCGCAACCCGGTTGCGCTCCAGCGGCTGCACCTGGCTCTTGATCTGTACGGCATAGCGGCCACGACTGTAGTACTGCTGCAACAGTTCCTGCTCGACCTTATCCAGCAGCGACCGATCGAACACCCGACCTTCAGCCAGACCGATCTGGGTCAAGGCTTTCTTGAGGTCATCGGTACTGATGTCCTGATTACCTTGAATACGGACCTCGGAGATGGCGGGCCGCTCGGTGACGGTCACTACCAGCACATTGCCGTTCCGTTCCAGATTGACATCGGTGAAAAAGCCGGTTTTAAACAAAGTGCGGATGATCTCCGGATAATCCTTCTCGGAAATCGTTGCGCCTGCCTGCACCGGCAAATAGTTGAACACGGTGCCTGCCGAAAGGCGTTGCAGGCCATCCACCTGAATGTCCTGCACCACGAATTCCGCTGCCTGCGCGCTGGATAACGCGCCCCACAGACCCACCGACAGCATTAAATGGCGATACGATTTCATAAGCAAGCGAGCATCCGGTGATCCCCTATCCCAGCAGACGATTAAAATCATTGAACAGCGCCAGCCCCATCAAAAGCAGCAGCACGACGATGCCCACCTGCTGTCCCACCTGCTGCAGGGCTTCTGACAGCGGACTGCCCTTGATCGCTTCGATCAGGTAATATAATAGATGCCCGCCATCCAGCACCGGCACCGGCAACAGATTCAACACACCCAGGCTGACGCTGACCAGGGCCAGCAGCGACAAAAAAGCGATCAGGCCGGCGCTGGCCGCCTGGCCAGCGAATTGGGCAATAGTCAGTGGCCCGCTGAGATTCTCCAGCGACGCCTTGCCCACCAACATCCGACCGAGCATCCGCAAGGTCAGCACCGACATATCCCAGGTTTTGCCGATAGCCGCCCCCATGGCGTCCAGCGGCCCATAACGTACCATGACCTGCAAGTCCGCGGCGAGATCCGGCGGCACATCAGCGACGGCCCCGATAAAGCCGACCGGCTCGCCCTGACGGGTTTCCCGGCTGTCGGGCATCAATTCCAGCGCCTGTTCGCTCTCTGCGCGTTCGATGCGCACTGTCAGGGATTGGCCAGGATGGCGTTCAATGATGCCGCGCCACTGCTTCCAGTCGGTGACCGGTTCACTGTCAACCGACACAATGCGGTCGCCCGGTTGCAGACCAGCCCGCGCTGCCGCACCATCCGGCATCACCTGACCAATCACTGCCGGCAAGATCGGTTGCCAAGGTGTTAAACCCACCCGGTCAAAAATCATCATGTCGTCAGCGCCCACCCGGCTATTGCGCAAATCGAGGGTGCGGATGCGCGTCCGCTCGTCAGCGTCTTCGACCTCAACCCGGATTACGTCTTCAGCCATCGCCCGATCCACTAGAGTCAGCATGACGGAACTCAGCGCCGGGGTCGATTCGCCGTCGATGGCGACGATGAGATCGCCCTTGCGGAACCCGCCGGCCTCGGCCAGAGAACCCGCTACAGGTTGATCCAGCAGCGGTTTCACGCCGGGGACGCCAACCACGAACATACAGGCATAGGCCAAAATGGCGAACAGAAAATTAAACAAGGGTCCAGCCAGCACAATGGCGATGCGGGCACTGACCGGCTTCCGGTTGAACGCCCGATGCAACTCGGCCTTTGGCACGTCGCCTTCACGCTCATCGAGCATCTTGACGTAGCCGCCCAAAGGCAGAGCAGCGATCACATACTCTACACCGTCCCGGCTTTGCCGCCGCCACAGCGGCTTGCCAAAGCCGATGGAAAATTTTGTGACCTTGACGCCCAGGCGGCGCGCCACCCAGAAATGACCAAATTCATGCACCGTGATCAGCACGCCCAGCGTGACGATCAGGGCCAGTAAGGAAATCAATGGACTGCTGCTCATGAATATCTACCTCCGACATGGGCGGCGACTCCGTCGCTCGCGGCAGCCCGCGCCTGAGCATCGGCGTCGAGAATCGTTGCCAGCGACGTGGCCACACGTCTGTTGACTTGTTCCAAAGTGGATTGGACAACAGCAGCGATGTCGGTGAAGCGAATTTTTCGGTCAAGAAAGGCCTGCACAGCAATTTCATTAGCGGCATTGAGAATCGCCGGCGCGGTCCCGCCCGCTTCCAGTGCAGCGAACGCCAGTTTCAAGCTGGGAAAGCGGGCAAAGTCCGGGGCTTGAAACTCCAGTTTCGCCACTTGCGTAAAATCCAGGAACGCCACTCCAGACGTTAATCGGCGCGGCCAGGCCAGGGCGTGAGCAATCGGCGTGCGCATGTCGGGGTTACCTAACTGCGCCAGCACCGAGCCATCCTGATATTCCACCATGGAATGGATCATGCTTTGCGGGTGAATCACTACTTCAATTTGCTCAGAAGATGCGCCAAACAGCCAGTGCGCTTCGATGACTTCCAGCCCCTTGTTCATCATGGTGGCGGAGTCCACCGAAATCTTGCGGCCCATACTCCAGTTGGGATGCGCGCACGCTTGTTCCGGGGTCACATCCGGCAATTGATCAAGCGGCGTCACGCGAAACGGCCCACCGGAGCCGGTCAGCAAAATCCGGCGCACGCCTGCTGCATCCAGTCCTTCAGCAGCAAACGCCGGCGGCAGGCACTGAAAAATTGCGTTGTGCTCGCTGTCGATGGGCAACAATTCCGCGCCGTGTTCGCGCACTGCCGCCATAAACAGCGGCCCGGCCATAACCAGCGCTTCCTTGTTAGCCAATAACACCCGCTTGCCCGCTTGCGCCGCTGCCAGTGTGGGCAGCAAACCCGCCGCACCGACAATCGCCGCCATGACATGGCTAACCTCCGGCAAAGCCGCTACTTGCTCCAGTCCGGTCACCTCCGCCAGCACTTCGACCGAACGCCCCACAGACTGCAAGCGATCGCGCAACCTCGCGGCGCAGTCGGGATCAGCCATCACCGCATAAGCGGGTTCGTGCAACAGGCATTGCTGAAACAGCGCTTCGATATCCTGATGTGCGGTCAGGGCGATCACCCGGAAACGGTCGGCGTGGCGCCGCAGCACATCCAGCGTACTGACGCCGATAGAGCCGGTGGATCCCAGGATCGTGATGCCAATGCGCCCGCTCATCCTGGCATCCCGTACAGGCCCAGCAAAAATACTGGCGCAGCAGCAGTCAGACTATCCACCCGATCGAGGACACCGCCATGGCCCGGCAGCAGCGAACCGCTGTCCTTCACCCCACACTGGCGTTTGATCATGCTCTCGAACAAATCTCCGATAATGGAAAAACCTGCCGTCATCAGGCACACCGCTACGAACGCCGACCAGCGCACACTTTCGCCCAACAGCACTGCGCCCAACCAGGCCAGGATTAACGTCGCGGCGCCAGCGCCGGCCACTCCTTCCCAGGTCTTGCCGGGGCTGATGGCGGGCGCCAGTTTGCGCCGTCCCCAGCGCCGTCCGGCGAAATAGGCGCCGACATCCGCTGCCCAGACCAGCAGAAACAGAAACAGGACGTAGCCTGGCCCGAACTCGCTGCGCAAACCCATGAACGCGACCCAAGGCGCGACCAACACCACCACGCCGGCGAAGCCGGTCAGCCACGGCTGATCCTGATGATCCGGGTGCGTGGCATAGCGTCGTAGCCAAAGAAGCGCGCCGCACCAGGCGAGGACGCTCACACTCAGCAGGCTGTTGACGAACACCATACGGTCGAGCAGCGGCCAGGCTGCCAGAATCAGCGCCAGAATGCCGCCCACATAGAGTCCACGATCACGGGTCTTGCTCAAGCCGACCAGGTGCGTCCATTCCCAGGCGCCCAGCAAAATAACCACCAGCAGCGCGACGCCAAAGCCGGCCACCGGCAGTTTCAACACCACCCAGATAACCAGGATTGCCAGGATGCTGGCTGTTATCACGCGCTGTTTAAGCATGGTCGTCCTGCTGCAGCGCCACTTGTTCACTGGTCTGCCCGAACCGCCGCTGCCGGCTGGCAAACGCCAAGCAGGCTGTATCCAGATCATCGGCGGTATAGTCCGGCCAGAGCCGTTCACTGAAATACAGTTCGGTATAGGCTAATTGCCAGAGCAGGAAATTACTGATGCGCTGCTCGCCACCGGTGCGAATAAACAGGTCCGGCTCCGGCAAATCGGCCAGGCAGGTGTAACGGTGAAAGACTTCCTGGGTCACATCAACGGGTTGCAACCGACCCGCCGCAATGTCATCGGCCATCCGGCTCGCTGCTTGGACCACATCCCAGCGACCACCGTAGTTGGCGGCGACCACCAGTGTCAGGCCAGTATTATTGGCTGTTTGTTGTTCAGCTTTAGCCATATAGCTCTGTAGCGTCGGCGAAAAAGCCTGGTGGTTGCCGATAAACCGCATGCGGACATTGGCGGCATCCAACCGGCGGATTTCACTGCGCAAGGTACGAATAAACAGATTCATCAAAACTTCGACTTCCGGCCGTGGCCGGCGCCAGTTCTCGCTGCTGAAAGCAAACAAGGTCAACACCTCGATGCCACGCTCAGCGCAAGCTTCGACCACGCGCCGCACTGCCTTGGCCCCTTCCCGATGTCCCATGGTGCGCGGCAGGGCACGCTGCTGCGCCCAACGACCATTACCGTCCATCACGATCACCACATGGTGGGGCAATCGGTCCGGCGTCCTTAGCAGGGCCTCGACATCATCCGCCATGCGGCCTGTCCTTCAACCAGTTTTCCATGGATGCTGCTAAATTTCCATCAGCTCGGCTTCTTTGGCCGCCAGCAGCTTGTCTACGTCCTGAATGTACCGATCAGTCAGCTTTTGCATCTCGTCCTGAGCCTGCCGTTCAGCGTCCTCGGTGATCTTCTTATCCTTCAGCAAGGCTTTGCACTGGCTGTTAGCGTCTCGACGGATATTGCGGATTGCGACTTTTGCGCCTTCCCCCTCGTGCCGGACCACTTTGACCAGATCACGGCGGCGTTCTTCCGTCAAGGGCGGCAGCGGCACCCGGATCGCTGTACCGGCGGTCACCGGATTCAGCCCCAGATCAGACTTCATGATCGCCTTCTCAATCGGTCCGACCATGTTTTTTTCCCAGGGCGTGACCAGCAAGGTACGCGCATCGGCCACCCCGACTGAAGCCACCTGATTGAGCGGTGTGTCATTGCCGTAATAGCTGACCGTGAGGTGATCGAGCAGGCTGGCATGGGCGCGTCCGGTGCGTAGCTTGGTCAACTCTTGTTTGAGGCTGTCTACGCTTTTGGCCATTCGCTCAGTGGAGTCTTTTTTGATATCGTCGATCATGGTTGTCATTCCCGCACTACGGTAGTACCGACGTTCTCGCCACAGACGATCCGCACCAGGTCGCCACGGCGGTTGATGTTGAAAACCATCAGCGGCAGGTCATGTTCGCGGCACATGACGAGGGCGGTGGCGTCCATGACCTGCAGCTTGCGTGCTAAAGCTTCGTCATAGGTTAAGCGGTCGTAGCGCACCGCCTGGAGATCCTTGAAAGGATCCGCCGAATAAATGCCATCCACCTTGGTGGCCTTGAGCATTACATCGGCGCTGATTTCAATCGCCCGCAGGCTGGCGGCGGAATCGGTGGTAAAGAAGGGGTTGCCGGTACCGGCGGCGAAGATCACCACGCGGCCTTTTTCCAGATGGCGGACCGCGCGGCGGCGAATATAGTCCTCACAGACCTGATTGATACGGATGGCCGACATCACCCGGGTGAACACGCCCAGGCGCTCCAGGGTATCCTGCATGGCCAGCGAGTTCATCACCGTCGCCAGCATCCCCATGTGATCGGCGGTGACCCGGTCCATACCCGCCCGGGCCAGACCCGCGCCCCGGAACAGGTTGCCGCCGCCAATCACTATCCCGACTTCCACACCCAGTTGGCGCACCTCTCGCACCTCGTCGGCCATCCGGGCGATTACCTCGGTGTCGATGCCATCATCGCCCGCGCCCATCAGGGCTTCGCCGCTGAGCTTGAGGAGAATTCGCTTGAACACCGGTTGAGGATTAGGCATCGGGTTCCTGGTCGCCACGCGCTGCCGCCACTTCGGCGGCGAAGTTGTCAGACTTCTTTTCAAGGCCCTCGCCCAACTCGAAGCGCTCAAAGCGCACAACCTTGGCTTTATGGGACTGGAGCAATTTCTCCACACTCTGATCAGGGTCCTTAACGAAGGGCTGGCCGAGCAGAGTGACTTCTTCCAGATACTTGCGCAGTCGGCCCTCCACCATCTTATCGATAATGTTGGCGGGCTTGCCACTGGCCGCCGCTTGCGCCGCAAAGATATCTTTTTCACGGGCCAGGAATTCTGCTGGCACCTGATCAGCGCTGACGCACAGGGGTCGACTAGCCGCCACATGCATGGCGATGTCCTTGGCCAGTTCCGCGTTGCCGCTTTCCAGTTCCACCAAGACGCCGATGCGCGTCCCGTGCAGGTAGCTACCTAAAACGCCACTGGTCGTCGCCAACCGGGCGAAGCGACGAACGTTGATATTTTCACCGATCTTGGCGATGCAGTCGCGCCGGTTCTGTTCGACGCTTTGGCCGTTGACCATGCTCATCGCCAGCAGGGCGTCCAGATCCGCCGGTTCGCTCTCCAGCGCCACGGTAGCCACTGCCTCGGCGAAAGTCCGGAAGTCGTCATTCTTGGTGACAAAATCGGTTTCACAGTTCACTTCAACCATCGCGATTGCGCTACGAGTCTGCTGGACAACGATCAGGCCTTCGGCAGCGATGCGGCTGGCCTTCTTGTCGGCCTTAGCCTGGCCGGCCTTGCGCATGAGATCGACCGCTGCTTCGAGATCGCCGCTGGTTTCCTGCAAAGCCCGCTTGCACTCCATCATCCCTGAACCCGTGCGTTCGCGCAGTTCCTTGACCAGGGCCGCCGTAATGTCCGCCATGCTTGTCTACCTCTGAAAAACGATATGTGTCTGCAAATTCATCAAAAAGGCTCGCGGGCGTTCAGGCACACGAGCCTTCCTTAGGATAAAATGTTCGTCCGGGGATTTCAGGCGCCCGCGTCAGCCGGCAACGCCTCCTCGGGAATTTCGACGAACTCTTCTTCGCGGCCACGCCCGGTGGCCAACACGGCACGACCTTCCAACACGGCTTCGGCCACGCCGCCTACATACAACTGAATGGCGCGAATGGCGTCGTCGTTGCCGGGAACAACGTAGTTCACGCCATCCGGCGAGTTGTTCGTGTCCACCACGCCAATGACCGGAATCCCCAGTTTGTTGGCTTCCTGCACGGCGATGCGCTCATGACCGACGTCAATGACAAACAGTGCGTCCGGCAGACTGGACATATCCTTGATGCCGCCCAGGCTGCGCTCCAGCTTGTCCATATCCCGCCGCAAGCCGATCACTTCCTTCTTGGCCAACCGGTCGAAGGTGCCATCCTGGGCCATCAGATCCAGATCCTTGAGCCGCTTGATGGACTGCCGGACGGTCTTGAAATTCGTCAGCATACCACCGAGCCAGCGATGATTGACGTAGGGCATGCCGCAGCGAATTGCCGCCTCGGCGGCGGCTTCGCGGGCCGAGCGCTTGGTGCCCACCAGCAACACCTTGCCGCCCTTGGACGCCAGTCGTCCGATGAAATTCAGCGAATCGAGGTACAGCGGCAGGGTTTTTTCCAGATTGATGATGTGAATCTTGCTGCGCGCCCCGAAAATATAGGGGGCCATCTTGGGATTCCAGTAGCGGGTCTGGTGGCCGAAATGCACGCCGGCCTCCAGCATCTGGCGCATAGAAACGGTCGCCATGGCGGAGTGTTCTCCTTGAGAAAATTCAGGGTTGAGCCTCCACCCGCCCCGGACAGCGACCCCGATTTCGGGCACCCGGCCGCCCGTGCCGGCGGATGTGAGAATTTGTTTGTCTATATCCGCGCTTATCAGTGACGACAGGCGAATCTATCATTTGCCTAAAAGGCGCGCGCTTTATACCATGGATTGCTTAGGAAAACCAATGAACCGCCGCCCACGAAAGGCTGTCTCAGTTTTTCGCGGCGGCATCAGCCGTCCTTGATAGCGACTGCTCACCGGCCTGAAACCGCCCATGCGCCACCGAGACCGTACCCAACAGACCGAAAACATGTTCCAGAATCCGACCCATCGCCCTATCAAAATTACCTATAAGACCCCCGCAGAGATTGAGAAAATGCGGGTAGCGGGCCGGTTGGCCGCGGAAGTCCTGGATATGATCGGCCCCTATGTGCAGGAGGGAATCACCACGGAGGAGCTGGACCGGATTTGCCATGACTACATGGTCAACGTCCAGCAAGTCATCCCCGCCCCGCTCAACTATCGCGGCTTTCCCAAATCCATCTGCACCTCAGTCAACCATGTAGTCTGTCATGGCATCCCCGGTCCGAAGACATTGAAAAAGGGCGATGTCATTAATATTGACATCACCGTGATCAAGGACGGCTACCATGGCGACACCAGTCGGATGTTCCAGATCGGCACACCGCCGGTCGCAGCGCAACGGGTCTGCCAGATCGCCTACGAATGTCTATGTATCGGCATTCGCACCGTGCGTCCGGGCCTCCACCTGGGCGATATTGGCCACGCCATTCAGCAACACGCCGAGGCCCAACACTGTTCCGTCGTGCGCGAATACTGTGGCCACGGCATTGGCCGGGATTTCCACGAGGACCCGCAGGTGCTGCACTATGGTAAACCCGGCGATGGTGTGTTGCTGGTTCCGAACATGACTTTCACCATCGAACCCATGATCAACGCCGGCAAGCGACATGTCAAACGGCTGCCTGACAACTGGACGGTGGTGACCAAGGATCATAGCGTCTCCGCTCAGTGGGAACATACGGTGTTGGTCACCGAGACCGGTTATGAAATTATGACGCTCAGTCCCGGCGCGACCCTTTGACGATCACTGCTCACCCTCGTTCTCCCATGCCTTTCCCAACCCTCCTGCAGAATGGAGCGCTATGGAACCAACAGGCGCTGTCCGACGCTATCGCGTTTGAACCCGACTTGACCACCAGCGCCAGTCCGATTACGTCATTCCGTACTCTGCTCAAAAAAAGCGATGCGCGACTCAAGGATCTGTTCCAGCAGGGCGTTCCCGCCTATGAACTGGTGCTGGCGCGCGCCCGGTTGATGGATGAATTGTTGCAGCGGGCCTGGCTGCGGTTTTTCATCGCCGACGCGCCGGATTTGGCGCTGGTGGCCGTAGGCGGCTATGGACGCGGCGAACTGCATCCGGGTTCGGATGTGGACATCATGATTCTGCTGGGTGACCGGGCGTTGGACACTCACCGCTCCGGGCTGGAAGATGTTCTGACCTTTCTGTGGGACATTGGCCTGGAAGTTGGCCACAGTGTCCGCACCGTCGAAGATTGCGCCCGCGAAGGCGCCGCCGACATCACCATCGCCACCAGTCTGATGGAAGCGCGGCTATTGACCGGTTCATCAGCACTGTTTGAGCAGATGCGCGCTGTCACCGGTCCCGACCGCATCTGGCCGGATGTAGCCTTTTTCGAATTCAAACAGCA
>Ga0272412_1000194_pt1 | contig 15704 bp, 12 predicted proteins | sample WWTPWeurt_MetaT_FD_193540 | JGI IMG/M metagenome (GOLD analysis project Ga0272412, IMG submission 193540) | Metatranscriptome of activated sludge microbial communities from WWTP in Nijmegen, Gelderland, Netherland - WWTP Weurt (Metagenome... | ecosystem: Engineered > WWTP > Aerobic digester >...
CCCAGCCCAGCGCCTTGGCGTCGCGTTCCGGGGCCAGCGAAGCACCCAACAGCACACTACCGATCACCACTTTTGACCAACGACCCAAACTCACCAGAACATCGCGGCGTCCACGCTGCTCCACGTCCAGAGTTGCCTGAGCGCTATCCTCAAGCTGCGGGTTTACTGCGAGAGATTCATGCTCTTGATCAGTCATAACCACCTCCGCCTTCTCTAACGACATTAAATGTTTTCCCAGGCTGTATCATTACCCAAAATTATCGACGCATCGCCCCTAAATTTCTGCTGAACACCAACCTTGCAGGCTGATTCCATGCTCCATCGCCTACGCCATCGTCGCCTCGCCTACTGGCCCGGCGTCTTATTGCTCGCCCTGCTGATCCTGATGGCTTTCAGCCCGACATCGGAGGTGGCGAAAGCCAGTTCGGGACGCCCTCGCATCGGCCTGGTGTTAGGCGGCGGCGGCGCACGCGGCATCGCGCATATCGGTATCCTCAAAATGCTGGAAGAGTTGCGCATCCCGGTGGACTGTGTCGCCGGCACCAGCATGGGATCGATCATCGCCGGTTTGTACGCCTCCGGCATGACCCCCGAGAAAATGAGCGAAACCGTGCAGAAAATCGACTGGCCGCGGGCGTTCACCGATGGCCCGCCCCGCGCCGACCTGCCGTTTCGCACCAAGCAGGAACAGCGGGTTCTGCTGACGGATGCCGGGGTTGGCGTCAAAAACGGGCGCGTGCAACTGCCGCGAAGTCTGTTGCAGGGCCAGAATCTGTTGCTGCTGTTAGAAACCCTGGCGCTGCCGGCGGCTGAAGTCCGCAATTTTGACCAGTTGCGGATTCCCTACCGGGCGGTGGCGACCGATTTGGCCACCGGTAAGCCGGTGGTGCTGAGTTCCGGCAACCTGGCGACCGCGATGCGGGCCAGCATGTCGATTCCCAGCGCCCTGGCCCCGGTTGAGCTGGACGGCAAGCTGCTGGTGGATGGCGGCGTGTCAGACAACGTGCCGGTAGATGTGGCCCGCAATCTGTGCAAACCGGACGTAATTATTGCGGTGGACGTGGGCGCGCCGCTGGCGCCCACCAGCGAACTGACCTCGGTGCTGTCCATCACCGAGCAACTCACCACCATCCTGACCGTCCGCAACGTCGAGCAACAAAAGAAAACGCTGGGTCCCAAAGACATCTGGATCACGCCGGATCTCAAGGATATTAGCAGCATTGATTTCGACCGTTCCGCAGAAGCAGAGAAGGTCGGCTATGCGGCGGCCCAGGCCCAGCGCAGCGCCCTCAGCCGGCTGTCGGCCACGCCCGATGATTATCGGGCCTATCTCGCGGCGCGACCGGATTTACCTGAACCCCACCGCCCGATTATTGATTTCATCCGGATCAAAAATGGCACCCGACTGGCCGATGCGGTCATCGAAAAACAGGTGCATGTCCAACCGGGCGACCGGCTGGATCCGGAGCAACTTAATCGCAACCTCAACGTGATTTACGGAATGGGCGACTTCCAGCAGGTCGATTACTCGCTGGTTGAGGAAGATGGCAAGACCGGGTTGATCGTTGAAGCCACACCACGGGACATCGGCGCCAACACGCTCAATTTCGGACTGTTTCTTGGCGCGAACCTGAAAGGCGACTCGCTGTTCAACATCAGCACCGCCTATACCATGACGCAGATCAACCAGCTGGGCGGAGAATGGCGCAGCTTCGTCCAGATCGGCGGCAACATCGATCTGGAGACCGATTTCTACCAGCCGCTCAGTGCTGCTCAGGATTATTACCTGGATCCTTACCTGAGCTATCAGCAATACAATCTGGATTTGCAAAACGAAGATTCCATCTCCACCAGCGCCAGCTTTCGGGTGCGCGAGGTCGGGGCCGGGATAGAACTGGGCCGTAATCTGGCGCATTGGGGACGGTTGTCGGTGGGGCTGCATTACAGCGCCGGGAATAACGATCTGCGCTTTGGCCGGTCTTCGATTTACGAAGGCGCATTCAACGACAGCGGCTACTCGCTGCGCTGGGCGGCGGACACCCTGGACAGTCTGAACTTCCCGACTTCCGGCTATTTTGCCAACCTCCGCTACTACAGCGCCTTAACCGGGCTGGGCGCCGATCAGAATTTCCAGACCCTCAGCCTGGACGCCTTCAAACCTTATCACTGGGACAAATCGACCCTGATTCCGCGCTTTCGGCTGGCCGGGACGCTGGATGGCGACCCCGGCCCGGAAAACCTGTTTCTGCTGGGCGGCTTTTTGAACCTGTCGGGCTATCAGATCGGCCAGCTTTCCGGGCAATACCTCGCATTCGGAGAACTAATTTATATGTACCGGCTGGACAGCTCCTCGGCGGCGTTCACCATTCCGCTCTATGCCGGCGGCTCCCTGGAAGTCGGGGGCGCCTGGAACGACACCGACGATATTCGTTTCGATACGCTGATTCCGGCGGGCAGCCTGTTTCTGGGCGCGGATACGCCACTGGGGCCGTTCTACCTGGGTGCGGGCCTGGCCGATGGCAGCAAAGCTTCCCTGTACATGCTGTTGGGCAAGCTGTTCTGAGGCGGGAAAAATCAAAATACCCGCGGCCTGGGGTTCGTTATCGGGCGTAGCGGCTGATGCTGCGCGGGAAGAATGTGCGCCGGTCATAGTCGCGGAAGCGGTAAACCTGGGCGGGCCGTCCGGAACCATCGCGCAGTTTGCCGGGAATTTCCTCCAGCATGTCGGCTTGGGCGACCCGGCGGCGGAATGAGCTCTTGTCCAGCGGTTGCTGGAGGATCATTTCATAGATCCGCTGCAATTCCGGCAAGGTAAATTCCTTGGGCAGCAGGTGGACAGCAATGTGGGTGTATTCCAGCTTGGAGCGCAACCGCTCTACCGCATCGGCCAGAATGCGGGCGTGATCAAAGGCCAGTTCGCAACTGACCCCTTCGCCCTGGATCGGCGTCCAGCGCACCGTTTCCTGATTGGCCCGCGGTCGCACCAGCTCCGACGCGATCAGTGCAAAATACACCGTGGTGGCGGTCCAGCCACGCGGGTCACGGTCACAAGAGCCATAAGTCTTCAGTTGCTCCAGATAGGGCGCTTCGACGCCGGTTTTCTCAACCAGTCGGCGCAGGGCGCACCCTTCGATGGCGTCGTCCCGCCCTGGCTCCAACAATCCGCCCGGCAATGCCCAACGCCCCTTGAACGGAGCTTCCGCCCGCTTGACCAGCAACACCTGTAGACAATCCTCATAGGTGGTGAAAATCACTAAATCGACTGAAAAAGAGGGTTTTTCAGCCGGATTGACAGGCGGAAGCTGCGCTGCGCCCGGTTCAGACGCTAATCGATTCATGGTTTCAGTTACCTCCGACAAACACACCCAAGCTGAGGTCATCGAGGTTGAATACCCGTTGCTGACCATAATCAGCCAGTACCTGCCGCAATTGGCGCTTGATAAAACCAGGCTCCAGATCGTCAAAATCCAGCATAGCCTGCGCGACAGACAATACATTCAGCCGGTTGCCGGTTTCAGTGCTCACCAGTGAATGCAAGCCGTCGGTAGCGACAGTGACGGTCGGCAAGGTCATCAGATTAAAGTTGAATAGCGTGGGGGAGTTAAACGGCTCCAACCGGGTGCTGACACCGGCTTTACTGGAGTAGCGAATGGTCTGGGCTATCGCCGGATCGCCAATCGCCTCCTGGTACAAAGCATGGCGGTTCCGATCCAGCAGATAGGACAGGTAATAGGGCGCATTTTCGGCATATTCGATCTGGATCACTGCGGTTTCACCATCCGCCCGGCGGACTGCAATGCAGCCATCCCCGTAGCAATGAATATATACCGTAGCCCCCTCACACCAGGCCACCAGCAAGGTCGCATCCAGTACATCCACACTGACGCCCAACTCTCGCGCTTGCCGGGCAGCCCGGCGCACCAAGCGACGCCCCAATCGCCAGTGGCGGGCTGTCCGCTCCGCTTCATCGACCGCCGGAAGAGCAAACCACGGCAACAAACGCCGGGCATTCAGCACGAGGAGCCGCGCCCCCAGATCGCTATCCGGCGCGGACGAGCAGCCATCCGCCAGAATCACATACGGAAATGGTTCCCATCCTTGGCAGACATAGTCTTGGCAGGACAGGTGCAATCGGCCAATGGTGTAATGTGAATCGAGAATTATCGTCATGGGGTATGGAGTCCGTACAGCACAGGGATGTCAGAAAAGACCTTGTCTAGTCTAACCCGGCCTGGCGTGGCTGAACCCCGCCATACTGGTTGCTTACAGCAGCGGGAATTCGACCCGGCCCAAAGCTTCAAGCCGTTGCCTAGGTCAACCTCATATAATCAATCTTTCCACCAGGTTCTGGGCCTCCTTGTCATGATCAAAAAAGTTTTCCTTACCCTTGCCGGTTTGTTGCTGTTGGTTGGGGCGCTGACCGGCGCCAAGATATTTCAGTTCAAGACCATGTTTGCGGCGGGAGCCAGTTTTGCTCCGCCGCCGACAACCGTCACCACCGCCGAGGTCAGGCTGGATACTTGGCAACCGGTCCTGAGCGCAGTGGGATCCGTCGCCGCCGCACAAGGCGTCATGCTCAGCGCCGAGGAAGCCGGCACCGTTAGACAGATCGCTTTTGAGTCGGGCGCGACGGTGAAAAGCGGCGAACGACTGCTCGAACTGGACACCTCCGTTGAACAGGCTCAACTCCGTTCCGCCGCCGCCGCCGCTGACCTGGCCCGCGCTAATCTGGCCCGCGCCCGCGATCTCCAAGCCAAACGCATGGTCTCCCAAGCCGATCTCGACGCAGCTGAAGCGCAGGCCAAGCAGGCCGACGCCCAACAGGACAATATCCGTGCGGTCATCGGCAAAAAAACGCTCCGGGCGCCTTTCACCGGCCAGACCGGCATTCGCCAAGTCAATCTTGGTCAGTTCCTCAACACCGGCGACCCCATTGTCACCCTGCAAGCGGTTGATCCAATTCATGTGGATTTTTCCATGCCGCAACAGCGACTCGCCCAGCTCAGTATTGGCATGACGGTGCGGGTCACGACCGATGCGTTTCCCGAACAGCAATTTGAAGGCAAGCTGACCGCCATTAATCCCGAAGTAGACACGGCAACCCGCAATGTCCGGTTGCAAGCCACCCTAGACAATCCACGAGGGCGCTTGCGGCCCGGCATGTTTGTCAATGTCGCCGCCGTGCTGCCTGCGATGGAAAAGGTGCTGATCATTCCGGCTACTGCGGTGCTGTATGCGCCTTATGGCAATTCAGTCTTCATCGTCGAGGAGAAGAAGGACGAGAAAACCGATGCGATCAATAAGGTGCTCAACCAGAAATTCGTGCATCTGGGCAAAACCCGTGGTGATTTTGTTGTAGTGACTTCGGGACTGGAGGCTGGACAGACCCTCGTGACCACCGGCGTATTCAAACTGCGCAATGGTATGGCGGTGGTGATCAATAACCAGTTGGCGCCTGACTTTCAGATCGCGCCCAAACCGGCCAACTCATAAGCTTCGCCTCTCAACGGCGCGATTGTGAGCGCCGCCGCCCTGTTGTTGAAAACGCCGACCTGGTCGGTGCGATCAACAACGTGTTAAGGACAGAGCACGTTCGATTCGTCTGTGGAGAAACGAGGTTGGCTGCTTTGATAAAGCAGGATCCGTTGAAGTGACGCCGACTTTTGCAGCGTGAGCACCGAAGGAATCTCCGGCCTTCAGGCCGGTGAGGTATCAATGGCAGGGTTTTCTGCATGATTGCAGGCGGATCAACCAGATGCCTGACCCGGTTGCCGCCGTAATAATAGCTACCAGCCAAACCGCTCTTGAAGCTGGCGCAAATGGCGGCTGTCCGGGGTTTTACGCTGCGCCTCCCGCCAGACTTTTTTCGCCTCCTCGCGCTGACCGCTAACCCACAGCACTTCACTGAAGTGGGCGGCGATTTCGGCGTCCTGATTGGCCTGATAGGCCCGGCGCAGATAGTCCAGCGCCTTAGGGTAATCGCCCAGCCGGTATTGCACCCAGCCCATGCTGTCCAGCACTGCCGCATCGTCCGGCAATACGGCCAGCGCCTGCTTGATATAACCCAACGCCTCCTGATAGCGATCGGTGCGATCCGCCAGGGTATAGCCGAGCGCATTGAGCGCCTGTCCGTTTTTAGGATCGGCGGCGATAATGGCGTGTAAATCCCGCTCCAGCACGTCCAGCCGGTTGATTCGTTCCGCCAGCAGCGCCCGGGCATAGAGCAAATCCTTGTCGCCCGCATGCAGTTGCAGCGCCCGATCCAGCGTGTCAAACGCCTCCTGAAACCGGTCCGCCTCGCGCAGGGCTTCTGCCTCGGCCAGATAGAGCGCGATGCTGTTCTGCGGATTGGCGCGGCGCAGCGCATCGAAATGCTGGCTAACGACGGCTGTCGAGTCCCCGGCCTTCGCCAGCACCACGCCGATCCGCATCCGGGCAGTGAGGTAGCGATCCGCACCTCCTACCCGGCCATACCATTCCTTGGCCTTGGCGTAGTTGCCGCGCTGCTCCTCGATTCGGCCCAGCTCAAAATAGGCGTCAGCCAGCCGGACATTGCGCTTGATCAGATCCAGAAAATAGCTTTCCGCCAGATCGTATTGCCGAGTTTCCGCCGCCAGCAACCCCAGCGCATAAACCGAATCCGCGTCCTTGGGATTCTGATTTAACAGAATGGCGAATTCGCGGCGAGCCTGATCCAATTGCCCGGCTTCAATCAGCAATCGGGCATAACTCATCCGCAGATTGCGGTCGCGGGGCAGCGCTGCAACGGCCTTGCCCAATCCGACCAGCGCCGCCTCCCGGTCATCCTGATCCAGCAGGATGCGGGTCCGCAGCAGATGGGCGGCGGCCAGTTTCGGATTGCGAGCCAGCGCCTGATCGAGACCAGCCAGCGCCGCCGGACGGTCGCCGGCGGCAGCCGCCAGCATCGCGTAGTAATACTGGGCGAAAGCCGAGCGCGGGTTGCGGTCGCGGAATTGCCCCATCACCCGTAACGCCGCCGGCTTGTCGTCTACCTGGCTCAGCAGCGAAGCCAAGGTAGCGTAGCCATCCTGCTTGTCCTTCTTGCTGGCCAATCGCCGCACCACTTCCAGATCATTCGCCGCCTCGTCCACCCGGCCATTACGGAGCAACGCCAGCGCCAGCGCCTGCCGGGCCTGATCATCCGCAGGGGCAAGCATCTGCCAGCGTTGCGCCAGTTCCAGCGCGACGGTATGGTCTTTCATCAGCAGCGCCAGCATCGTCGCCCGCTCGGCGATCTTGGGATCACGGCTGGTAGCGGCCACCTTGCGATAATTAGCCAGCGCCACATCGAGTTGATCACGCTTGCCAGCCAGTTCCGCCGTCAGCACCTGATACATCGTTTCGGCGCGGGCGCTGCGCTGCAATGTGGGCCGGATCGGAAATTCCGATTCCACCGGGGCTTGTGCGTCCACCACGGTGGCGCACCCGCTTAACAGCAGCAGCACGCCAAAACCCAATGCTTTCAAAAGTGTGTTCATTGCCTGTTATTACCACTGGTGTGTGTTGATCGTTTGGCTTTGGCAGCGGAAGAAACCGCTGGAATGGAGAGGGATAATGTAGAGCCGGCTTCCGCTGGCCTGATGAAGAATCTTGCTACAAGGCGCTGTCGGAGAGATTAATGGCGCGCCGAAAAGCCCAACCGGGATATGACCTTGTCATTCACCGGTTTTATCCCGCAAAATCTTAGCATTTTTCAGCCCCCCTCCGGTTTACCTATGCCCCTGCTGGCTCTTGGCCTCAACCATCGCACTGCCCCCGTCGCGGTTCGCGAGCGGGTCGCGTTCCACGCCGAGCGGCTGGATGCTGCGCTGCGAGACTTGCTGGACTGTGGCTGCGCCCGCGAGGCGGCAATTTTGTCCACCTGCAATCGCACCGAGCTGTATTGTCGCCTCAAAGGCGATGATGACCGGCAGGTGGTGGAATGGCTGGGCGATTACCATGCGCTGCGTCCGGCGGATTTGCAGCCTTACCTGTACCAGCACGCCGGGCAGCGAGCGGTGCGCCATATCCTGCGCGTGGCTTCCGGACTGGATTCGCTGGTGCTGGGCGAGCCGCAGATTCTCGGCGAGGTCAAGGCCGCTTATCAGGCCGCTAATAGCGCTGGCGCGCTCGGCTCCCGGCTGGAGCGGCTGTTTCAGCACACCTTCGCCGTCGCCAAACAGGTCCGCACCGATACCCGGATCGGGGCTAGCCCGGTCTCGGTCGCATTCGCCGCCGTCGGACTGGCCAAACAGATTTTCGCCGATTTGCCGCAACGCACTGCGCTGCTGATTGGCGCGGGCGACACCATCGAACTGGTCGCTCGCCACTTGCACGATAATGGCGTGGGGCGGTTGATCATCGCCAACCGCACCCTGGAGCGGGCGCATGCGCTGGTCGCGCCCTTCTCTGGTTACGCGATTAGCCTGGAAGAAATCCCCATCCATCTTGGCGAAGCCGACATGGTGATCGCCGCCACCGCCAGCCCGGGTCTGATGCTGGACGCGGCGCTGATTCGCCAGTGCCTGAAACAACGGCGGCGACGACCGATGTTCATGGTCGATCTGGCGGTGCCACGCGATATTGATCCGGCGGCGGCGGAACTCGACGACGTATACCTGTACACAGTTGACGATCTGAAGGACATCATTCAGGACAATCTGCGCTCCCGGCAAGCCGCTGCTGAACAGGCCGAGGAGATTATTGACAGTCAGGTCGAGCATTTCATGGCCTGGCTGCGAACCCAGGACAGCGCCGCCAGCCTCCATGCCCTGCGCCGGCAGGCGGAAAAGACGCGAGACGAAGCGCTGGCGCGGGCGCAACGGCAACTGGTCCAAGGCAAAGACCCCGCTGAAGTGCTGCATATTCTGGCCAATACCCTGACCAACCGCCTCATTCACCCGCCCTGCGCCGGTCTACGCGAAGCCGCTGCCCAAGGCGACCTTGAAATGTTGAAGCTGATTAAGAACCTGTACCGTCTTGACGGTCGGAACCCTTGCCGATGAACCCTTCGATGCTGACCAGGCTGGAGCAGTTAGCCTCCCGCCATGAAGAAGTCAGCGCCCTGCTGGCTGAACCTGCCATCATTGGCGACAACGAGCGATTCCGCACCCTGTCGATGGAATATGCCCAACTGGAGCCGGTAGCCAACGGCTTCTGGGCCTATCGCCAGACCCTGGATGCGCTGGACGCTGCCCGCGAACTAAGCCGCGATCCCGATCCTGAACTGCGCGCCTTGGCCCAGGACGAGATACTGGAGGCTGAAAATCGCCGCGCCGATCAGGAACAGGCGTTGCAACTGTTGCTGCTGCCCCGCGATCCGCACGATGCCGGCAATCTGTTTCTGGAAATCCGTGCGGGGACGGGGGGTGACGAAGCCGCGCTGTTTGCCGGCGATTTACTGCGGATGTACGGGCGCTATGCTGAATTGCGCGGCTGGACGCTGGAACTGCTGAGCGAGAGCCTCGGCGAGCATGGCGGCTATAAGGAAGTGATTAGCCGCGTCATTGGTCAGGGCGCTTATGCCCGGCTGAAGTTTGAATCCGGGGCGCACCGGGTCCAGCGGGTGCCGGTCACGGAGGCGCAGGGCCGGATTCACACCTCTGCCGCCACTGTCGCCGTGCTGCCGGAGTTGGCCGAAATCGAGCAGGTGGAGATCAATCCCAGTGATCTGCGGGTCGACACCTACCGAGCCTCCGGGGCCGGCGGTCAGCATGTCAATAAGACTGACTCGGCGATTCGCCTCACCCACCTGCCCAGCGGGATCGTGGTGGAGTGCCAGGACGAGCGTTCCCAGCACAAGAACCGGTCGCGAGCCATGGCCCTGTTGCAGGCGAAATTGCTGGCGGCGGAGCGGGAAAAACAAACCAGCGCCCAGGCCCAGAACCGGAAGTTGCAAGTGGGCAGCGGCGACCGTTCCGAGCGAATCCGCACCTACAACTTTCCACAGGGGCGGATCACCGACCATCGCATCAATCTAACCCTCTACAAATTGGGCGATGTGCTGGAAGGGAACCTGGATGCGGTGATCGAACCGCTGATTCGGGAACAGACCCTGATCGACCTGAACGCCCTGATGGCGGAAGCGTAGCCACCTCAAGGTCGGACCAGTTTTTTGTGCTGGAGAAGGTTTGCCCTAATGTTGCGCTTGCTGCTGGCGACTACTTTTTCCGTGATCTTGAGCGGTTGCGCGCCGCTGCCGGTGGTCGGCGTCGAAACCGCTGTCCGCTCCCCGGTTGCCCAACCGGATCGGGCTGACCCAGCGCCGACCACCCAGCCGGCTAACCCGACCAACCCGGTTTTTATCGAGGAGCGCGCCCGCCAGGCCGATGCAACGGGTCGCCGGGATGTGGCCGAAGGCTATTATCTGCAACTGACCCGGCTGAAACCAAATGACGCCGCGCCGTGGTTTCGATTGGGCAATTTGTACGCTGAGCAGGGCCGACTCGATTCGGCGGAACGTGCTTACCGGGAAGCGCTGCGCCGCCGTGACGACGCCAAAACCTTGCATAACTTAGGGTTAGTGCAGGTTAAACTGGGAGTGGGCGCGTTGCGGGAAGCGCAAACCCGCTTGCCGTCCACCGATGCGGCCCGTCAGGAAACCCGCGAGCTGTTACAGACTTTGCTGGAAACAGCATTGCCTTAGCACACGACCTGGAGTGAATGCCATGAGCTATCAACACATTCTGTTTGCGGCTGATTTTTCCGAAGGCGCTTTGCAGGTCGGCGAACGGGCCAAGGAAATCGCCCGGCCATCAGGCGCGCGATTAAGCCTGATTCATGTGGTTGAAGATGTGAATATCGGCTTGGGGGGCGGCTATGAACTGTTGCCAGTACTATCAGAATTACCCGACCAGGCGTTGTCGCAGGAAGCTCGAACCGCGCTGGGCGCGCTGGCGGAAAAGCTTGGCCTGAAAGACGCTGAACAGTGGGTGGTCAATGCGCCATCGACCAAGGAAGGCATTCTTGGCGCAGCCAGGGAACATGGCGCGGATTTGATCGTGGTCGGCAGTCACGGTCGCCACGGGCTGGCGTTGTTATTGGGATCGACCGCCAACGCCGTACTGCACGGCGCGCCGTGTGATGTGCTGGCGGTGCGGATCCGTTAGTTTTCAATCCAGCCCCAGTTTCTTCAGCCGGTAGCGCAAAGCCCGAAAGGTGATGCCGAGTTTCTCAGCAGCGGCGGTCTTGTTGTAACGGGTTGCTTCCAGCGCCTGCCGGATCGCCGCCTTCTCCAAATCTTCCAGATAACCCTCCAGATCATCGACAACGGGCATCGCCAGAGCAGACGCCGTTTTTAGCTCGACCGGGGGGAGCGGTGTTGGCGCCGGGGCTGCTTTTGCGCCGACGCTGGGCGCGGGTGGTCGGATGAGCATCGCCTGTCCCGCCGGCAACAACAAATCTTCAGCCTGGATCACGCGGTCCTCGCACAGGGTGAAGGCCCGTTCGAGAATGTTCTCCAATTCCCGGATATTGCCGGGAAAATCGTAATCCTGTAGCACGGCCAAGGCGGCAGCCGCCAGCTCCGGTCTTGGCAAGCCGGTTTGCACGCTCAAGCGGTCAAGGATTGCCGCCGCCAGTTCGGGAATATCGCCAGGATGCTCATTCAAACTTGGCAACCGCAAACCAATCACGTTCAGCCGGTAGAACAAGTCCTGGCGAAACAGACCCCCCTGGACCAGCGCCGCCAGATTCTTGTGGGTCGCGCTGAGAATCCGCACATCAGTCGATATCTCAGCCTGTGCTCCAACCGGTCGCACGGCCCGCTCCTGAATCGCCCGCAGCAATTTGACTTGCATCGGAATCGGCAATTCGGCCACTTCGTCCAGAAACAGGGTGCCGCCGCTGGCCGCCTGAAACAGCCCGATCTTGTCCTGACTGGCCCCGGTAAAACTGCCTTTTTTATAGCCGAAAAACTCGCTTTCCATCAGATGCTCGGGGATCGCCCCGCAGTTGACCGGCACGAACGGTTTGTCAGCCCGCGGCCCGGACAGGTGGATCAGTCTCGCCGCCAATTCCTTGCCGGTACCCGATTCCCCGCTGATCATGATCGGCGCCTGGCTGCGGGCTAGCTTGGCGATCAGGGCGCGCACCCCGTCCATAACCGCCGACTGACCCAGCAACGCCGGGCGGTTCTCGCTGACACGACTGGGGCCAAGCCCACGATTCAGCCGCAGCGCAGTCGAAACCATGTTGCGCAGCACCGCCAGTTCGAAGGGCTTGGATACGAAATCAAAAGCGCCCAGCTTCAGCGCTTCGACCGCGCTTTCCACATTGCCGTGGGCGGTGATGACGGCGACCGGCAAGTTAGGATGATGCTTTTGAATATGCGCCACCACCTCCAGACCGCTACCGTCCGGCAAACGCAGATCAGTAATGCACAAGCTGAAGGGCTGGCGCTTAAGCAACACCCGCGCCTCGCCCACGGTTTCCGCCGGCAGGCAAATTACGCCCATCGGCAACAGGGTCATCTCGATCAGTTCGCGGATATCGGCTTCATCATCCACAATCAAGGCGGTGCAGGCGTCCATCAAACCATCTCCATCGGGGAGCTTGTGGGAGTAAACGTGATGCGGAAACAACTGCCGCCCCCGGCGCCGGGCAGATATTGCAAATGCGCCCGGTTGGCTTCGCATAGCTCACGGGCCAGATATAACCCGAGACCAGTGCCCTTGGCGCGGGTGGTGAAGAACGGTTCAAACAGATGGCCGACATGCTCGGTCGCTACGCCGGGGCCAGCGTCGCGCACCTCCAGAATGGGCCGACCACGCTCCTGATCCACTGTGGCGGACAGCTCAAGACGCGGCGGCTCCCCCGGCTGAGCGCCATGCTGACAGGCGTTGGCGCACAGATTCCACAGGACTTGCCGCAACTGGTGCGGGTCGAAACTGATCGCCAGATCGTCCGGCTCCACAACATGCCGCCAGTCAGGAAGCGGCCCATCCGGCCCACGCAGAAACTCCTGACTGAAGGCGTCCAGCCACGGCCCCAGCGCCAACCGCTCCGGTTTGCCCCGGTCGCCCCGGGCTAGATCCAGCACATCGCCAATAATCCGGTTGGCGCGTTTGACGTTGTCATAGACGATTTGCGCCAGTCGCCGGGTCTGGGCATTGACGCCAGCAGCTTCTTCCAGCAACTGGGCGGCATGGCCGATAGCAGCCAGTGGATTACGAATTTCATGGGCAATGCCGGCGGTCAGCCGGCCCAGCGCCGCCAGTTTGATCTGTTGTAGGCGTTCGGCGACCTGATCCGAGTCTTCCAGCAAAATCAGCGCATTGGTTGCCTGACGCCCGCTGAGCCGGGTAAAACGCGGGATCAGTTCCGGGCGGTGCTCTGCGGGGCGAAACGCCGGGCTTTCCGGCCCGTTGCCCCGTTTCCAGTTGCGCAAATGTTCTGCCAGCGCCGGAGATAAATCCTGGAGGACACCACCGACCACGGCATGGGGTGAGGCGAGCATGTCCCACGCCATGTCGTTTAGCAGCTGAATCCGGTCATCGGCATCCACCACCACCACCCCATTTTGCAAATGGCGGATGATGCCTTGGTTAAGCTCAGCCACTTCCAGTAGTTCACGGGTGCGTTGCCGGGCCAGCGCTTCGCTGCGCCGCGCTCGTTCGGCCAAAGTGTGGGTCAACCCGGCCGCGATAAACAGCACCGCGCCCAAGATGCCCAGCCGAACCCAGTCATCGGTTACATTGCCGGTTTGTTCGAACAAACCGCTCCAGCCGGGCGAGCCGCGCCCGACCTGGCTCAACGCCTGGGCAGCCAGCCAGTGGCCCACCAACCAGGAACCGGTCAGCAGGAAAAAACCCAGCGCCGCCCCAAGCAACGCTGAACTCAATGGCAGCAGGATGCTGCTGGCGGCGACGGCGGCGATCAGCAGGCTGTTCAGACTGCTGGTCAGCCCGCCAGAAGCATGGATCATCACGGTCAGCGCCGCCAGATCGGCCAACAGTTGCAGATGAGCCTGCACCATCAATCGCGGTCGCCGTCGGAAACTGCCGATAATGGCGGCCACCGCCAGCGTCATGTAGACCGTCGCCGCACCCAGGAACAGCGGGGGATTCAGCTTGCCGAACAACCGGTTCTGTTCGTCAATCGCAAACGCCGCCAGCAGCAGCGCCGCCAGCACCAGCCGGTAAATATTAGTAGCTCGGAACACCACCCACAGATGGCGACGATCCGTCAGCCGATCAGGGTAAAGCTCGGTATGCGGGTTAGTTAAGGGCATGACCATGTACGGTGGTTAGGGAAGCCACGAATCCGATCATTACTAGAGGCCCCGGCCTAAAATCAACCGGAATCGGCCGCTTATTTGATCTGCAATGATGCGTGAAGATTGTGGTATTTCGGGATACAATCACGGCTCCACTGCATAGATAGAAGGGGGCTGTAAACCGCATGAACCTGCACGAATATCAAGCAAAAGAACTCCTCCAGCAATTCGGCGTCGTGGTGCCCAAGGGCATCAAGGTCACTTCCCAGCAAGAAGCGGTCGAAGCGGCCAAAATGGTGAAGGAAGGGGGGCCGTGGGTGGTCAAGGCCCAAGTCCACGCCGGCGGGCGCGGCAAAGCGGGCGGCGTCAAGTTCGTTCGCACCCTCCAGGACGTTGAAGACGTCGCTGGCCGCCTGCTCGGCTCCACTCTGCACACTCACCAGACCGGTCCCGAAGGTGTTCCGATCCATGCTCTGCTGATCCAGGATGGGGTAGACATCGCCAAGGAATATTATCTGAGCTGTCTGGTGGATCGCAGCAAAAAGCGCATTATTCTGATTGGTTCTTCTGAAGGCGGTATGGACATTGAGGAAGTCGCCGCCAAGACTCCAGAAAAAATTCTGACCCTAACCGTTGATGCGGTCGCTGGCATTCAACCCTATCAGGCCCGTGATCTCGGCTTCAAGATGGGCATGGGCAAGAAGGAAGTAGAGCAGTTGGTCAAGGTGGTTACCGGCGTCTACAACCTGTTTGTCCAGAAAGATTGCAGCATGGTCGAGATCAACCCGCTGATCGTGACCACGGATGGTCAGGTGCAGGCGCTGGACGCCAAGGTCAGTCTGGACGACAACGCCCTGTACCGGCACAAGGACACCGCCGAAATGCGCGACCCGACCCAGGAAGACGAACGTGAGCACATCGCCCACGAAATCGGCCTCAACTACGTCGCGCTGGACGGCAACATCGGTTGCATGGTCAATGGCGCTGGTCTGGCGATGGCGACTATGGACGTTTGCCAGTTACATGGCGGCGAACCGGCCAACTTCCTCGACGTGGGTGGCGGCGCGACGGCTGACCGGGTAGCACGAGCCTTCAAGCTGATTTTGTCCTCCTCCAAGGTCAAGGCGATTCTGGTCAACATCTTCGGCGGCATTGTCCGCTGCGACACCATTGCCGAGGGCATCATCGCGGCGGTCAAGGAAGTCGGGCTGGCGTTGCCGGTGGTGGTTCGGCTGCAAGGCACCAATGTTGAAGCTGGCCGCGAGATGCTGGCCAAGTCCGGCATGAACATCATGGCCGCCGACGATCTGACCGATGCCGCCAAAATGGCGGTCGCCGCCGCCGCCAAGTAAGCATCCGCTCACCGCTTCGAGGAAAAGAACCCGTTATGAGTATTCTGATCGACAAAAACACCAAGGTGATTTGCCAAGGTTTCACTGGCTCGCAGGGCACCTTCCACTCCGAACAGGCGATTGCCTATGGCACCAAC
>Ga0272412_1000195_pt1 | contig 15685 bp, 13 predicted proteins | sample WWTPWeurt_MetaT_FD_193540 | JGI IMG/M metagenome (GOLD analysis project Ga0272412, IMG submission 193540) | Metatranscriptome of activated sludge microbial communities from WWTP in Nijmegen, Gelderland, Netherland - WWTP Weurt (Metagenome... | ecosystem: Engineered > WWTP > Aerobic digester >...
CGCGAAATCATGTCGGCCTGCCTGGCGCTGGAGGAACCGTTGAAAATTGCCTTTCTTGGCCCGGAAGGCACCTTTACCCAAGCGGCGGCGCTCAAGCATTTCGGTCAGTCGATTCACAGTATTCCCTTGCGGGCCATTGATGAAGTCTTCCGCGAAGTCGAGGCTGGTTCTGCTGATTATGGCGTCGTGCCGGTGGAAAATTCCACGGAGGGCGTGGTCAATCATACCCTGGACATGTTTTTGCAATCGCCGTTGCGGATTTGCGGCGAAGTACAAATGCGGATCAATCATCACCTGATTACCCGCGCCACAGTATTGACGGATATTCGCCGGATTTACTCACACCGGCAATCACTGGCGCAATGCCGGGAGTGGCTGGATGCCAATATGCCCTGTGTTGAACAAGTCGAAGTCAGCAGTAATGGCGAAGCGGCGTTGCGGGTGCGCGACGAGACGGATGCCGCAGCCATCGCCGGACAATGTGCAGCGGATATTTACAAATTGCCAACCCTGGTGCGTAATATCGAAGATGAGCCAAATAACACTACCCGGTTTCTGATTATTGGTTCGCAACCGATCATGCCGTCTGGTGATGATAAAACTGCGCTGCTAGTCGCTTCACTCAATCGTCCGGGCGCATTATTCAATCTGCTGGAGCCTTTGGCCCGGAATCATGTCAGTATGAGCCGTATTGAATCGCGGCCCTCGCGGCGCGGCATGTGGGATTATGTATTCTTTATCGACCTTGACGGTCATGTGCAGGATGAACCCGTCGTGAAAGCGCTGGCGGAATTGCGCGAACAGGCCAGCTTATTCCGGGTGCTGGGGTCGTATCCGAAGGGTGTACTGTGAGAGACTGTGGAAAAATTCTTATCACCTATCGCACCGAGGGAGCGTAGCAGTACCTCTGCTCATGCAGGAACTTGTGAGTGTTTTTGAAGTACCCGCCAAATATAGGGTGGTCACCTTTGAGCGTCCATCGGGGTTATTGTCAGCGGTCGCTTGCAGTAACTTAGGCAATAAGGGTTTCTCCACAATCTCTAATACTCCCGGCGAATCAGTTGCTCAATCAACGGTTGTAGAATGAGTTCCATGGCAAACCCCATCTTGCCGCCGGGCACTACGATGGTGTTACGACGCGACATAAAGGAATCATGGATCATGTGCAATAGGTAGGTGAAATCCGGCTGGGTCTTGCGCGGCTCCCGGAAACGGATCACCACAAAGCTCTCATCCAGGGTAGGAATGTCGCGAGCTGCGAAGGGATTGGAGGTATCTACCGTCGGCACCCGCTGGAAGTTGATGTCGGTGCGCGAGAACTGTGGCACGATGTAATGAGTGTAATCATGCATGCGCCGCAGGATGGTGTCGGTCACCGCTTCCGGGCTGTAGCCACGTTCAGCGGTATCGCGATGGATTTTCTGGATCCATTCCAGATTGACGATGGGAACGACCCCAATCAGCAAATCCACATAGCGAGCGACATTCACTCTATCGGTCACTACCCCGCCATGCAGACCTTCGTAGAACAACAGATCGGTTCCCGAAGGCAGTTGCGTCCAAGGGGTGAAAAAACCAGGCTCCTGACCGTAGAGTTTTGCTTCCTCCGGGTCATGGAGATAGTAACGTCGCAACCCAGTCCCGCGCTCGCTGTACTCCATAAACAGCGCCTCCAGTCGGTCAAACAGGTTGCCTTCCGGTCCGAAGTGGCTGAGATGACGATCCTCCCGCAGCGCCTGTTCCACCTGCTGCTGCATTTCCAGGCGGTCATAGCGATGAAAACTATCGCCTTCCACAGTGATAGCGTTGATTCCATCTCGCCGAAAAATATGTTCCATCGCCACACGCACTGTCGAGGTGCCGGCCCCGGACGAACCCGTAATAGCAATGATGGGATGCTGTTTGGACATGACCGCTCCACAAACTCAACTAAAAGCGGTCTCACTATACACTGTTTTATATTGCAGCGCAGCAAATTATCACTCTACCCCCTGAATCCCGGCGTGCCCCGCTTGTTCCAACAATCTCCGCAGTTGATAACGATAAATGAACCCCGGCAGGGCGCTGACCGCAAACAAGCATAGGGTTACAGCGTAAAACTCCCAATCCTGGACATGAATTCCGCCGGTCGTCTTGTACTCAAATCCGAAGCCGATACCAGCGATCAGGCCGTACAACAGACCCCATTCAACGAGCCGAAACCAAAACGGCTTCGCCCGCCGATTTCGGCGGGCGATGATTAACAACCAGCGTTCACTCAGCCAAGGCAAGTTGGCGGCGACCACCGCCAACCCCAACCACAGGCCGATCACCAAATTTTGAGACATTCGGCTAAATCAGCCTCAATTCAACAGCGCCGCAGCGCACCAAGTCATCAGCGCTGTCGGGTACAGCCCCAACACCACCAACAGCAACCCATTGGCGCTGATCATGATTTCCGTATCCCGGCTGAGTTCAATTACCTCGCTCTGCTCCGGCTTCTCAAAGTAAATGCATTTCACCACCCGCAGATAATAGAACGCACCGATCACCGAAAACACCACACCGACAATCGCCAGCCAGACCAGGCCGATATCCACGACTGCCTGCAACACGACCCATTTGGCATAGAACCCGACCAGGAACGGCACACCTGCCATCGACATCATGATCATCATCATCAGGAAGGCCAGCCACGGGCTACGGTCATTCAGGCCCTTGAAGTCATCAATATTTTCCGCCTCAAACCCGGATCGGCTCAATACGATGATCACGCCGAATGCCCCGACCGCCATCAGCACATAGACGATGGTATAGAACATTGAGGCTGCATAGCCTTCCGGGGTACCCGATAGAATGCCCAGTAGCAGAAAACCCACATGGGAAATAGTCGAATAGGCCAGCATCCGCTTGATATTGGTCTGCGCGATGGCCACCAGATTGCCCAACGCGATAGACAGCACCGCCAGAATAATCAACATCTGCTGCCAGTCGCCCTGCAATGTACCCAAGCCATCCACCAGAATCCGCATCACCAGCGCGAAAGCCGCCAGCTTGGGCGCTGAACCGATGTATAGCGTCACCGAGGTCGGTGCACCCTGGTAGACATCCGGCAGCCACATATGGAATGGGACCGCGCCCAGCTTGAACGCCAAACCGACCACCAGAAACACCAGTCCAAACACCAGCACCAGGTTATTCGCACTTTGCTGACCCACAGCATCCGCTACGACCTGCAAATCTACGCTGCCAGTCGCACCATAGATCATCGAGATACCGTACAACAACATGCCAGACGCCAGCGAACCCAGTACAAAGTATTTCATGGCTGCTTCGGAGGCGACGGGCGAATCGCGGTCGGTCGCCACCAGCGCATACAGCGACAGTGACAGTAGTTCCAGCCCCAGGTACACGCTGAGCAGGCTGTGGGCTGAAACCATGATCATCATGCCCAACACCCCGAACAAGCCCAGCACATAGTACTCACCCTTGAACAAATTGCGTTGGCGCAGATAGTCACGGGAGTACAGGAATACTGCTGCAGAGGCCAAATAGATGAACAGCTTCAGCAGATCACCCATGGCGTCTTTAATGTAGTGACCGAACATGGTGGTCACGGGTGCCTGGGAATAGGTCAGCAACGTCAGTAGCGCTGCACCTAACAGGGTAATTTGCGCCAGCCCATAGGTAATATGGCGCTGCCGCTGTTCCAGGAACACGTCAATGACCAGGATCAGGCACGTCAAGGTCAAAACGAAGATTTCCGGCAGGACCGGCATGAAATCAGGGGCAACAAAGTTCATGAGTAATTGTCCGATTCTTTCCGCCAGAGGCCCTTACAGCAACTTGGAAGCGACAACGTGCTGTACTAGATTATCCACCGAAGCGTGCATCACTGAAGTGAGCGGGTCGGGCCAGACGCCTAGCAACAGCACAGCCGCCGCTAGCAAACTCAGCATGATGATTTCCCGGGTGTTCACATCCTCCAGCTCAGCGACGTGCTGGTTGCCAATCTCGCCGAAGATCACCCGCTTGACCAGCCACAGCGTATAGGCCGCGCCCAGGATCAGCGTGGCGGACGCCAGGAAGGCAATCCAGAAACTGGCTTTGAAGCTGCTTAGGATGACCATGAACTCACCGACGAACCCGGAGGTGCCCGGCAAACCGGAGTTGGCCATGCCGAACAGCACCATGAACGCCGCGAAGATCGGCATGGTGTTGGCGACGCCGCCATAATCCTTGATCTGGCGGGAATGTACCCGGTCATACAGCACACCGACGCAGAGGAACAGCGCGCCGGAGATGAAGCCGTGTGACACCATCTGCACCATGCCGCCCTCAATGCCCATCGCGGCGCCGCTCAGGCTGCCCGTGCTACGCTCGATGCCAAATACGATGAAGAAGCCCAGCGTCACAAAACCCATGTGCGCAATCGACGAGTAGGCGATCAGCTTCTTCATGTCCTGCTGAATCAGGGCGACCAAGCCGATGTAGACCACCGCCACCAGCGACATGGTGATGATCAGCCAGTCCAGCATGGCGGATGCATCCGGCGTGATCGGCAGGGCGAACCGCAGGAAACCGTAGCCGCCAATCTTCAGAGTAATCGCCGCCAGAATCACCGAACCACCAGTAGGCGCTTCCACATGGGCGTCCGGCAACCAGGTATGCACCGGCCACATCGGCACCTTGACCGCAAAACCCAGCAGGAAAGCAAAGAAAATCAGCACCTGTTCCGTGATATTCAGCGGCAGCTTGTGGAAATCCAGAATCTCGAAGCTGCTAGCCTGGTTGTACATGTAGATCAGGGCGATCAGCATGAACACCGAACCGAGAAAAGTGTACAGGAAGAACTTGATCGTCGCGTAGACTCGGCGCGGTCCGCCCCAGATGCCGATGATCAGGAACATCGGGATCAGCATCGCCTCGAAAAACACGTAGAACAGGATCGCGTCCAGCGCGGCAAATACGCCGATCATCAGCCCTTCCATGATCAGGAAAGCGGCCATGTACTGGGCAATCCGATACTGAATCACTTCCCAGCCCGCAATGACAACTAGCACGGTCATGAACGCGGTGAGTAGGATCAATGGCATGGAAAAGCCGTCCACGCCCAGATGGTAGTTGACGTTGAATGCGGGAATCCAGGGTACAAATTCCTGGAATTGCATCGCTGCCGTTGTCGCGTCAAAGTGCGAGAACAGCGGGATGCTGATCAGAAAACTCAGGATCGCTACGGTCAGGGCCAGCGCCTTGACACGGACGGGATTTTCATCGCCGACAAACAGCACCGCGATGCCGCCGAGGATCGGGAACCAGATGACAAGACTCAGCAAAGGCAGTTCCGACAGCATGGTTTTTCTTCTTCCAGGTTAACGGACGAACCAGGTCAGCAGGATCAGCAGGCCAATGATCATGGCGAACGCATAGGTGTAGAGATAGCCGGTTTGCACATAGCGGGTGACCGCTGCGAACCAGCCCACCAAGCGCGCCGTACCATTCACCATCACGCCATCAATTAACCCGGCATCGCCAAATTTCCACAATACCGCACCGAGACGCTGGCTGCCGCGCATAAAGACCGACTGATAGATTTCGTCAAACAGATACTTGCGCACCATGATGTCGTACAGCACGGTGACTCTCTGCTGGATCAATCCCGGCAGTTCCGGCTTCACCATGTACAGATAGAACGCTGAACCGAAGCCCGCCAGCACCAGGATGAACGGCAGACCGGTCAACCCATGCAGGGCAAAGCTCATCGCTCCATGAAAGTGCTCGCCGAGTTGCTTCAATACGTCATGCGCTGGCGCCACTGCAATAATCCCCTTGAACGTATCGCCGAACAGCAGCGGCTCAATGACCATCGCGCCAATCACTACAGAAGGAATGGCCAGCAGGATCAACGGCACGGTCACTACCGCCGGGGTTTCGTGCAGATGCTCCTTCGTATGATGATCCATCCGCTCCTTGCCATGGAACACCAGGAAATACAGCCGGAAGGAGTAAAACGAGGTCACGAACACCCCCACGATCACCGCAAAGTAGGCGAAGCTGGCCCCGGCAATATTCGAGTAATGCACCGCTTCCAGAATGCTGTCCTTGGAGTAGAAACCGGCAAAGCCTGGCGTGCCAATCAGCGCCAGCGTCCCGAGCAGGAAGGTGATCCAGGTAATCGGCATATGCTTCCACAGCCCGCCCATCTTGCGGATATCCTGCTCATGGTGCATGGCGATAATTACTGAACCCGCGCCCAAGAACAACAGCGCCTTAAAAAATGCATGGGTCATCAGGTGGAAAAAGGCGGCGGAATAGGCCGACACGCCCAGCGCCACCGTCATATAACCGAGCTGTGACAGCGTAGAATAGGCCACCACCCGCTTAATGTCATTCTGGACGATGCCCAGAAAGCCCATGAACAGCGCGGTGATTGAACCGATGATCAATACAAAGCTCAACGCGGTTTCCGACAGTTCAAATAACGGCGACATGCGCGCCACCATGAAGATGCCCGCCGTCACCATGGTCGCAGCGTGAATCAGCGCCGAGATCGGGGTAGGGCCTTCCATCGAATCCGGCAGCCACACATGCAGTGGCACTTGCGCCGATTTGCCCATCGCGCCGATGAACAGCAGAATGCAAATCAGGGTCATCAAAGACCAGTCAACGCCGGGGATAACTTGCACGGTGACCCCAGCCATCAGCGGGGCGGCAGCGAATACATCGGCGTAGTCGATGCTATTGAAGGCCATCAACACGGCGGCGATACCCAGCAGGAAGCCGAAATCGCCGACCCGGTTGACCAGGAAGGCTTTCAGGCTGGCGAAAATAGCGCTCTCGCGCTTATACCAGAAGCCAATCAGCAGATAGGACACCAAACCTACACCTTCCCAACCGAAGAACAGTTGCAGGAAGTTGTTAGCCATAACCAGCATCAGCATGGCGAAAGTGAACAAGGCGATGTAGCAGAAGAAGCGCTGATAGCCGTCATCGTCGTGCATATAGCCAATAGTGTAAATATGCACCATCAACGACACGAAAGTGACGGTAGAAATCATCACCGCTGTCAGATTATCGACCAAAAAGCCGATTTCGAAGCGGAGGCCTTCTACCACCATCCAGGTGTACACTGAACCGTTATATGGATCAGCGCCGTTCAGAACGTGATGACGCAGCACCACCAGCGACAGCAGGAAGGAAAGCGCCACGCCGATAATCGTAACCCAGTGAGCGCCGGCGCGCCCAATCTTGCGGCCAAACAGACCCGCGATAATAGCGCCGAACAGCGGCGCAAGCACAATCCCGAGATAGACGTTTTGCATGGGGCTAACCCTTCAGCGTGTCAAGGTCGGCGACGTTGATCGTGCGGCGGTTACGGAACAACACCACCAGAAGGGCCAGGCCGATAGCCGATTCGGCCGCCGCCACCGTCAGGATGAAAAAGACGAAAACCTGGCCGATGGTGTCGCCAAGGAACTGCGAAAACGCGATGAAGTTGAAATTCACCGCCAGCAGCATCAACTCAATCGACATCAGCAGAATGATGACATTTTTCCGGTTCAGAAAGATGCCGGCGACGCTGAGACAAAAGAGGATCGCTCCCAGCACAAGATAATCAGTCAGCGCGATCATCTATCCCCCGCTTTGATATTTTGCATGGTTGGAAATCGACTGGAATAAATCAATTTTTCTTTTCCGAAGCCAGCCGCACCAGTCGCACCCGGTCATCCCGCGACACGCGCACCTGCTCGCCCGGATTCTGCACCTTGACGCCTTCCCGACGCCGCATCGTCAGCGAGATGGCGGCGACAATGGCGACCAGCAGGATCACCGAGGCGATCTCGAACGGATAGACGTAGAAGGTGTACAGGACGCTGCCCAGTTCCTTGGTATTGCTGTAATCGGCGGCGTGGGCGGTCAGGCTGTACCGATCGCCGCTGAAATAGCTGGAGCCGACCACCAGCCCCATCTCAATAACGATGAGCAGGGCGACTGTCGCGCCGACCGGCAGGTATTTAATGAAGCCCTCCCGCACCGGGTCGACGTTGATGTCCAACATCATGACCACGAACAGGAACAGCACCATCACCGCGCCGACATAGACCAGCACCAAGGCGATGGCCAGGAACTCGGCCTCAATCAGCAGCCAGAGCGCGGCGCTGGTGAAAAACGCCAGCACCAGGAACAACGCCGCATGAACCGGGTTGCGCACCGTAATCACCCGGACCGCCGCGAAGATCAGGATCAAGGCGAAGACATAGAAGAGAAATTTTTCAAATCCCATGAGGAGACCTGTCTTTATTCGTCGTTATCGGGCAACGGAGGCCGGACTAGCGGTAGGCTGCATCAGCGGCCCGGTCGGCGGCGATCTGCGCCTCGCAGCGGTCGCCATGGGCCAGCAGCTTCTCCTTGGTCATGATCTGCTCGCCGCGCTTCTCGAAATGATACTCAAACACCCGGGTCTCGACGATGGCGTCGACCGGACAGGCTTCTTCGCAGAATCCGCAGAAAATGCACTTGAACAAATCGATGTCATAGCGGGTGGTGCGGCGCCCGCCATCCGCCCGCTGCTCCGACTCAATGGTAATCGCCAACGCCGGGCAGACCGCTTCGCACAATTTGCAGGCGATACAGCGCTCTTCACCATTGGGATAACGGCGTTGGGCGTGCAAACCGCGAAACCGGGGCGACAGCGGGGTCAGTTCTTCCGGGTACTGCACCGTGATCTTCTTGGAGAACAGGTAGCGGCCCGTCAACCGCAGACCCAACAGCAACTCCCAGAGCATGAAGCTCTTAAAGTAGTACCGAACGGCATTCAGGGTATTCATCGCTCGTTCTCCGTTCAATCGAACCACGGACCGACCTGGCCCAACACGCCCAACCCGATCACGAACAGCCAAACCAGCGTCACCGGAATAAAGATCTTCCAGCCCAGTCGCATGATCTGATCATAACGATAACGCGGGAAAGTGGCGCGGAACCAAAGGAATAGCAGCAACAGGAGTGAAATTTTGATCACCAGCCAGATTGCGCCGGGGATGAAGGCAAAGAGTTCGCCCAACAGCGGGATGCCCTGGAAGGGCGACAGCCAGCCGCCCAGGAACATGGTCGCAGCCAGCGACGCCACTAGGATCATGTTGGCGTATTCCGCCAGGAAGAACACCGCGAAGGCCATGCCGGAATACTCTACGTGGAAGCCAGCCACGATTTCTGACTCGCCTTCCGCCACATCAAAGGGGGCACGGTTGGTCTCGGCGACGCCAGAGATGAAGTAGACCACGAACAATGGAAGCAGTGGCAACCAGAACCAGTGCAGCAAACTGCCCTGTTGCGCCAGCACAATCTGATTGAGATTCAGACTGCCCGCCGCCATCAGTACGCCCACCAGCGCAAACCCCATGGCGATTTCATAGGAGACAATCTGCGCCGCCGAGCGCATCGCGCCCAGGAAAGCGTATTTAGAGTTCGAGGCCCAGCCAGAGATGATCACGCCATACACACCCAGCGAGGTCAGCGCCAGCAGATACAGTAAACCCGCGTCCAGATGGGAAATCATCATGCCGTCGCCAAAGGGCACTACCGCCCAAGCCGCCAGCGCTGGACCGAAGGAGACGACCGGTGCCAGAACAAACAGGAAACGGTTAGCCCGGCTGGGCAATATGATTTCCTTGAACATCAGCTTCATGGCGTCGGCGATGGGCTGGAGCCAGCCCTTGGGACCGACCCGGTTCGGACCCAGCCGAACCTGCATGTAACCAATGATCTTGCGCTCGGCAAAGGTTAGATACGCCACAGCGATCAGCAGCGGCATCAACACAACAATGATTTTCAGGAGGATGAAGATGATCGTCAGCAAGGTTTCCATGATCCCATCCTGGTTATTATTGAATCGCCACGGGGCCGACCGCTGGACCGAGCGCCACACTGGCGTTCAATCCTGCCGGAATCCAGGCGCAGCCCTGGGAAATACTTTCGTCCAGCACCAGCGGCAAATCGACCGCGACGCCGTTCTGACGCACCTGAACCTGATCTCGCCCCACTACGCCCAGCGCCTGAGCCGTTTCGGGATGTAACCGCACTTCAGCCGACCGCGCCAGCGGACTCGCTTGGAGCGAAGGTGCACGCCGCACCAGTGGGTCAGTCGCGTAGATCGGCACATCCGCCACGCGCAGCAGCCCGTCAGCCCGAAACGGTGTGAATGGCAGGTCGAGATGTGCGGTATTGTCAGGCTTCACTGAAGCACAGGCATTCTGCGCTTCGGCCAGCACTTCTTCGGAACTGGTGTAGTCGAAACCACCGACTCCGCACAGATTGCCCAGCACCCGCAGCACCTTCCAAGCGGGACGCGATTCGCCAAACGGCTTACTGGCGCCATTGAAGCTCTGCCAGCGCCCTTCGGCATTGACATAGGTTCCTGACGTTTCCGCAAACGTCGCTATCGGCAAGATCATCTGCGTTTGGCTCTTACCCGCCAGCCCAGCATAGGGACTGAGTAAAATCACCAGTTCCGCCCCCGGCAAGGCTTTCAGCGCCGCTGCGCCGTCCCAGCAGTCCAGCTCCGGTTCAACGCCCAGCAATACATAGGCCTTGCGCGGCGACTCCAGCATCGCCCGTGTATCCAAACCGACCGTTGGCGCTTTCTGGCCGCCTGGCGCTCGATGCGGCAACGCTCCAGTCAACCAACCGCCCGCCGAATTAGCGGCTTCCGGCAAATAACCCAGTTGCGCGCCGCTTTGGAGAGCCACGAAGCCCGCCAGCGCCCGCAACTGCGCGAAAGCCGGATGAGAAATTGCTAGATTGCCCAACAGTACGGTCGCCGGCGCGTTATTCGCCAAGTGAGCAGCCATGGCGCGTTCGGCATCGCCGGGAACGCCAGTAACGAGACTCGCCAGATTCACCGGCAGGGCAACGCCCTTCAATTCCGCGACGGCCTGAGCAACGCCGGCCAACGCGGCCACCATACCGGCAGGATCAGCAATGACCTTGGCAGCGACCGGGAAACGAAACTCGAAATCACGCGGATTGATGAACATGACCTGGCCGCCCGCCAGCGCGACCTTACGCAAGCGATGACCGGCTAACGGCTGTTCCATGCGGACATTGGAGCCAATCAGTAGCGCTGCCTTGACCTTTTCCAGGTCTTCAAACGCTTGTCCAAGCCACGGGAACGCCGGAGCGCTATCCTGATCGCTAAAATCAGCCTGCCGCAGGCGATGGTCGATATTCGCCACGCCCAGACCTCGCGCCAGTTTCTGCGCCAGATACAGTTCTTCAACCGTGGCGGTGGGCGATGCCAGGAACCCCACCGATTCCGCGCCATGCCGGGCAATGATGTCCTTTAAACCACTGGCGGCGGCTTCCAACGCGGCTTCCCAACCGGTCTCGACGCCTTTAATCAGTGGCTTGGCTAACCGATCAGCGCTGTAAATGCCTTCATAGCTGAACCGGTCGCGGTCGGAGATCCAGGTTTCATTGACCGACTCATTTTCACGAGGCACGACCCGCATCACCTGACCGCGCAGGGTGTGGATAAAGATATTAGAGCCGATGGAATCATGCGGCGCAACAGCGGCATGTTGTACATATTCCCAGGAACGGCCCTTGTAGCGGGACGGCTTGGCGGTCAGCGCCCCGACTGGACACAGGTCGATGACGTTGCCTGAGAGTTCGGAAACGACCGCCTTGGAAACGTAGGTGCCGATTTCCATGTCCTCGCCCCGCCCCGTCGCTCCCAACTCGCGCAAACCAGCGATTTCCTCGCCGAAGCGCACACAGCGGGTGCAATGGATACAACGAGTCATTTCAGTAGCGATCAATGGACCAATGTCCTTATCCTGCACCACCCGCTTGCGCTCGGCGAAGCGCGACACGTCACCGCCATAACCCAGTGCTACATCTTGTAGTTCGCACTCGCCGCCCTGGTCGCAGATCGGGCAGTCCAGCGGATGGTTGATCAGCAGGAACTCCATGGTCCCTTTCTGCGCGGCGCGGGCCTTGGGCGATTCGGTATAAACCTTCATACCCTCCATCACCGGCGTCGCGCAGGCCGGCAGCGGTTTAGGCGCTTTTTCCACCTCGACCAGACACATCCGGCAACTGGCGGCAATGGACAGTTTCTTGTGGTAACAGAAACGGGGGATCGGAATGCCCGCCGCATCGGTGATCTCGATGAGCATCGCGCCCTTGCGCGCCTTCAGCGGGATGCCGTTGACTTCGATATTGACCTGTTCCTCGCTCATCTTTTACCCACTGCTGCAACCGTGTTGGGAGTTTCGCGGCTCACGCGGCCAGCGCTGCCGCGCTGGCGACCATGCTGCGCTTGTGTTCGATGTAGTACGCAAATTCATGGCGGTAATGCTTAACGAAACTGCGCACCGGCATGGCGGCGGCGTCGCCCAGGGCGCAGATCGTGCGTCCTTCGATCTTGCTGGCCACGCTGTCGAGCAGTTCCAGATCTTCAGACCGACCCTTACCCTCGACAATGCGGGTCACGACCCGGTACAGCCAACCCGTGCCTTCGCGGCAGGGCGTACATTGCCCGCAGGATTCAGAGAAGTAGAACCGGGAGATGCGTTGCAGGGTCTTGACCATGTCGGTGGTTTCGTCCATGACGATCACCGCCCCGGAACCGAGCATCGAACCGGCGACCTTGGACACGGAATCGTAGTCCATATTGGCCTTGAGCATGAGGTCGCCCGGCACGACCGGCACCGAGGAACCGCCGGGAATTACCGCCTTGAGCTTGCGCCCTTTCCAGACCCCACCCGCCAGCGCCAGCAGTTCAGCGAAGGGGATGCCGAGCGAGACTTCAAAGTTACCCGGCTTCTCGACATGCCCAGACACCGAGAAAATCTTGGAGCCGCCCGCATTGCTCGTGCCGAGACTGGCGAACCATTCGCCGCCATTGCGGATGATCGAAGGCACCGAGGAAAACGATTCGGTGTTGTTGATGGTGGTCGGACGACCGTATAAACCGTAGCTGGCCGGGAACGGCGGCTTGAAGCGTGGCTGGCCCTTCTTGCCTTCCAGCGACTCCAGCAGCGCGGTTTCTTCGCCGCAGATGTAAGCGCCTGCGCCCAGCGTCGGATACAGATCGAAGTCAACGCCAGTTCCCTGGATATTCTTGCCCAGCAGACCGGCGGCATAGGCGTCCTTGACCGCGTCTTCGAAGCGCTGATAAGGCTCGTCCATGAATTCGCCGCGCATGTAGTTGTAGCCGACCGTGGAACCCGTCGCGAACCCGGCGATAGCCATGCCCTCAACCAGGGCGTGGGGATTAAAGCGCAGAATGTCGCGATCCTTACAGGTTCCTGGTTCCGACTCGTCGGAATTGCAGACCATGTATTTCTGCGCCGTCGTATTGCGCGGCATAAAGGTCCACTTCAGGCCGGTCGGAAAGCCGGCGCCGCCACGTCCCCGCAGACCGGATTTTTTGACCTCGTCGATGACCTGATCGGGCGTCAATTGCCCATTCAGAACCTTCTTCCAGGCCTCATAGCCGCCCACGCTCATATAGGTCTCGATGGACCAGGGCCGGTCCAGACCCAACGTCCGGTAACATACCTCATTGGCCATCGGGCATTACTCCAGGCTATCAAGCACCTGATCCACCTTTTCCGGGGTCAGATGCTCGTAATAGACATGATCGACCTGCATCATTGGCGCTCCGCAACAAGCCGCCAGACATTCCTCTTCCCGTTTCAGGTAGAACTTGCCGTCCGGGGTGCTTTCGCCGAGTTTGATGCCCAGTTTCTTCTCGATATACGCCAGAACGGTGTCGCCACCGCGCAACATGCAGGAGATGTTGGTGCAGACGGCGATGTTGTGCCGACCCACAGGATGGGTCTCGAACATCGAGTAGAAGGTCGCTACCTCATAAACCGCAATCGCCGGCAAATCAAGATAATCGGCCACCGCGTCCATCAGTGCTGTGGTGAGATAGCCGTGGTTTTCATGCTGCACTTCGCGCAGAGCCGCCAATAAGGCAGACTGTTTGCGATCAGCGGGATAGCGGGTCAGCCAGTGATCGATTTCCGCGCGGGCGTGGGCGGACAACAGATCGCTTTTACGTGCGCTCATTAGCGGTCAACCTCTCCGAAAACGATGTCCTGCGTGCCGATGACCGCCACGACGTCGGCCAGCATGTGACCGCGCGTCATTTCGTCCATGGACGAGAGATGCGTGAAACCCGCCGCCCGGACCTTGACCCGATAAGGCTTGTTAGCACCATCGGAAATCAAATAGATGCCGTACTCGCCCTTGGGGTGTTCCGTGGCGACATAGACCTCGCCTTCGGGGACGCAGTAGCCTTCCGTGAACAGCTTGAAATGGTGGATCAGGGCTTCCATATCCTCTTTCATCTTCTCCCGGGGCGGCGGCGCAACCTTGTAGTCGTCAATGATCACCGGACCGGGATTTTCCTTCAGCCACTTCACACACTGGCGGATGATGCGGTTAGACTGGCGCATTTCTTCGACCCGCACCAGATAGCGGTCATAACAATCGCCGTTGACGCCGACGGGAATGTCGAAATCCACTTGATCATAAGCATCATAGGGCTGTTTCTTCCGCAAATCCCAGGCGAAGCCGGAGCCGCGCAACATCGGCCCGGAAAAGCCCAGTTGCAGCGCCCGTTCGGGGGTCACCACGCCAATGCCGACCGTCCGTTGTTTCCAAATGCGGTTGTCGGTCAGCAACGTTTCATATTCATCGACTTTTTGCGGGAACCGTTCGGTAAACGCCTCGATGAAGTCGAGCAGCGTCCCCTGCCGGGTTGCGTTCTGCTCATCGATATCCTTTTTGCTGTGGAACCGCGCATTCTGATACTCATACTTCGGCATCGTCTTCGGCAGGTCACGATAGACGCCGCCAGGCCGGAAATAGGCCGCATGGAACCGGGCGCCAGACACCGCTTCATAGCAATCAACCAGATCTTCGCGTTCGCGGAAGGCATAGAGGAAAATGGTCATGGCGCCGATGTCCAGACCATGTGCGCCGATCCACAGCAGATGATTCAGAATGCGGGTGATTTCCGCATACATCACCCGGATGTATTGCGCCCGCACCGGCGGTTCAATGCCCAGCAGTTTCTCAATAGCCAGCACATAAGCATGTTCATTGCACATTGCCGACATGTAGTCGAGCCGGTCCATGTAACCGATACTTTGGTTGAACGGCTTGCTTTCGGCCAGCTTTTCAGTACCGCGATGCAGCAAGCCAATATGCGGATCAGCGCGTTGCACCACTTCGCCGTCCAGTTCCAGCACCAGGCGCAACACGCCATGGGCAGCCGGATGCTGCGGCCCAAAGTTCAAAGTGTAATTACGAATCTCTGGCATCGCAGCTTCCTTCAGTGAGGCTCGGACAGGTAGCGGTTGTCCTTGCGAATGACGCGAGGCACCAGCACGCGCGGTTCGATGCTGACCGGTTCGTACACTACGCGGCCCCGTGCGGGATCGTAGCGCATCTCGACATTGCCAATCAGCGGGAAGTCCTTGCGGAAGGGATGACCGACAAAGCCGTAATCGGTGAGGATGCGCCGCAAATCAGGGTGGCCTTCGAATACAATGCCATACAGATCGAACGCCTCGCGCTCGAACCAGTTGACCGAAGACCACAGCCCAATCACTGACGGCACTACAGGCAATTCGTCATCCGGTGCGAACACCCGCACGCGCACCCGCTGGTTACGGGACACCGACAGTAG
>Ga0272412_1000200_pt1 | contig 15515 bp, 5 predicted proteins | sample WWTPWeurt_MetaT_FD_193540 | JGI IMG/M metagenome (GOLD analysis project Ga0272412, IMG submission 193540) | Metatranscriptome of activated sludge microbial communities from WWTP in Nijmegen, Gelderland, Netherland - WWTP Weurt (Metagenome... | ecosystem: Engineered > WWTP > Aerobic digester >...
CCTGATTGAGAATAAAAAAGGGCAACTGAGTGAACTCTGTTGCCCTTTAATTTCAAATACTATATTTCCGAGTTATTATCGAACAACCGACAGAACTGAATTTACAGTAAACTCGCCAGCTACAACTCTTACAGTATACTGACCACTTGGTAAGGTTGTTGTAGTAAATGGAACATCATATCCACCGGCATTTTTATATTCTTGTACCAAGGTTGCAACTTCAACACCAAGCATGTTATACACTTTAAGAGTAACGAAGCTATTTTGAGGTACAGTATATCGAACATTTGTAGAACCGGTAGCTGGATTTGGAACAGCTTCGACTGAGAACCCAGCAACAGCAACATCAGATTTCAATATTTTAACGGATTGAATTTCTGAATTTGAAATTATAACAGTTGTATTTTGATTGTTAATCACTCCAAGTGTTTTACCTGTAATTGGATCTACAACTGTGTAATTCGATGTTGGATTTTGAATGGATACTTCAACCGGATATTGTACACCTTGGAATTTTACGGTTGTAGCATTAGAATTTTCTGCTTTTGCATTATTTCCAAATCTAACATCAAACATTTCTGTCGGAGGAGTTGGAGGTAATTCAAATTGAGAAACGTTTGAATTGCTTGGAGCAAAATACAATTCTGATTGATGTTGACCATTATCAACAATGCTAAGCTTATCACTTGAATTCACAATGTTTTGTTTCTCAACATTAACTTCATTTTGATTGAATTTGATACCGGCTGCTTTTAATTTTAAATAGCCTTTATCATCTACCTTAATCCAATATCCAAGACCGGGTTGAATTTCAGATGACTCAACATATCCTCTGTCTGTTTTATATCCCCAGACACTTGTTGGCTTTGTAGTAGGAATTTGAGTACCTGATGGATCGAAGTTGATGTCACTTACATTAACAACAGTACTTAAGCTTCCAATTGTGTTCCATCCTTGTGTCAATAGAACAGGATTAATCGATGCGTTAATATTTGAAATTCTTGTTCCTGCAATTTTTGTATCAATTACTTTACCGTAACGAACGAAATAGCCGTAACCAACTTCCAAAAATTCTTGATTTTGATATGAATTTGCATAGAATCTGAATGGTTGACCACCTTCAGAATTTGGATATACAACAGTGTAGCTTGAATTAGATGGTTTAACCGGGAGGGAAAGTAAATTCCAACCTGTATTTATTACCGGGAATGAAACTACTTTCGGTAAAGTATATTCAATGATAAATGAAGTAATACGAGCATCACGGATGGTATAGTATTGACTTGTTGGGCTGCCACCACCTGTTGCATTTCTCATGTCAACACTAAACTTTGGTCCTACCAAACCATTGATGGTATCTCTCATAAAGAGTTGTGCACCAACAGGGAAATCTTGTGTATCCCAGCTTACGACAATCGGATAGTTAGATGCACCATCAGCATTAAATCTACAGAGGAATGATATTGTTGTATCTGTTGAATTATCACGAATATCACGTGACACAGATCTTGTACTTACTACACCTTCTGTTTCGATTGGAATTTCGCTATATCCGTAAGGAGCTATTTCGTTGCCGAATGCATCTTTAACATTTGTATTAAACCAACGAGCGTAGAATCCAACCGGTACATTTCTATAATAATCTTCACCAAACAAGCTGTCAGGACCATCTGTTGCTCTATGTCCTGTTCCGAACACTAGGTCATTGCTTTCTCCGGTTGCACCCTTAGAATTTTTCACATTAATTCTGATACCATAGTCTCTTCCTTGTGCAGGGCTAGCGTATGGCTCAAGAGGATTACGGAAGAAAATGAAGACTACTTTTAATCTGACAGGGGAAATAACCGCTGAATATGAAGTAAAGGTAATATAGCCAGTGTACACACCTGCATATTCACCATTGCTTCTCAAGTTATCTGTATTACAAATAATTCTAAGACCAAGCGGTGCTTGCGCATCTTTAATGTTATTTCTAGAGTCTTTAAGGTTGGGAGGAACTGGTCCATTAATACCGTTATCAATATAATCAATCATTCCCTCGCGTGTTTTAACACGTGTAGCTGATGGATTATATCCATTCGGTAAACTTCTAAACATTAACCATGGTTCATTTGATTGAGCTAAAATATTAGTTAATCGACTTCTTGAAGTAAGATTAATTACCTGAATATCTCGTGTCCCTTCTTTACCGGTATTTGAAGCTGAGTCAACTACAATTGGTCTTACAACTTCCCAAAGTGATCCATCAGGAGTGTTATCATCCTGTTTAACTTCATTATTTGTACCACCAATCACATCTCTAAATCCAATTGCAGGATTTTCACCCATATTCACCCATATAATACCCGGACGACTCGGATAATCTGGAAAAGCATCTGATGTAACTGTTACACCGGCTAAACCAATTGTTGGATTATTTTCCAATCTATATAATTTATTTCCGTAAGGATTAGTAGCATCACCTTGTGACACCTTAGGGAATGGATCATCTACACCAACTCTAAAATCTCTGTCTGCATCTCCATAACGGAGTGAATCATTCGAAATATACAACGGCGTTTTATCTGAGCCGCTATATGTTGTAGACTGATTAACAAGTTGTGACTTTGTAAGAGTTACTCTGAATTTCAAATACAGCAAAGGTGCAAAAGTACCTGATTGATCTGTTAAAGGTAATCTTCTTGTAGAAGTACCTGTAACCATCATTCTTCTACCATACTTAGTTTCAGCATCAGGTGCACCTGTTAAATAGACTCTAAATCTCTTATCATCGGCAACATCATCCCATTCAAAATTGAAACCCTTAGCAAGTGCGTTTGTATCACCTCTCTGTGGTCCCAAAACCTGAACTCCTGAAGCTTGCATAACACGACCATCATACATCACTATGAAGGAGAAATTATAGATAGGAAATCCACCATATCTTTTATCTGTGACCAATTCAGTTTCTGCCCACAGATTTTGAATATAAACGGGTACGACAATTTCCCGCTCTTTGATATCTGAATATCCTAACCATATTCTACCATCCGAATACAAATTATCTAGGTATCCGTTATTCGTACCTGTTAGTGATAATTTTGGTAAATCGGCCTTTTGTAACTGACCAAATACTTGACTCGATGGAGATATACCCATCACCATCGCGAACAATATTGCTAGCAATATGTTCTTCCTTTGTAAAAACCACTCTTGCATAATGCTCTCCTCTGAATAATAAGAAGATTATTTAATATATTTGATTAACTTTTTTGTTTCTTTATTTTGATTTACATGCATTACTTCTAAAATCGAAACTCCGTTGGAGAATAATTCTTTGGGAACAATTACTGTCTGTTCAAAATATTTTTTGCTCCACTGAACTTCGCCTATTACATTATAAAGTAAAATTTGGGAGATATTTCCCTCTTCACAAGTAAGAATAAGTGAACCTTCCCACTCATTTATTCTCATAACTCCATTATCACTGTCATCCAGGTTATTCTTTATATTTACACCAACTATTATTCCTTCTAATTCAACTTGAACACTATCAGTACTTACAGTATTAACGCAATTGCAAGAAGTCAGTTTAATTACATTTACAAAAATCTTAACTGTATCATTATTATACTTTTTCCTTAGAATCTGTAAGGTAAAAGCTGGCAGATTAACATTTATACTGTCTTTCCAAGAAACACCAATAATCAAGTTATCATTTTTTATATAGCTTGTATCTACTGTCAAACCTGTTTGAACTGATTCTATATTTCTAATACTAAGAATATCTTTTTTGTCGATAATTAATGCTAGTTCTACATTCTTAGTTTTTACGATATCTTCATTATTCAGATAAATTGCTATTTGCCCAACACTATCTTCTTTTGATAGAGTGACTTTATCTTTTCTAATGGACGTTTCAAACTTTTTTCCACTGTTTTTTGCAATATTTGCTATCAGCAGTAAATTTTTTCCGGCAATGATTGGTGGCAATTTTGAAAAATCATAATAAGCAGGTATAAACTCTATCAAATTAACAACTGTAGTATCTGAACAATCATTTAAATATCTTCCTGATAAAGCTATTAGTGGTTGTTTTCCCTTAAGAAACTTATTATTTGTAAAGAATGCTCCCGATATCCACACTTCTCCTGCTACAGTTTTATTCATGGTCAGCACAGCATCTGATCCTGAGTTTTGCAACGGAGCAGATAATGTCCCTGAAGCCAACATTTGGTCTAGTTGTATCTTTTTCTCATTAAATCCAAGGTATAAATCAAATCCTACGATACTGTCAGCAGCATATATTTCATCTGTCTGTATATATATCTGAAATAGTTTATTTCCACATACATCAATATCAGATAATGTTTTTATTTCTACATTCAAAGTACTTTGAGCATGAACCTCTAGTCTGATACTGCTGAGTATTAAAATACCCAGCAGTATACAGAATAGATTTTTTTTGTCAAAGTTTCTCACTTATCTGATAATTTGGAATTTAGATACAGCTGAATAGTTTTCACCAACTAATTTCACACTATAAATTCCGACAGGAAGCTGATTGTTATTTTCATCAGTAGCATTGAACTCCAAACTATTTGTTCCCTTGGTAAACTGATTTTTAGGGTATGATTTCACCGTTTTACCTAAAATGTCTACTATTTGTACAGAATAATTACCAGCAGCATCTACATTAAATACTAAGTTTGTAGAACTTACAAATGGATTTGGAACAACATTAATTGCGGAGTTTGCATCGACGTTGTTTTCTAAGATGATACTTTTAGAAGATTTGATTCTTTCGTTAAATTCAATCTTCGATGTCTTAATACTCTTTGCATCAGATTTAACAATCAAGTAAGCTATTGGATTCATTTGATCAAACTTACCGGTTGCAGCTACTACCACTTTATTTTCATTATAATTGGTAATAATCTGGTTTTCCTCGTTCTGAATTGGTTGTACTTCTAGAATCGTTCCATCTACATCAAAATCTATGCTTAATGGTCCATTCGAAGTACCATTGATGTAAACAGGAAGTTTATATACATTTTCAGATATTTTTATAGGATTTGCAAAATCTACATTATCTGCAATTTTTTGTTCAATTGTTGCTTTACCTTTTACTGTGAGAGTATCAATAATCCATGGCAAAGAAGATACACCTCCAGCAATATAACGTAATATCCACGCAGCATCTTGACCATTTGCTTCGTAATATATTAGACGTAACGGACCTGCATCAGGTGGTAAGCCAGCCAAACTTTCAGCTGAATCTCTTCTAACTCTAACTCCGAAAGTATCAACATCAATCGTTCTTTTATACTGAATTGTATCTTTGAGATTGTCATAAGTACGTGCTGAGTAATAATATCTACCATTATGATTAACATCAGCGTGATAGTTATTACCGAGTCTTAATGTATCTTTTCTAAGACTATCTGGCAGAGAAGCATCTTTAATTAACCAGCGTAACACCAATCTTGCATCATTAACGGTTACGAATCTATTCTGAATCATACCTGCATGCTTTCTTGTTCTAATCTGAGATAAGTCTGCATCACCATCCCCCCAATTAGGTGTCAAGAAACGAGGAATAGATCTAAAGAATATTCTACGTCCTTCACCGCTATTTGTACCACCAGAAGGTCTCCAACCTTGGGTTAACTGCTCACTTGTAAAAGCGATAGCAATATTATCATATGTCAACCCATTGACAAAATCACTTTTTATATTTGACAAGCCATTTGCTGATCCTTTTAATCCAACAGATGCATTTTTGTATGAAACAGTTGTAAGTGAAGTACCAGGATTATTACCTACGTCTCCGTACGCAAACTCGATACCACCAGCAAAATTGTCTGGATATCTATCATCTACGCCTTCATAAAATATAACTTGAAAATTACCTGTACTTGATGGCAAGCTTTCATCCATAATATTCAGATTTTTCCATTGAACCACTAAACGGCGTGTTGGATAAGAACCTAATACTACATATGAGATTTCTGATGCCAGATATGTTCCATTAGCAGCAGGAGATGCTTGTTCACCTGGATTTCTCAGGTAATGATCACCCCAGAATGGAGCGACAACGTTGTTGGGATATGACGAGCTATACGTGAATAAACCTGTTGCTTGGTCATTAGCTATTGAAGATTGGTCTGGGCTTTGAAATGACACAAAACCGTTTACACATATCCATAAACTTGGCTGGCGTAAACCTTGAAAATTAAAATTAAAATTCAGTGCACTTAAATCAACTCTATAATATCCGTCATCTCTATCTGTTCTAAGTGGCGGCACACCAACAAAGGGGACCAATTTTGATTCAAAATATCTTGGATCGATTGCTAAACTTCTTTGATATGTTTCGAATCTGATTTTTGAAGCTGTCGATCCTGAAGGTGTCCAAAATGATGTTTGAGTTGTTGCAGTTTTAGCGGCCGCAGGGTTGTTATATGACAATCCATTAAGAAAAACTCCATTTGAACCTTTAAGTCCTACGCTTGCACCATTGTAGTATGTAGGATCTACTGAACCATTTCCACCGAAGTTACCATATGCAAAATCGATATCATTCTGAGTGTTAACTGAACCCGGCAAAGCATTGAAAGCAGTTGGGATTTGTCTTTCCCACAAGATTAACTGAAAATTTGCCAAACTAGTAACATCATTAGCATTTCCTTTAACGTTTACACTTATGTTTTTCCATTGAATTAGTATTCTTCTTTTAGGAGCCGCATCTAAGAATTGATATGATATTTCTGATTCTTTACCAACTACTGATGTTTGATACAAATGATTACCCCAATATGGTGCAATGATGTTTGCTGGTAAACCAGTATTTGCCGAAAACATATCTGAAGAGTTATTTCCATCATAAGATGGGTATGGGTTTGTAACTGCTCCAACTTGAACAAATCCATTCACAGAAATCCAAAGATTAGAGTTTGCAGGATATGTTGTTCCATTATATTGAATTGTAAATGGCAATGATAATTGAAACATACCAGCATCATAATCCGCTGCAGTTACCGGAATTATTGTTCTTGCAGCGTTGGTATTTTCTACATAAGGTGAATTATTCACCAACATTGGTCCTGTATATCGATCAGCAAATGCAATTGGAGTTGCACTATAATCTGTATACAATCTACCTGTGTTTATAACCGGCGCATCAAATTCATCGTAAACCCTCTGCGCTCTTGTTTGCGGCGATGAAAGCATAAGCATGGCAGTTAATGCTATCAACGCTGAAAATATATGTCTATAATTCATAGAGACTCCTGATATTTTTTTGTTCTTAAATAATTTTTCACGTTGGATTCGAAAGCGGCCGGTTGTTTTATTCAACCGACCGCTATCTGGTTATTTTACAAGCATTAATCTTTGTGTTGTACTAAATGCTCCTGCAGTCATTTTCACAAAATAAACTCCAGCTGCTAAATCCGTACCTTGTTCCGATTTTGCATTCCATGTCAATTCGTAACGACCTGCATTGTAGAAGTTGTTAGCTAAAGTAGCAACTTTTGCTCCCATAGCATCATAAACTTCTACATTTACATTCGACGAAGTCGGAACTCCCATAACAATACTTGTCGAATTGTTGAATGGATTAGGCGAAGCTTCACTAAGTTCAAACGAGACTGGCATTCCCGTCACTGGCTGCTCTTCAACGTCACTAGTAAAGTCATAAGTGATAATAAAACCATCAATATCATCTTTATTAACTCTTACTGTTGATTTAGATCCTGTTGCTGAATAGTCTACTATAGTAGCAGAGTTACGACCAATACCAGTATTCATATTATACTTGAAGAATTGACCATTCGAAATATTGTCAGCTATCCACCATGATGCACCACTCGGGTTCTTCGTAGCATCTGTTCTTGATGGTACATCTGATCTATCCCACGTGATCGTAACAGGATACGCTGAATTACCATTTCCACCCAAGAAGCCTGCTTGGAATCTAGCTTTATATATAGCTTGATTGTTATCTTTCGGAACAGCTTGTGGGAAGATATTTCTAATAATACCATTGGTCAATGCTATTGTCCATCTTGCATCAAAAACATCTCTTGGCGGTACAGGAGGTAATTCATATTCACAATAGTTTGAATCGAGCTTACCAATTTCACCTGTTTTTTCGCCTGTAGTTGCATTTTTAGCAGTACCAAAATATAATACTTGGAATGCTCCACGTACATCATTATTTGCTACTGTCACTGGAACAATAAAATCAGTTGCTTCAGATACATTGAGCTTGTACTCAAGGATTTTGGTTATTTCATCATCAGTTATTTGAACTTTGATTGTGACTTTACCATCTTTAATATCTGCAGCGTTGATTGTCAACGGACCATTTGATTTGATTACCACTTTTTGCAAAGTATCAGACTTTGTGCCGGTGATCGTAGCTGGCTCAATCACCAAGTTTGTACCTGCAGGAGAAATTACTGTCAACTTGATCGTTTCTAAGATTGGATCAAATTTGCTCGAATTATCCCATACTGGTTTTTCACGGAACAAATCTAAATCTTGAGCTAACAATGTATCTAAGTATGTGTCACCTTGACCAATACATCTAACAACCGGAGCTGCTAAAAGTTTTGGAGCATGATTGGTTGAATCTGTATTTAAAATTAATACTTTAACATCAGTTAAACCACCTGCATCTGTCAATACTACAGTTACAGTATCAGGATTTCCTAGAGCTGAAGTATGCGGTGCATCTTTCACCCCTGGAGTTCCATATAACAAACCACTTACTGGATTGATTTTCAACCATTTTGGAGTCTTTTTAATATCTCGAACATCCCACTCACCAGCTTCTTTGAAACATGGATCTTTAGCAATAGTCGTATCTGGATCGTTTGCGTAAAGAAGTCTGAAATTTTGTGCTTGTCCAAAGTTAGGATCTGAATAAGCAATCTTACGTGGACGATTTAATAAATCCACGTTATAATCCATGTCTTCTTTGGCATTTTCTAACTTTGTTGTTGTGATAGTCGGCGATATATTTACAAATACTCTTCTGGTTAAATAACTCAAGCCTGTATGACCATCATTGGCTACCAACGTAATAATTGTATCTGTGTTTAAACCGCCATTTGCTTGATCTGCAACTGAACCTGGTTTCAACAAGTTTAACGCTTGGGCTCTTGGAATCCGAATATTCATAACACCTCTTGAGGTGAAATCATTAGCAAATACATCTTGCGTAGTATCAGAACCTTCCACGTACATGTATCTATCTGCCATCCAATTTGGTCGTAATTGATACAATTCATCTATAGCTGTATCACCTGGAACATTTCTCAATGATTTAGATAAGAAGCCATACGAAGTCTTACCGTATTTGAAATCCCAACCTTCATTGTTTGCAGCAATAGAATCCTCTTTCTCATCATCGGTGTTAATATCTACGTAGAATCTAAGCTTATCGGTGACGTTCGCTACTAACAATGACTGTGTACCAAGTTGACAATTCGCACTAGGTCTTTCAATTCTTGAGAAGACTGGGAAACTATCAGTTACAATAATCATAAATCTATACACAGATGAATCAGTTAATCCAAAATTCAATGTGTCTTGATTTAAAAATCTTGCATTTCTTGGGGCACTTAAGAGCGTGTCGTCATATCTTTGAGCATGGAAATATGAAGGATACAGATAAATGAACTTTGATAAGGTATCTGTTATAAATGCACTATCTGCTGGTTTTAACGCAATACCTTTTAATGCATCAACTGTTCTTACTGTTGGAGCATAGTTTTTAGCAACTACTTCCATCCATTCGCCACCAGGCACTACATAAGGATTCGAAGGCTGTCCTTTAAGTTCGATTACGCCTCTTGCACCATAGTAAGGAGCGTTGAGAGCTCTTGTATTAGGTACTCCTCTGGTTGGCCACAGTGTATCTGCTTTTATCCATCTACGCAACGCTGTTAACTTATTGGAGTTTACATCGCGAATTGTATCGCCGAACTGCCCGACATACAATGGATACCACGATAACTCTAATTGGTTGTATCTTTTAAAAATTGTATCCTGCTGGCGTATATTTCCTGCCGCATCAATATCCATAGCCCAACGAGGATCATACATCAAGTTTGAATCAATCGCTGTAATAACAAAAATTGAGTCTCTGGTACGGACATTTGGATTAGGAGCTTTGTTATACTTTTCATCCTCTGACAAATATATCTTATTCTTATATGAAGAGAAATATTGAGGACTTACTTTTGGATTTTCTAATGCTATTTTATTACCAGTGAATACCGGCGGAGGTGTCGAAGTACCAATTCTAAATCCTAATCCTTTATCTATTGCAGTATCAACACCATCTCTCCAGAGAACTGTACGAGAAATTACACGCACATAATCGCCTGGCCTTACTGGCAATGAATTCCATCTTTCACCTGCAAAGTAAGATACTATAGTATCGTTACCACTAGCCAATGAAGCAGGCATACTTGGTCTATTTGAATAAACGACAGCTTGTCCATTACCATATAACACACCTCGTTTGTTTAACGCAGGTGACATTGATAATTCATATCTTCTTCCACCGAAAGCAGAGATATCTTCATTAAAAGCTGAATCAGCAAGTCTTGGTAAAAGTGTTTCTGTACCACCAAAGTTATAAAGACCTTCATATGTTCTTCTAACTCTAGCACTGGTACCAGTTCTTTCTACTGAATCAAGTACAAAATCAACTCTTCCTCTTAATATCTCTTTTGGATATACGCCATCGTTATTTAATGTTTGCATATCTGTAAATTGACTCATATTGATTCTGATGTAATCACCAGTTGAGTCATTAATCACAAAGAATGTCGATGAATTTGGTGTCGTTGGATCATCATTATTTTGATAAATATCCTCACCTTGGTATTTTGCCCTTGCTTCCAAGAACAACGGATATCCAATTGGATGCGACAATTCACCAGTTCTATAGTCAGGAGCAAACTCTGTTTGTAATCTTCTTAATTGTCTCCACAGAACATTTTCTTGACCAGTAGCATAATTTAAAGAATCCGTGCTAAATGGATCTCTAGTCAGTCTTCTTACATATTTATTATTAGAAGCTTTTGTAGCATTTGTGTAACGTTGAAGTTTCGGAGGAATTCCGACCGCAAAATCTTCAATCGGCGACATTCTTCTAAAGGAATAATCTGCAGTTTTCATGTCAGTTCCTTTATCAAAGAAGTCATAAATTCTACCAGCCATCAACAATGTATCTGGAATTTTACCAATTTGGATTGCTGTGTATACGTATCCAGGAAAACCATTTTGTTCAAACGGACCTTGTTGTGTATCATCAGTTCTTCCAGTTCTCAAGAACTGCATATGTGTTTTTCCATTACCTTGTATGAAGAACGTTTCTTGCACACCGCCATTGGGCGAAGGTACTGGTTGACTAGTTTTAATTATTGTCGATACATTTCCTTCTGTTCTACCCCAATAGTTACCACGTAAAGTATCAACTCCACCAAAACCAATTCCCGTTCCACCAGAAAGTACACTCTTTGAGTTTGGAGCATCAGGCAATCTAATGATAAATCTTGCATCGTTATCATAAATCGAGTTCGCTGCAATATTGAATGATGTCCATGGAATAGGTCCGATAATTTCACCATAGAATGTCGCGCCAGCTAAATCACTCGATGCTGGATTGTCTGATCCAACCATTGGACCACCAATAACATCTTGTGTTCTACCAACTGGTGATGTCGATTTATTTGACGTCACTAAACATCTTGTAAGTACAATTTTCAAATCATAGTTATCTGAGTAAACAGCAGAGCCGGTATAAGCTGTATTGTTCTGAATTCTTACACGGTTTAAGAATATAGAGTCTGCTCTAAATCTTCTTTGCGGTGTAATGCTATCTAATATAAATATCGCACCACCCAAACCAACACCATTTTCGCGCAATCCATTACCTAATACATCTCTTAAGAATCCAGGATGGAATCTTTTGATATCAATGCTATTCGCAGACATCTGTGTCGTACCACTACCTTGCAATCTAGAATCTGGATTTGGCTCAGCAACATTATTATAGAACCGCGTTAAACTTCTAACATCTGCCGCAACAACTGTTTTTCTTCTATTATCATACAAACTATCATTCGAAGTATAACCAATTGCTGTTCCGTTTGGTAATAATGTCAACGCATCAGCATCACTAATAAAGAATCTTCTAGATGAAGTGCGCGGGTGAACCATTGCAATAGCACCACCATTACTATTGAATGCTCGGTTATTGTTAAACTCAACACCTTTAATAACATTCAAGTCACCGTTTTTCGAATAAATCGCACCACCACCTGCAACCTGCTTTACAATTTCCAAGCTAGCTGACGGCGCCAACTGACCTACTGTATTATCTTTAAATTCAGCTCTAACCAATCTTATATAACGTTGTTCAATTGGAACAGGAGGTTCAATACTTGGCAAATGTACTGCAATTGCACCACCTGTATATCCTGCTGAATTATTCGCAAACCTTACACTAAACCCTGTACCATAGGCTTGAGCCAAAGGTAAATCATTTATAAAACCACCAGCACCATACACAGTCAGATTTCTTTTCGTGTAAATCGCACCACCATGAGCAATTGCTGTATTGTTCTCAAAACTCATTCTGCGACCATAATCTCTAATTCTTGGATTAGTAACATCTGAACCACCAATAATAGGCGACGGACGCGGATCTGAATTACCATCACAATACACAGCTCCACCCGAACCAGCTCTATTATTCAAGAACTCCGTTGCCAAACTTGGGTGACCACGTAACTGCAATCTTCCAAGCGTGTTTTCATGAAATACAGCTCCACCTAACGAATATTGTTCACTATTACTATTAATTTGGTATGGCGTCTCTGTGAAGTTATTTCTAAAAGAACCATTTATCACTAACGATGTATATTTACCAATATACAATGCACCACCCTTTGCACCTCTTGAATTTGGTGATGACTGGCGGTTAAGCGCATAGTTATTTGTAAAGGTAATAAAATCCTTACTACCAAAACTAACAAAACCAAACGGTCCTGCAGCCGTTCTAATACTATCATTCACACCCAAACCAATTTCAATTTTTCTATTTTCATCGAGCTCTCTACCTGCGATAAGCATCGCACCACCAAAAGCTTCATTATTCCACGATCTACTACGAAGAACTGCAACTCTGTTGGTATCTGTAACGACTCTATTACCATTAATTCTCAATGTATCAACATCCGATAACAACGCTCTGTTATTGTCAAAAGTCAACTGACGCACGCGTCCATGATAAACAGCCAAACGGGCATCATCCACTAATTGGCGACGTGAATCCGAATTAGAAACCGCCGGCTCCGCAACAGCTCTATCCAACTCACTCAATGATATTACATTCTGATCTATCGTACTACCATCACTTTCGGTCAATGCAGGATTTTTATCTTGAAACACTTGTCTAGATATGTTCAAACCAGTAGTATCTGGATACACCCCTGCTCCACGTGGAGCTTGCAACAGCTGCAATGCACCAGCACGGTATCTTGCAATATTATTGGTGAACGTACAGTTCAACAACCATGTTCTTTCAGAAAAACTTGTTAATGCTCCACCAGCTCCATTGGTCAACTTATTCATCTCATCATTCAATTGAAGAATTGAAGACTGTGCTGCCAACGCCACACCGGCTGTATCATACAAAAACTTCTTATCAACTGTAGTGTCTTTTCTGAAATCCTTAAAATCTACGTCTCTAAAGAATGCGGCTCTCGCTCCCGGCATCACTATAATATGCCCCCATTCACGAGAATAATCGTTGATTGGCTGACCTCTAAAGACAATTCTTCTCGTGGCATTGTTTACTGGAATATTTGGTGTAACACCAAACAACCTTCTCCAAGGCTGGAAACGAATAATGTCATCTGTAGACCACAATCTTGCCGAAGAAAACATAATCGCTCTCATTGGCGAAATCACTATCTTACCTGTTGACGGAACAGGCAAACTTGCACCACTTTGCAAGTTTTCCAATCTTTTTGTAACAGTATCAAGCACTACATTGAAAATGTAATTGTATTTCCCGTAGTTACTCGGACTGCTAAAGTTACCAGGATAACTTAGTGTACCCTGAATTGTAGCTTCGTTATAATTAGTTTCCTGCACCACTGATGAACTGAGAAAATATCTCATATCATTATACTCCAGCAAACCAATCGAAGTTGGCGATGTACCGTTATAAGCAGCACTCAGCCGACTATCAGCTATAATGCGACCGCCCACGGAATCAATCAACCGACCATTATCGAAGAAAATGACCTCTGTCCCCGGCTCAATGATCAGTGTCCCTGCTACAGTGTATGTACCACTTATTTGATACACACTATCCTGTAAAAATATCCGCACCTCATTAGGGGCTATTCGTCCTGCAACCTGCACACGAGGTTTTTGCGCAAACCCCGTACTTATACATAGGGCGAACGCAATGATTAGAGTGCTTAAACGAAACCAACGTTGCATAATACCTCCGTTTGGATGAATAAAATTGTAATAATTTAACTTTATATTTTTAACTTTTTATATCTATTGTAAGGACTAAACGGAGGACACTACTCAACAATCATGCCAAGTCTCGTGAGTCCGCTCTTCGACTCTCCAATGTATTCCATTGATTCTCCGCGAAGAATTTCTCTGAAAAACTTCTCGGCCTTCTCTTTATTTCCAGCCTTTTCATAGTTTAACGCTGCATACAATTTGTACTTGTCCTTCATTGTAGTTTGCAGGGTCTGCTGTGCTGCTTTATCATAGTAATCACCAGCATTTAAGTGGTCTTTTTGCTCTTCTTTGCAAATTGCCAACCCAATTAATGCTCCAACAGCAACCTCTACCGATGCACTTCCTTGCGCTTTCTCGAAGTACCCCGCCGCTTCAGCATGCTTTTTTAGTGAGATCAGCGAGTTACCTGCATACAATGCAGCTACTTTACCATTTTCAGTACTACCATATTGCTCTACAATTCCTTGTAGTCCCATTAAGGGGGTATCGCGTATTATCTTTGTTGCATCGCCACTTAGCGCTTTTGCGTACTCACCGCTTTCATACATTGTACGTACTCTTGCTAATGCTGCTGATGCTTCTTTCTCTTTCTCGTTTTTCGATTTGTTGTAAAAAACGACAGCAATAATGGCAACTACGACAATTCCGAGTAGACCCAATCCTACCTTTAGTTTATTTTTTAAATCTGTGGTCGATACAAGAGTAGTCGCCAGCTCTTTTTCTTGATAACCGCCAACTATTTCGTTGTCTGTATTGCTCATTTCATCTTGGATAGCCATTTTATATTCTCGTTGTTTTATTATTCTGATTTGTTAACTTCTTTATATACAAAGCACTATATGTACGCCTGAAGGGAGTCGAACCCCCAACCTTTGGAACCGGAATCCAACGCTCTATCCGGTTGAGCTACAGGCGCATTAAGCCGACACATTCCGCATATTCACGCAAATATAGTATTCCTA
>Ga0272412_1000201_pt1 | contig 15487 bp, 9 predicted proteins | sample WWTPWeurt_MetaT_FD_193540 | JGI IMG/M metagenome (GOLD analysis project Ga0272412, IMG submission 193540) | Metatranscriptome of activated sludge microbial communities from WWTP in Nijmegen, Gelderland, Netherland - WWTP Weurt (Metagenome... | ecosystem: Engineered > WWTP > Aerobic digester >...
CAGCAAATCCTGCCGACCGATCCGTCGTATCGATTGCGGGTCCCGCCTGGGCCCAAAACCTCACCGCTGGCACCTTTGTTTTGGGCGACGCTCGGTGGAATCGTCGTCGGTGGGTCCATGCTCGGTGTGCAGTTTTACGCGCGCCTCAACCAAAACCGACCGGTTTCGGCCTATGCGAGCGGCATCGACGTGGACACACTGCTTCGACAAGCGCAAACCGAGGCGTTCCAGCACAACTTCCACAGCGCGATGGCTTTCAGCGAACTGATCCTTCGCAAAGACAGTCAGCATCCGGGCGCGAAAGCCATTTTGGAAACGGCGAGCGAGCAACTTCGCACGTCCGCGGTGTACGGCGCTTTTTTGCGTGCCGCAGACCGAGACCAGGACGATTTGGCGGTTGCGCTGTATCGAGAACTTCCGCCCGGTTCCCCCTATCGAGCCCAGGCTTGGGACCCGTTTATGAAAGTGCGGAACCAGTTTGTGCGACGGCGCTTGGCGTTTGCGACGGCAGCACTTGCTGCGGGAGACTGCCAGAGCATTTACAAACAGATCGAGAAACTCTATTTCATCGCCGACAGCGCGACGGATTCGGCACTTCAGCAGGGGCAAAGACTCCTTGGAAAATGCAAAGCGGATCATGGTCTGTCGCAAGCATCGACCGAGGGCAACCGAGCCAAGCAGACCGACGACAAAACCGAACACGCCACCAAAACCCACAAGCCCGAGCCACCAGACAAATCAGACAAGGCCGAAAAACCGGACAAGCCAGACAAGCCGGAGGTTTTGGCCAACAGCGACGCAGCCGAAACACCGAAAAGCCGACGACGACGCTCGAAAGACAAAACCGCATCGGAGCCTGCGGCAACCGCGCCCCCGACTGCGCAACAACCCAAAGAAAAAGAAGCTTTGCCGTCAGCCCTCCGCAATCCGTTTTAGTTTTGGCTTTACAGGGCCAACAGCGCGGGCAGCCTCCGACGGACGACCCGCAGCGCCACGAGCCGAGAGAGCGTGCGCGAAACATCCCCAAGCGGCAAACACGTTTCTCGCGCCAAGTCTGCTACCGACAAACGCCCGGTACACAGTGCGAGCACTCTCTGTTCGGTATGACTCAACCCGAGTTGGGTCAGATCTTTTGACACCGACGGAGGGACATCGCTTACATACACCGCGCCTTCGGCCAAATCCTTTTCAAAATTCCGCCAATCTTCGTTGCGTTTTTGGGCCCGCAGCAGAAGCTCGGCTGGGTCAAGAAGCAGCGCGCCTCCCAACTCAGCTCGCAGCACGGTGTCGGGAAGATCGTCCGTTTGGGCGAACGAAAAACGACCGGAAACCATGCTCATGCCTTCCAAAATCAGTTCGGTGCTCTGCTCGGCCAACGCGGCACACAAATCTTGCTTTTTCAACAAGCCCGCGCGAACCAGGCGCTGACCCAAAAGTGCCTCGGGAGCAGGTTCAATCGGCCAAACCATTTCCGTCGGTGGAGCGAGCGTCGGGTCTTCATGCCTGGCCGTTCCGTCGATGGGCGTCGCCGCAACGGCTTCGATCTCCGGTGCTCGAAGCGGCGGATCGAGGTCCATCAGAAAACGACCCAACCTCAGCCCCGGAAAACCATCGCCCGTCGCCTGCGCAATCCAACCTTTTTGTAGATAGATGCGCAGCGTCTTCGGTGGAAGCGACACGATGAGGACGCCCGAAAGCTGCCTGCGCACCAGCAAATCGAGCACTTCCATCATCGTCAGCGCCGAAAGCTCTCCCGACAGCACTTCGACGGGCGGCGACGGATCGCGCAAGCGTGCTTTCGGAGCTCGCGGTCGCGTCGGTTCGTCGTCATCGTCGTCATCGTCGTCATGAAACGGCAGAAGATCACTGCTCCGCAGAACGGCTTCTTCATCGTCGGTGGCGCGCATCATGTCCCGAACCAACGCGGAAGTGCTTTCCTGCGCCAGCACCGTCACGCCCGCCGCAAAATCAGACTCGTCTTTCGGAAGCCCCGGCACCGACTCCGATCGCCGATCGAAGTGAAGGCTCGGCTTTTCCTCGATCTCCGAGAGGGAATGCGGCGCTCCTGGCATACCTCCCGATTGCGGAGGCACCGCATGGACAGCGCCCGAAATCGACGGCAAACCGCGCAACGTCGCTTGCCGACCGGACCGTGGAATTCCGACGGGAAACAGCCGTTGAGCCGAAGCGACCACCTGCGCGGGAAACACGGGCCGTGCCAGCACCTCGACGTGCTCGGGAAGCGTCGACAAATCGTCCGTCACATTCACCAGCGCGATCACGCCGAGCGGTGCTTCCACCGCACCTTTCCCACAAAGCTGAGCGAGCAGCCACTGGCCCTCCGCACTCGGATGCGACAAATCCACCACCCACAAGGCCGGAGGTTTCCGCACAATCGCCTCCTGCGCAGCCGTGCCGTTCAAAAACGACTGAACCTGGATGCCAGCCTCGGCAAACGCCGTCGCAAGTTGTTCGCAAAAACGCGGGTTTTGATCGACCACAACAACACGCAAATGGAGCATGTCGGAGACGCTACCACGCCACAACACAGGTGGTCGCACCTTTTGGAATGGACAGAAAGCCCCTATGATGCGCGGCCATGTCGTTTCTTGCTTCTGCGCCGCGTGGCGCGCATGTGCTCATTACCGGCGGTGCTGGTTTTATTGGTTCTCACTTGGTGTCGGCGCTGGCCCGCGAAAACAGGGTTCGCGTGCTCGACATTTTTCGTCGGGATGCCCTGCGCCCGGCTGGCCTACACGAACATCCCAACGTCGAGGTAGTCCAAGGCGACGTTCTGGACATGAACGCTGTGAAAAAGGCCGTTTCCGACGTGGATTTGGTGATTCACCTCGCGTCCATTGCCGGCGTGGATACCGTGATGAAAATGCCGACGCAGACCATGCGCGTCTCGTTGCTGGGGACCGCGTTTTTGCTCGATGCCGCCCACGCATCAGGCCGTTGTCGCCGTTTTGTCGATTTTTCGACGAGCGAGGTGTTTGGCCGTTACGCCTATCAAGTCAGCGAATTGGACGCAACCACCGTCGGCGCAGTCGGTGAAGCGCGTTGGACGTACGCCGTGTCCAAGCTCGCGACCGAGCACTTGGCGATGACGTATTACCGTCAGTTCCATTTGCCCGCCGTGACCGTCCGCCCCTTCAACGTCTACGGCCCGAGGCAAATCGGCGAGGGCGCGGTCCACCATTTCATCGTGCGAGCCCTGAAAGGACAACCGCTGCTCATCCACAACGATGGTGCCCAAATTCGTGCTTGGTGTTACATCGACGACATCGTTGAGGCCACGCTCCTCACGTTGACGGCGGAACAAGCGCCAGGCCAGGCCTTCAATTTGGGCAATCCCCGCTCGACAGTGACCGTTTACCACTTGGCCAAGCTCATCAAGCAGCTTTGCGGTTCCTCGTCGCCCATCGAGTTTGTGCGCTGGAATCATCCCGATGTTGAGCTGCGCGTACCGTCGGTGGACAAGGCCAAAGAACTCTTGCAGTGGGCCCCACGCTTTGACCTCGAAGAAGGGCTGCTTCAAACCATCGAGTGGTATCGAAACAAGCTTGCGTCGGCGGAGCGATAGATGCGACATGTCGGCACAGGTAGGTGCGGCGTCTCTGGGTGTTGCAAACCAGCCCTGTTCTTGTTCATCGCCTTTGTGGCCTGCTTGGAGCAGCCCGCCGACTTAAAGCCCACGATTGAGCTTCTGGTCGCCACACAAGGCCACGCGCAGCAGCAAGCCATCCAAACCCTTTGCCAACACGGTCGAAGCGCCCTGCCCGCGATTGAGGCCCTGTTTCACCGTCCTGATCCGAAAGCTCGGCGGGCCGCGTTTTTGGCGCTGCGACAATTGGATCTGACCGAAACCGCTCCGCTGCTGGGCCACCTGGCGCAGTTTGACCAAGACCCCGACATCCGAGAGCAGGCACGCACCCTCCTCGAACATTGGGCCGCAAGTCCCGGCGCAAAAGGCCAAGCCGCCAAACGAGCCCTCGTCACCGCCGAATCCCCGTAGACCATCGCTCGAACAGCCCAAGCACCGGTTGCATGTGCCCTGGTGTGTGATGATGTACGGCCTTTGCCTGCACGACTTCGCGGAATTTATTGAGATTTGTTCAGAAGGATCGAGACGGTTCCGTCTGAAGAGTTGGCGCTCGCAAGATCATTTTTGCCGTCGCCATTGAAGTCTCCGACTGTCACACTGCGCGGAAAACTACCCGCCGAGAGTTTCGTCGTCGTCCCAAACAAACCGTTCGCATTCCAAGTCACGCCAATTTGCTGGTCTGCGTACAGCGCCGAAACCACGTCGGGCCGGGTGTCTCCGTTCACATCGGCCACGACGATGCTCTGTGGAAAAGTCGAAAGCGCGGTTCCGATGGAAGTGGTTTTTTGCGGATTTAGCGTTCCGTCGCCCACGCCCGTCAACAGAGACAGCGAAGCCGACCGATAATTCACGACGATCACGTCCAAAATTCCGTCTCCCGTAAAATCCTTGGCGACGACGGCATACGGACCCGAACCCGCCAAATAATCCACCTTGGTCGCAAACGCGCCTTTGCCGTCCCCCATCAAGACGCTGACCGTCGCAGATTGTTCGTTTGCAACCACAATGTCGAGTTTTCCGTCCTTGTTCAAATCCGCAAAAACAACCGAGCGCGGAATGCCCGACGCCGTGAGCGAAACCGGTGCTGCAAACGTGCCCCCAGTTTTGCCCGCATGAAACGTCACGTTGTTGCTCGTTCCACCGCTGTTGGCGACGACCAAATCCAAAATTCCGTCCCCGTTCGCATCGCCCACGTCCACGGATGTGGGCAAGTCTCCTGACACAACCACTTGCCGCGTCGGAAAAGTGCCGGTTTTGCTGTTTGGGTGAATGCCCACGCCCGAAGGTGCGCTCGTAGAGTTGGTCACAAGCACATCTTTGAAGCCGTCCAAATCCAGATCCACGACTCGCAACCCAAACGTGTTCGTTCCCGAGGCGTACTTGCCTGGTGCCAGAAACGTCCCGTCTCCATTTCCCGACAATGTGATCATCTGACCGACCGTGCTGTTGTCGGTCACGACCAAATCGAGTTTGGCGTTGTTTTCCAGCTCTGCCGCTTCGATGGCATTTGGCGAACCTCCGACGGCAATTTTGCTCGCTGGGTCAAACGTCAGCGTTCCAAAGAAATACGCAAACACCGTCGAGCTTGTCACCGAATCGTTGTTTGGATTTCTCACGACCACTGGAACGAAACCCTTTCCGCCGGGTCGTGCGGGCAACGTGACCACAACGCTCGACGAACTCACCGATTTCACCGTGGCGCTCAGGCCGTCGATGCTGACGTAGACGCCGCTTTGAAAACCAGTTCCCGTCAGAGTGATGTCCACATTTCCCGTCGTCGGACCCGTCGATGGCGTCGCGCTGACCAGCGAAAGCGGTTGCAACAAATCCGCATTCGGGTTCGCGTCTGTTCCAGAGAAACCGTCACCGCCCGCGTCTGCACCCACACCTGCCAGGTCCCCCAATCCAGCCATGTCTGCATCCACCGGATTTCCCGGATTCGGTGTGTCTTTGTTGCAGCTCGGAGCGACGGAAAAAGCCGCCACTGCGCTCAAAAGAAAAAAGGATTGCCAAACTCTCATGTCGTATGTGCTCCTTTGCGTATCTTTGCCAAACTCGAGCAAGTATAGGGACGCGCCGGCCTCGGCACACGCCAGCCTCGGCCCGCCCCAAAAGTCACACGAGTCGTCGCGGCTTGCTCGTTACTTCGGTGTTGCCTGTTTCGGCGGCACAAAGATGTATCCATCTTCCAGAAACATCCGAAGCAGCGGTTGCGCGGGAATCGACCAGCCCTCTTTCGCCCACAGATAGCCTGTGTACGCGCAGAGCATGGCATCGAACAGGTGGTCGTTTTCAATCACCGTTTCTCGCCACAACCCGACGGAAAACGTCAATTCCGAAAGTGCAGACAGAATCTCCTGCCGAACATCCCGCGCGTGCCCCGACCGCTTGTATGTTCGGGCCACGCGAGGCACCGAAAACAGAGGTCGGCCTTTGACATCCACCTCCTGACCTTGCGCATCCCGATAACGCACCGCGTCAGGAGCCTTTTTGGCGTGAACATCGGGAAAAAGCTGCACCAAAGTCGCCTTGGGATAGACCTCGATGAGGTTCTCGTGCAGTCGAAAGCTGTTTTTGAGGGCGTTCCGCAGATACTGCGCCCGAGCCGTCAGCGGCCCCATGCCTTGCCCGAGCGTCTCGAGCGGCACGATTGGGAGTGTTTTGTGCAACAGAATCTCCGTCGCACGCTGGGTGTACGGAGTGAAGCGCGGTTTTGGCGATTTGTGCGCAGGCTCCGCGTCCGCGTGTTCGCGAAAAAAGCGCACCGTCTCAACCTCGCACGACGCCAAACCGGGGCACACCGGCAACACACAGCGCACACACACCGGCAAGGTAAGCGGCGCGTCCACAGCCAACACCGCACCTTGCTTGTGTGCCTCAATCTGGGCGAGCAGAGGCCCATCGAAACACTGCTTTCCGCTCGCACATTCTTCGACTGAAAGAGCGCGTTTCTTGCCCTCAAGAAGCCGCAACCGAACCAGTGCAGTCGTTTTCCCTTTCCCGCCGCCCAGATCGACGCCCAAAAACGTGTGAAACGGTCGCTGCATGTTGTGAAAAAGGATAGGGAGAAACGCTCACGGTGTGGGGAAAGAAAAAGCAGACGGCGTGGCCCGCAAAAACGGGCTCTTGGGGTCAGTCGTTGTTCGCTGAGGACTGGATGCGCATGCCGTAGAAGCTGCGGTACACAAACACCATCGCGACGCCCAAGCACAACACCGCCGGAACAAGCCGAGCAGTCAGCCCTTGTTCGCGGCCCAGCACTTCGGCCAACTCCACCGCCAGCAAACCAAACAGCGTCGTGAACTTGATGACCGGATTCATCGCCACGCTGGACGTGTCCTTGAACGGATCGCCGACCGTGTCACCCACGACCGTCGCCGCATGCAAGTCTGTGCCTTTGGCTTTCAGTTCTGTTTCGACCACTTTTTTCGCGTTGTCCCACGCTCCGCCCGCGTTGGCCATGAACAGAGCTTGGAACAGGCCGAACAGCGCGATGGAAATCAGGTAGCCGATGAAGAAGAACGAGTTGTAGAACGCGAACGCCAGCGTCGAGAAAAACACCGTCAAGAAGATGTTGAACATGCCTTTTTGGGCATACACCGTGCAGATTTCGACGACCTTCTTCGAGTCGCTCACAGACGCTTTTTCCGCGCCTTCCAGCTTGATGTTCTTTTTGATGAACTCAACCGCTCGGTACGCGCCTGTCGAAACCGCCTGCGTAGACGCACCCGTAAACCAGTAGATCACCGCCCCGCCCAAAATCAGGCCGAGCAAAAACGGGGGGTACAGCAGCGTCAGATTCGACAGCGCCATCGTGTCCTGCAAGTGGTTCGTCAGCATCATGATGATCGAGAAAATCATCGTCGTCGCTCCGACCACAGCCGTTCCAATCAGCACAGGCTTTGCCGTCGCTTTGAACGTGTTGCCCGCGCCGTCGTTTTCCTCGAGGTATTCCTTCGCCGTGTCAAAGTTCGGCGCAAAACCGAACTCCTTTTGGATTTCCTCTTTGACGTTCGGCACCGATTCGATGAGCGACAGCTCGTACACCGACTGCGCGTTGTCCGTCACTGGGCCATACGAATCGACCGCGATCGTGACAGGCCCCATTCCCAAAAAGCCAAATGCCACCAAACCGAACGAGAAAATCGCCGGAGCCAGCATCATCTCTTGTGGGAAAGTCTGCGACACGTAGTACGCAACGCCCATCAGCACCGCGAACACCAGGCCCATCCAGTACGCCGAAAAGTTGCCCGCCGTCAGACCCGACAACACGTTCAACGACGGCCCGCCTTCACGCGACGACGTAACGACTTCACGAACGTGCGCCGACCGCGTCGAGGTGAAGATCTTGATCATCTCGGGGATGATCGCGCCTGCCAGCGTCCCGCACGTAATGATTGTGGACAACTTCCACCACATCGTGCCGTCTCCCAAATCCGCGATGAGCAGGTGCGACACCGCATACGTCACGGCCACCGACACAATCGAGGTCAGCCACACCAGAAACGTGAGCGGATGCTCAAAATCCATCTTGTCGGCGCTGCCGTATTTGCCTTTCGCGATGGTCTCATTCACCAAGTACGAAATGCCCGAGACGATGACCATCATGATGCGCATCGCAAAAATCCAGACCAGCAGCTTGACTTGGATTTGCTCGACGGGAACGGCCAGCAAGATAAACGTGATGAGCGCAACGCCCGTCACACCGTACGTCTCGAAGCCGTCTGCCGACGGACCCACAGAATCGCCTGCATTGTCTCCCGTGCAGTCGGCAATCACGCCCGGATTTCGCGCGTCGTCCTCTTTGATCTTGAAAACGATCTTCATCAGGTCCGAACCGATGTCTGCGATCTTCGTGAAAATGCCGCCCGCGATGCGCAAGGCCGCCGCGCCGAGCGATTCTCCGATCGCAAAACCGATGAAACACGGGCCCGCGTAATCGCGCGGGACGAACAGCAAAATCCCGAGCATCAACACGAGCTCGACCGAAATCAGCAGCATGCCGATGGACATGCCGGCTTTGAGCGGAATCGCATACGTCGGAAACGGCTTCCCGCGCAAAGACGCAAACGCCGCCCGCGAGTTCGCAAACGTGTTCACCCGAATGCCAAACCACGCAACGCCGTAACTGCCCAAAATGCCGACGATCGAAAAAATCAAAATCGTGACGATTTTGACCGCGCCGAGTTTCTCGAAGACACCGAAGTACACCGCCATGATTGCGGCGATAAACACCCACAGAATCGCGATGAACCGGCCTTGCGTCTCAAGATAGGTTTTGCACGTCTCGTAAATCAGCTCGGAGATTTCCCGCATCGAGCGGTGGACCTGCATATTTTTGAGCTGGTTGTAGATCGCGAGACCAAACACCATCCCGAGCAGGCAGACGAGCAAACCGCCCATAAGGAGCGATTTTCCGCTCATCCCCAGGAATTGCACCGACGCAAGATCGGGCAAAACGAGCGTCGCCTCGCTCACATGTTTTGTGGGTTCTTGGGATGCGGCCTGCGCGACGCCAGACGAGAGCGCCGCCACAGCCAGCGTCCCCAACCGCAGGGGGCGCGACAAATTCTTGACCATGTCTTTTTGGGTCCTCCAATGTGTGTGTTGCGTTTTCCGTGCGCGTTATATCCGCGCCGAGCCCTGCGTGTAAATAGGTTTCCCGACTCGACTTGGCCGCGAGCGACGCAAATGGCGCTTGAGGAATGGAAATTCGGAATGACCTACGAAATCCGCCGGAAAAAGGCCGGAAAGAGCCGGAAAGAGCCGGAAAGGGCCGGAAACAGAACGATGGCGTGAAGCTACGGATTGGAACGAGGCGTCGGTTGGGGTTCTTTCACCGCTTGCGGTTCTTTCATCCCAGGCACCGCTTGGGATTCTTTCGCAAACGTCGTTGCCGTTTCCAAAACTTTCGGATCGGGTCGTTGGCCTCCCAAATAGCGGCCCAACCAATCCAGCACCGTCGCGTACCACAGACGTGTGTGCAAAGGTCTTACCACCCAGTGGTTTTCCGTCGGAAACAACAGCAACCGCGAAGGAATTTTCCGGTTTTGCAACGCTGTAAAAAGTTGCAGGCTTTGCCCGAAAGGCACCCGATAATCGCGTTCACCCGCAATCACCAACATCGGCGTCTTGAGCTTGTCCGCAAACCGCGACGGACTAAACCGATCCAGCCCCTCGTTTTGGGCCGAATCCGATCCAAGCTCCCAACGCGGAAACCACTGTTCCTCGGTCTCTCCCCCCATCGAGCGCAGGTCGTACACACCCGCGTGCGAAACCAGCGTCGCAAAACGCTCTGTATGTCCCGCAAACCAATTGACCATGTAGCCTCCGTAACTCGCGCCTGCCGCGCCGATGCGCTTGGGATCGATGTACGGCTGCGCCGAAAACATGTCTGTGATGCGCATCAAATCGTCATAAGCCTTGCCGCCCCAATCCAAGGAAACCTGATCCACAAATTTCTGCCCGAATCCGTCCGAGCCTCGCGGATTCGGCAAGAGCACCACATAGCCAGCGCCTGCAAACAGTTGCGCATTCCAGCGCCAGTGCCACGAATCCTCCCACGCGCCCTGCGGCCCCCCATGAACCAACACCACCGACGGATATTTTTGGGTCGGCGTGAAACCAGGGGGCGTCACCACATGGCTGTGCAGCGTCAGGCCATCTTGGCTTTTCGCAAACAATTGGCTGCTCGGTCCCAGCTTGATGTCTGCGAGCACCGCATCGTTCTGCCGCGTCACCTGGCTCGCTGGCCCCGTTGCTTTCCCCATCGCATCCAGGTCCATCCGAAACACTTCTTGCGGACGTTGCAGACTACCCCGCATGAAATACAGCGCCGGGCCGCTTTGGCCCCGCAAAAATCGGAGATCCGTCGCATCGCCCTGCCCCAATTCGACCGGTGCCTGTTTCCCGCTGATATCGACGAACAAAATCGCACGCCGACCTTTGTGGCTCGCGACGAAGTAGATTCTTTGCGAGTCGTCGCTGAACGCAAATTCGTTCGCCGAAAACTCGCTTTTTTCCAGCAACGAGCGGTGCTGCCCCGTCACTCGGTCGTGCAGCCAAATTTCATAGCGGTCTGACTCGAAGCCAGGGCGACGCTGCGCCAGGTACGCCAAAAACCGACCATCTTTGGAATATCGAGGCGTAACGTCCGCAGCCAAATTTTTCGAGGTCAAATTGCGTGGTTGCCCGACCGGAACAAAGTCCTTTCCAAGCGGAACCGCCCAGACATCCGCGTTGGTGGACGCTGCGATGTCTCTGTCGCGATTTTGCACAAAAACAAGCTCTTTTCCGTCGGGAGAAACCGCGTACCCATCGTCCCCTCCGTGCGCAATAGGGGGAGCATCGAAATCTCCTGGCGTCAGATCAACCGTCGTCTGCGCCGCACCCGATTCCGGCAGCATCACCCGCAGCACATGTTTCCGTTTGCCGTCGTACCATGTGTCCCAGTGCCGATAAAACAGTCGGTCCGCGACCCGCGCCTGGACTTGGTTGTGCTCCTGCGCCTCGTGGCGGCTTCGATTGCACTCTTCTCCGGTCGGTAGAGGTGGGCAATCCGCATACACTCGCCCCGTAAAGAGCAGACCGCGACTGTCCGGCGTCCACATCGGATCGCTCGCTCCCGACGGCAATGACGTGAGTTTGCGAGCCTCCCCGCCCGCCAGACTCAGCACATAAATTTGCGGAACACCTCCGTCTCGCGTCGATAGAAAAGCCAACCGGCCTCCATTCGGCGACACACGGGGCGCAAAGTCCTGTCCGTCCCCTTTTCCTGCATGTTCAGGAAACGTGAACGCGAACGACAACCCTTGCGGCTGCCCCGATGCTGACAAAGGCTGGACATAGATCCGACTTTGCCAGCGATTCATGCCCAAATTCGCACTCGCCGACGTAAAGAACAGCAATCTCTCGTCGGGAGTGAGTTGCGGATCAGACAGTCTTTGCAACCTCAACATGTCCTCGACGGTAAACGCATGAGGTGCAGCGTTTCCCGTCGAAGGCGAAAGTGACCCAAGCAAAAAGCCAAGAAGTTGAAAACCGAGAAGAAACCGAGAGCCTGTATTTGTCCGCATCGCGAGTGAGTTTGATCCGTTGTGTGATAAATGTTGTTATAAATTACAAATAATTTGAATACTTAAGACAACTTTCCTTTCGCAAAATCAATTCGCTTCGCACATTCTCCGACTGAAAACGGTCTGAACTATCTTTTTCAAAGTGGTTATAATGCCATCTGAAAATCGTGCTCTGACTTACTTTTCAGTCACGATGAGCAGTTCGTATTGAGGGTGCGTCGTGGACAAAACGCTGGGCCACTATCAGATCGTCCGCATGCTCGGTTCTGGCGGAATGGGGCAGGTTTTCGAGGCCATTCACGACCAAATGAAGCGTCGGGCCGCGATCAAGATCCTGCACAAGCGTTTTGCTCACAACCGGCAGATTGCGACCCGCTTTCTGAACGAGGCCAAAGCCACCAGCATGGTCGAACACCCCGGCATCGTTCACATCTACGAATTTGGCCAGACGGACGACGGCACCGCCTTCATTGTCATGGAATACCTCAGCGGGGAAACGCTCCGTCATCGTCTCGACGAGCTAGGAGGCAAACTCCCCAAAGAGGACGCCACGCGTCTAGCCCGCCAAATGGCCTCCGCCCTATCCGCCGCCCACGAAAAAGGAATCGTCCATAGGGACCTCAAGCCGGTGAATGTGATGATTGTTCGGGATGGGGAGAGTGTGGGGGGAGAGCGGGCGAAAATTTTGGATTTTGGGCTGGCGAAGATCATCGAACCGGAAGGGGGCGAAGGCATCACGAACACCGGGACAATCTTGGGAACGCCCGCCTACATGGCCCCTGAACAGTGCAAAAGTGCTCGCGCTGCGGACCCCAAAAGCGACGTGTATTCGCTTGGGGTCATCTTGTACGAAATGTTGACGGGTGACATTCCGTTTGATGCGGACACTGATGCAGAGCTTCTGTCCAAACACATGTTTTCCGAACCACCTCCGCTGCTGGCTTCTGCTCCACACGCGGGGACCGAGCTGGCCGCCCTGGTTCACAAGATGTTGGGGAAAGACACGGACACCCGGCCCAGTGCTGCCGAGGTCGCCGCAGAGCTGCAACAACTTCAGTCAGCCCAGGGGACAATCGCGACCAGCGGACCGGTTCCATCGGCTGCTTCGGATCGGTCCTCGCGACGGAACCTCGTGACAGACACAAGCGAGCCGACTCCCGAGGATTCCTCGAAACGGAAGGTTCCCACAGAGGTGCGCGAGGCGGTCCCTATCGGTGATTCGACCGCGACTCCCACACATCCCACGACGTTTCCGGTCCTGCGGCGCAGGAAAAGCCGCAAGCTGTTCTGGTTTCTTCTTTTGCTGTTTTTGTCTGCGCTGGGTACGACCGTGTTGTGGCAATGGAAAGGCGAAGCGTGGTTCCACGACCTGCTGGGTCTGTGAGCGACAGGGCGTTCCTCCAAGCATGATTGAGGGGTCACAAAGGCGACGACCCGCGCCAGGAAAACCCCCTTGCCGCGCAGACTGCACTCACAATGGTCAGAACCGGCCCCCGTCCCAACCAGGCCACCAGCGGCAGCAAGATCACCAGCGTGGCCCAATCAAATGCAAGGGTCAAAAGGTCCCAGGGCGCTCGAATTGCGGCCCGCACCCTGTGATTCCAGTGACGTGGTTGAGGTTCCTACAGGACCCCCAAGACGGCTCGGTAGACGACTTCTGCGCGGTGGTATTCGACCAGCGCATCCACCCGCTTGAGCGCCGCATCAAACGTCGCTTGCTCTCTCAAGTTGAGCAAAAGGAGCGTCGAATTTCCCAAATTGAATCGGGTGCGTTCCCCCTCCTCGACTTCCTTTGCCAATGCGTATTCCTGTTCGGCCAAACGGACCCGTTCCGCCGCCTGCCGCAGCAGGGAATGCACGTCGCTCACTTCGACGCCAACCTGGTCCATCATCCACTGCTTTTGCGCCTCCCATTTTTCGAGAGCGACCTTTCGCAGCGCCACCTGCCCGAGCGCCGCACGATTCAACGTCGGAAACGCAAACGCCAGCGACACATCGACCTGGGTCTTGTCCCGAGGATATCCCGGCGGACCAAAATCCTGCGACACCGCCGCACCCACGTCCAGACTCGGCCACGCTTGGTTTTGCGCAAGCCGCAGCGCAAGTTCGAGCTGCCGTTTCTGTTTGTCGAGCCGCGCAAGTTCCGGCCTCTGCTGTAGCGCCCGTTGTCTGTCTGCCTCCACAAAGGCGGGTTGTCCGAACTCCGGGGGTGATGGTGCCGGAAGTTCGGGGGGCAAACGATGTTCGGACACAAGGATGGGTTTGCCCGACGAATCCCGATGAAACAGAGACAGTGACAGCGCAGACAGTTCCATCGCTCGCCGTGCCGCCACGACCAAACCCTGCCGAGCCACGAGCGCCCTCAGGTTGTCCGTCCGTTCAATCGCTGCCAAATCTCCGCGCCGCGTCCGTTCCAGCAAACCCGCATCCCGTTTTTGCGCCAGTTCCACAAGCGCGACCGCAACCCGCTTGCGCAAACCGGCCCCCACCCAATCCAAGTACCGCAACCCCGAAACCCGCCGCGCGAGCAACCGGGCCTCCTGAGCCGACGCCTGTGCAATGTCCACTTGCGCCTCTGCTTGACCCAGCGCCGTCCGTCTTCTGTCTGTCAATCCATCCCGCAAAAGGGGAATCGCCAGCCCAAGCCGCGCTTCCCCATATTGATTCGTCACGAGTTTGCCGTCGTAATCCGCAAATTCCCCCACAGAAACGCGGTACCCGCCAAACACGCTCGCGCCCCAAAGCGGAGTCGGTTGGAATACCCCCACATCAAATCGCCCTCCCGGATATGCACCGGACGGAGTCCCATCCGCTCGGGCCGAGAACACGGGGTCGAACCCCCCTTTGGCTGACCGAAGTTCTGCCTGCGCCCCCTCTTGGTCCAGAATCGCCACACGCAACAGCGGATACGTTTTTTCCACGCTGTCGAGCAGCTCGGGCAAAAGCAGAGGCCCCGAATCGGTCCGCTCCTGCCCCACGCAAACCCCTGAGAGCCCACACAGCGCACACAACCCCACGACTGCTGCCGACACGCGCCGCATCATTTGCTTCCTTTGTTGGCCTTGCCCGCGTCCGCGCCCGGTTCGTTCGGTGCGATGACCGGCGGGAACCCGTTGAACTGCCGCCACAGCTCGTACCCGATTTTCACCTGCCGCAACAACACCCAGCCGTTGGCCCGCACCCCTTGGCGCAGATACGTCTTGCTCGGCCACACCTGTTTCGAGTCGCTTGCACTCTGTGGTGTGTTCTCGGGAACCACCAGCACCCGGAACTTGCCCTTTTCGTTGTCTGTTGCGTCGATGACCGCCACCTGCCCCGGAAACGTCCCAATCGCGACCTGCGGCCACCCCACAAACTGCACCGCAGGCCATCCCTCGAACTGGAGTCGCACCTTGTCGCCGATCGACACCAGCGGCACATCATTCCCATCCAGCCACAATTCCACCGCGCGACTGTCCGTGTCCGGCACCAGCGTGACCAGCGGATCACCCGCCTTCACCATATCGCCCCCGAGGCCTCGGTGAAGACGCAGCACCGTGCCCGATGCCGGCGCTTTGACCGCCTGAGATTCCTGCCGCGCCAGCCGGACTTCGATGCGCAATCCTTCCGCCGTGGCGTTCGCAATCTCGGCCATCGCCGTCGCCCGCGCCCCGCGCACATCTTCCAAAAGTGCCGTCGCATCCGTCCCCACACGCAGCTCGTCTTGCCGCAGTGCCAGAAGTTCGCTTTTCGCCGCTGACAGCGCCGCTTTCGATCGATCCACGTCTGTTTGCGTCCGCACCATCTCCAAATCGGACAGTTCCAA
>Ga0272412_1000205_pt1 | contig 15346 bp, 28 predicted proteins | sample WWTPWeurt_MetaT_FD_193540 | JGI IMG/M metagenome (GOLD analysis project Ga0272412, IMG submission 193540) | Metatranscriptome of activated sludge microbial communities from WWTP in Nijmegen, Gelderland, Netherland - WWTP Weurt (Metagenome... | ecosystem: Engineered > WWTP > Aerobic digester >...
AATGGCCAAGGGAAAATTCGAACGTACGAAGCCGCACGTCAATGTGGGCACGATTGGGCACGTCGATCATGGTAAGACGACGCTGACGGCGGCGATTACGACGATTCTGGCGAAGAAGTATGGCGGAGTGGCCAAGGCCTACGATCAGATCGACGCGGCGCCGGAAGAAAAGGCGCGCGGGATCACGATCAACACGGCGCACGTCGAATACGAGACGGCGAACCGTCACTATGCACACGTTGATTGCCCGGGTCATGCGGACTACATCAAGAACATGATCACCGGTGCGGCGCAGATGGACGGTGCGATCCTGGTGGTGTCGGCGGCAGACGGCCCGATGCCGCAGACCCGCGAGCACATTCTGCTGGCGCGCCAGGTGGGCGTGCCGTACATCGTCGTTTACCTGAACAAGTGCGACATGGTCGACGATGCGGAGCTGCTCGAGCTGGTGGACATGGAAGTGCGCGAGTTGCTGTCGAAGTACGACTTTCCGGGTGACGACATCCCGATCATTCAGGGCTCGGCGCTGAAGGCGCTGGAAGGCGATGCGGGCGAGCTGGGCGAAGGGTCCGTGATGGCCCTGGCGGCGGCACTGGACGCGTACATTCCGACGCCGCAGCGCGCGGTGGACAAGCCGTTCCTGTGCCCGATCGAAGACGTCTTCTCGATTTCCGGACGCGGCACGGTGGTCACCGGTCGGGTCGAGCGCGGCGTGATCAAGGTGGGCGAGGAAGTCGAAATCGTCGGCATTCGGCCGACGGTGAAGTCGGTATGCACGGGCGTCGAGATGTTCCGCAAGTTGCTCGATCAGGGGCAGGCGGGAGACAACGTCGGGGTCCTGCTGCGTGGCATCAAACGGGAAGACGTAGAGCGTGGTCAGGTGCTGGCGAAGCCGGGTTCGATCAAGCCGCATACGCACTTTACCGGGGAAGTGTACGTTCTGTCGAAGGAAGAGGGCGGGCGCCATACGCCGTTCTTCAACAACTACCGGCCGCAGTTCTACTTTCGGACGACGGACGTGACGGGTGCGATCGCGATGCCGGAAGGTGTCGAGATGGTGATGCCCGGCGACAACGTGCAGATGACGGTGAAGCTGATTTCGCCGATCGCCATGGAAGAAGGGCTGCGATTCGCGATTCGCGAAGGCGGACGGACGGTCGGTGCCGGCGTCGTCGCCAAGATCATCGAATAATCACGGCCAACAAGAACCCGGGGTGAGGCGTCGGCTTCACCCCATCGCTCTTTGGAAATCGACATGCAAAGCCAGAAAATCCGCATTCGCCTGAAGGCGTTCGACTATCGTCTGATCGATCAGTCGGCGCAGGAGATCGTTGATACCGCAAAGCGCACCGGGGCCGTTGTCCGCGGCCCGGTGCCGCTGCCTACCCGCATCCAGCGTTTCGACATCCTGCGTTCGCCGCACGTCGACAAGACGTCGCGGGATCAGTTCGAGATGCGCACCCACTTGCGCCTGATGGACATCATAGACCCGACGGACAAGACCGTCGACGCGCTGATGAAGCTTGATCTGCCGGCCGGGGTTGACGTCGAAATTAAGTTGCAGTAAGGGTTTTCTTGCGGCTATAATCGCCGCCTTTCGTCGGGCAGCTCGTTGTGCAGGCTGCCCGTTCTTGTACTTGGCGCTCGCCGGCCAATCGTAGCCGGTCAGAGGAGAATAAACATGAGTCTAGGCCTTGTGGGGCGCAAGGTCGGCATGACGCGCATCTTTACCGACGACGGCGTTAGCGTCCCGGTAACGGTGCTCGATGTGTCGAATAATCGCGTTACCCAAATCAAGACGCCCGAACGGGACGGCTACTCGGTGGTTCAGGTGGCGTTCGGCAAGCGTCGCGCGTCGCGCGTGAACAGACCGCTCGCCGGCCATCTGGCCAAAGCCGGGGTTGAAGCGGGCCACGTCCTGAAAGAGTTTCCCGTCTCCGCCGAGGAACTTGCCGGCCTCAAGCCGGGCGATCAGATCCAGGTGACCATTTTTTCCGTCGGGCAGAAGGTCGACGTGACCGGACAAACCATTGGCAAGGGCTTTGCCGGGTCGATCAAACGCCATCACTTCTCGTCGCAGGGCGATGCGCACGGCAATTCGGTATCGCATCGCGCCCCAGGTTCGACCGGGCAGGCACAAGATCCGGGGCGCGTATTCCCGGGGCAGAAGATGGCCGGTCACTTGGGTGCGGTCAAGCGCACCCAGCAAAACCTGCAGATCGTACGTGTGGACGTCGACCGGCAGCTGCTGCTGGTCAAGGGTGCAGTGCCGGGATCGCGCGGGACGGACGTCGTTGTTCGGCCGGCAGTCAAGACGGGGGCATAGATGGAACTGAAGCTGATCAATGAGTCAGGGGAGGAGACCAGTCGCCTGCAGGCGTCTGACGTCCTGTTCGGGCGGGACTACAACGAGGCCCTCGTACATCAGGTGCTGGTCGCGTACCAGGCGAATGCTCGCGGCGGCACGCGCGCGCAGCGCGACAGACACGATGTTCGTCATACGACGAAGAAGCCTTGGCGCCAGAAGGGCACCGGTCGCGCCCGCGCCGGCATGTCTTCCTCGCCGATATGGCGTGGCGGTGGTCGCGTGTTTCCGAACTCGCCGGAAGAGAATTACAGCCAGAAGTTGAATCGCAAGATGTATCGCGCCGGCATGGCGTCGATTTTTTCGCAACTTGTTCGCCAGGAGCGCCTGGCTGTTGTTGAAGGGCTGTCGCTCGATGTCCCCAAAACCCGGCTGTTTGCCGACAAGATAAGGGCCATGGGCTACGATTCGGTGCTCGTCATCACCGATGCGCTGGATGAGAACATCTATCTGGCTGCACGCAACCTGCCGAACGTGTTGGTCGTCGAGGCCCATCAAGCTGACCCGGTGTCGCTGGTGCGCTTTCCGAAAGTGCTGATCACCAAGGGCGCGCTCGCCAAGATCGAGGAGATGCTCGGATGAACCAAGAACGTCTTATGCAGGTCTTGTTGGCGCCGCAGATTACCGAAAAGGCGACGTTCATCGCCGAGAAGCACCAACAAATCATCTTTCGAGTTGTTTCCGATGCGACGAAACCAGAGGTGAAGTGTGCAGTTGAACTTCTCTTCAAGGTGGCAGTGGATTCAGTGAAGATCGCCAACGTGAAGGGCAAGGAGAAGAAGTTCGGCCGCGTGATGGGGCGGCGGAAGGGCTGGAAAAAGGCCTACGTTTGTCTCAAGCCTGGTCAGGAAATCAATTTCGTCGATGGGGGAGCAGTCTGATGGCGCTCGTCAAAGTCAAGCCAACATCGCCTGGGCGGCGTGCCGTAATTAGGGTAGTCAACACCGGCCTGCACAGGGGCGAGCCGCTTGCCACACTGCTTGAGCCGCAGGGAAAGCGTGCCGGCCGCAACAACAACGGTCACATAACGACTCGCCATCGCGGCGGCGGGCACAAACAGCACTACCGTCTGATTGATTTCAAACGCAACAAGGACGGCGTACCAGCCACTGTCGAGCGTCTGGAATATGACCCGAATCGCACGGCCAACATCGCTCTTCTCTGCTATGCCGATGGCGAGCGCCGTTACATCGTCGCGCCGAAGGGGCTTGCCGTCGGACAGCAGCTGCTGAGTGGTTCGGAAGCGCCGATCAAACTCGGCAACGCCCTTCCGATCCGCAACATTCCGGTCGGTACGACGGTCCATTGCGTGGAGATGCTGCCTGGCAAGGGGGCTCAATTGGCGCGCTCTGCCGGCACTTCAGCGCAGTTGCTCGCGCGCGAGGGGGTTTACGCACAGCTTCGCTTGCGCTCCGGGGAGATTCGGCGAGTGCATGTCGAGTGTCGTGCAACGATCGGCGAAGTCGGCAATGAGGAGCACAGCCTGCGTTCTATTGGCAAGGCTGGAGCCAACCGTTGGCGGGGTATTCGTCCAACGGTGCGTGGCGTGGCCATGAACCCGATCGACCACCCGCACGGTGGTGGCGAAGGAAAGACGGCTTCGGGTATGCATCCGGTCAGCCCGTGGGGGACGAAGACCAAGGGTTATCGTACTCGTCGCAATAAGCGCACGACCTCCATGATTGTGCAGCGCCGTCACAAACGCTAGGGGATAGAATAACCATGGGACGTTCCATAAAAAAGGGCCCGTTCGCCGACGCTCATCTGATGAAGAAAGTGACCGCCGTGCGCGCAACGGGTGACAAACGACCAATCAAGACTTGGTCTCGCCGCTCAACCGTGCTGCCGGATTTCGTCGGTCTGACCATCGCTGTGCATAACGGCAAGCAGCATGTGCCAGTGTACGTAACCGAGAACATGGTCGGGCACAAACTTGGTGAATTCTCGCTGACGCGTACGTTCAAGGGCCATACCGCCGGCAAGAAGGCGAAGAAGTAAAGGATTGATTATGGAAACTCGTGCTGTTTTGCGCGGCGTAAGGTTGTCGAGCCAGAAGGGGCGCTTGGTGGCTGATCAGATTCGGGGCCTGGCCGTCGAGAAGGCGCTCAACATTCTGACTTTCAGCCCCAAGAAGGGTGCGGGAATCATCAAGAAAGTGCTCGAGTCGGCGATTGCCAATGCAGAGCATAACCTTTCTGCTGACGTGGATGAATTGAGAGTGAAAAGCGTCTGCGTCGAGCAGGGTACGGTGCTCAGGCGTTTTGCGGCACGCGCCAAGGGGCGGGGCAACCGGATCGTCAAGCCGACGTGTCACGTCTATCTGACTGTCGGCAACTGAGGAACAAGAATGGGACAGAAGATTCACCCAGCCGGATTTCGTCTGGCACTCACCCGAGATTGGTCATCTCGCTGGTACGCCGGCGACAAGGACTTCGCCGGAATGCTCAATGAGGACATCAAGGTTCGCGAGTACCTCAAGAAGAAGCTGAAGCATGCGTCGGTTGGGCGCATCCTCATCGAACGGCCGGCGAAGAATGCACGAGTGACGGTTTTCTCGGCGCGTCCTGGAGTCGTCATCGGCAAGAAGGGCGAGGAGATCGACCACCTGCGGGGGGCGCTGCAGAAGATCATGGGTGTGCCGGTGCATGTCAGCATCGAGGAGATCCGCAAGCCAGAACTCGACGCGCAGTTGATTGCCGATTCGATTACCCAGCAGTTGGAAAAGCGGATCATGTTTAGGCGTGCCATGAAGCGTGCCATGCAGAACGCGACTCGCCTCGGGGCGCAGGGAATCAAGATCATGAGTTCAGGCCGCCTGAACGGGGCTGAGATCGCCCGCCGCGAATGGTATCGGGAAGGCCGCGTGCCGCTGCATACGATGCGCGCCGATATCGACTACGCGACTTCCGAGGCACTGACCACTTACGGTTTGATTGGCGTGAAGGTCTGGGTGTTCAAGGGTGAAGTGCTCAATCGGCACGACCAACCGGCTGCCGTGCCGGATGCGCCGCCAGAGGATCAACTTCGCCGGCCGCGGCGGATGACGCGTCCCGGCGAGGGCGGTGACAAGGCGCGCGTTATGCGCCCGAGGGCAGATGGCTCAGAGGAAGTCCCGCGCGTCGAAGGCGCTGTGCCCGCCGCCGATACCAAAGCACCGGTAAAACGAGTTAGAAAGGCAGGTACGACAGATGCTGCAGCCAGCTAGAAGGAAATACCGCAAGGAACAGAAGGGCCGAAACACTGGCCTGGCGACGCGCGGAGCAGACGTAAGTTTTGGCGAATTCGGACTGAAGGCAATTGGTCGTGGTCGGCTGACGGCGCGCCAGATCGAAGCCGCCCGACGCGCCATGACGCGGCACATCAAACGCGGCGGCCGGATCTGGATCCGCGTCTTTCCGGACAAGCCCATCTCGAAGAAGCCCGCGGAAGTCCGCATGGGAAGCGGGAAGGGGAGCCCGGAGTACTATGTCGCCGAGGTCAAGCCGGGCAAGGTGCTCTACGAGATGGACGGTGTGAACGAAGGGCTGGCCCGTGAAGCCTTCGCGCTGGCGGCCGCCAAACTGCCTTTTCAAACGGCTTTCGTAACGCGTATGGTGGGTTGAGCATGAAACTCGGTGAACTTAGAGCAAAGACTGTCGACGAGTTGCAGAAGGAACTCCTCGATCTGCTGAAGGCGCAGTTCGGACTGCGCATGCAATTGGCGACGCAGCAGTTGACCAACAACAGTCAGGTGGGCAAGGTGCGCCGCCAGATTGCCCGCGTGCGCACGCTTCTTCGTGAAAAGGCAATTCAACAATGAGCGAGACGACCAACAACAAGCGTACTCTCGTCGGTCGTGTCGTCAGCGACCGGATGGACAAGACGGTGACCGTACTGATTGAACGCCGCGTCAAGCATGACGTGTACAAGAAGATCATCGTACGCTCGAGCAAGTACCATGCGCATAACGAGAACAACGAGGCGAAAGCCGGTGACCTGGTAGAGATTCAGGAGCATCGTCCTTTGTCCCGCACGAAGTCGTGGGTCGTCAGCAAGCTTCTGCAACGCGCAATCGCGATTTAACTCTTGCGTTGCCGGACTATTCGTTTAGAATAGCGAGTTTTCCTGCGCCCACGCCAGTCCGTCTGCTGGGCGATTCCTTCCCCGGTACGGGGTCCAAGACTGACCGCTGATGCGGGGCAAGTTGGAGTAAGAAATGATACAAGTACAAACAGTCCTGGATGTCGCCGACAACACCGGCGCCCGTTCGGTGATGTGCATCAAGGTGCTTGGCGGCTCGAAGCGTCGTTATGCCGGGGTTGGCGACATCATCAAGGTCAGCATCAAGGATGCTGCGCCGCGCGGTCGTGTAAAAAAGGGCGACGTGTATAGCGCCGTCGTCGTTCGCACGGCGAAAGGTGTGCGGCGGGTCGACGGTTCCCTGGTCAGATTCGATCACAATGCCGCTGTTCTCCTTAACAACAAGCTTGAGCCGATCGGTACGCGGATCTTCGGCCCGGTCACGCGCGAGTTGCGCGGCGACCGCTTCATGAAGATCGTTTCCTTGGCTCCGGAAGTGCTGTAAGGACAATCATGGAAAAAATTCGCAAAGGCGATGATGTGATGGTCATTGCCGGTAAGGACAAGGGCAAGCGCGGAACGGTCATTCGGCGCACGGACGCTGAGCATGTCGTGGTGGAAGGGCTGAATCGCGTCAAGAAGCATCTCAAGCCGAATCCGGTCAAGGGAATCGTCGGGGGCATCGTCGACAAGGAAATGCCGCTGCACGTTTCCAACGTTATGCTTTATAACCCGACGACCAAGAAGGCCGATCGAGTCGGCTTCAAGCGGCTGGAGGACGGGAGGAAGGTTCGCTTCTTCAAGTCGAACGGTGAAGTGTTGGGGGCTTAAGGAGCAGTCATGGCGCGTTTGCTGGATTACTACAAGACCAAGGTTATTTCCGATTTGACCAGCAAGTTCGGCTACAAGTCGCGCATGGAAGTGCCGCGAATAACCAAAGTCACGCTCAATATGGGCGTTGGCGAGGCAGTAGCCGACAAGAAGGTACTGGAGAACGCGGTCGGCGACATGGCCAAGATCGCCGGGCAAAAACCGGTCATCACAAAGGCCAAGAAATCTATCGCCGGCTTCAAGATACGGACAGGATATGCGGTGGGCTGCATGGTGACCTTGCGCGGCCCGCGCATGTTTGAATTCATCGATCGTCTGGTGACCGTGGCGCTGCCGCGTGTGCGCGATTTCCGCGGAATCTCGGGCAAAGGCTTCGATGGGCGAGGAAACTACAGCCTTGGCCTGAAGGAGCAGATCATTTTTCCGGAAATCGAATACGACAAGATCGACGCGCTGCGCGGTATGAACATCAGTGTCACGACTACTGCCAAGACGGACGAAGAAGCGCGTGCCTTGCTTGGCGCGTTCAAATTTCCCTTCAGGAACTGAAAGCAAATGGCGAAACTAGCTGTGATCAACCGTGGCGAGAAGCGGCGCAAGACAGTTCAGCAGTATGCGAAAAAGCGCAGCGAACTATTGACGGTAATCGACGATGAAAGCCGTTCTCTTGAGGAGCGTTTTGAAGCACGATTGAAGCTGCAGGCACTTCCGCGCAACGCGAGCCCGGTCAGGTTGCGCAACCGCTGCACCTTGACGGGTCGGCCGCGCGGTGTGTTTCGCAAATTCGGCCTGGCTCGCGGCAAGTTGCGTGAGTTCGTGATGCAAGGCGGGGTTCCGGGCATGATCAAGGCAAGCTGGTAGGCAGGAGAGAACGATATGAGTATGAGCGATCCGATCAGCGACATGCTGACGCGCATCCGAAATGCCCAGATGGCAAGCAAAGTGTCCGTCAGCATGCCGTCATCGAAAGTCAAGGTTGCCATTGCCATGGTTCTGAAAGATGAGGGCTATGTCGAAGATTTTTCGGTGAGCGAAAATCTCGGGAAGCCGCTTCTGGAAATTGGCCTGAAGTACTATGCCGGACGTCCGGTGATCGAACGGATCGATCGCGTTTCGCGTCCGGGCTTGCGCATTTACCGTGGCGCCGATGAGATCCCGCCGGTGATGAATGGCCTTGGCGTGGCGATCGTCTCGACACCCAAGGGCGTCATGACGGATCGTAAGGCGCGCGCCAGCCATGTCGGTGGCGAAGTGCTCTGTATAGTCGCTTAAGGGGACACCATGTCGCGAGTTGCAAAACACCCGATCGTTCTTCCGCAAGGGGTTTCGATCGACTTGACCGGCGGCCGGATTCTCGTCAAGGGACCGCTTGGCGCCCTTGACATGGTTGCCAATCCGGCTGTCAGCATTGAACAGCAGGCAGATAGCATTTTGTGCAAGCCCGTTCCCGGCATGGTTCACAGCGATGCTCTTTCGGGGACGCTGCGCGCCGTGGTGGCCAACATGGTGACCGGTGTGAGCAAGGGCTTCGAGCGCCGGCTGAACCTGGTTGGCGTCGGCTACCGGGCACAGGCGCAGGGTGAGACGCTGAATCTGAACCTTGGCTTTTCCCACCCGGTGGCTTACAGACTTCCAAAGGGCGTCACAGCCGAAACGCCGACGCAGACGGAGATCGTGCTCAAGGGCGTAGACCGGCAACTCGTTGGTCAGGTGGCGGCCGAAGTTCGTGCGTATCGCAAGCCGGAGCCCTACAAAGGCAAAGGCGTTCGCTATGTGAACGAGGTAGTCGTTATCAAAGAAACCAAGAAGAAGAAGTAAGGGTACTTAGATGATTGACAAGAAAGAGGCGCGCCTGCGCCGGTCACGTAAGACGAGAGCCAAGATCGCCGAACTCAAGGCAGTCCGATTGTCGGTACACCGCAGCAACTGCCATATTTACGCGCAGGTAATTTCAGCCTGCGGGTCGAGAGTGCTGGCAGCAGCGTCGTCGCTGGAGCCGGGCATCCGGCAGAGTCTGCCAAATGGCGGCAACATCGAGGCTGCACGGCGGATCGGACAGTTGATTGCCGAGCGCGCGAAGAACGTCGGCATCGACGAGGTCGCATTTGATCGGGCAGGATTTCGTTACCACGGGCGGATCAAGGCGCTGGCTGACGCCGCGCGCGAAGCCGGTCTGAAGTTCTGACAGACGGGAAAGGATTGGAGTAGTCAATGGCTAAACCGCAAAGCAGAAAGCCTCAGCCAGCCGAGAAACCTGATGACGGCATGCGCGAGAAAATGATCTCGATCAACCGTGTCACCAAAGTCGTCAAGGGGGGCCGGATTTTGGGCTTTGCCGCCCTTACGGTGGTCGGTGATGGCGATGGCCGTATCGGTATGGGCAAGGGGAAGTCGCGCGAGGTTCCGGTTGCCGTCCAAAAAGCAATGGAAGAGGCCAGGCGCAGCATGATCAAGGTTAACCTGAAGAACGGCACCTTGCAGCACACCGTGCTTGGGCACCATGGAGCGTCGAGGGTAATGATGCAGCCGGCGCCCGAGGGTACGGGAATCATTGCCGGCGGCGCCATGCGGGCGGTCTTCGATGTGATGGGTATGGCCAACGTTGTGGCCAAGGCGCATGGGTCTACCAACCCCTACAACATCGTCCGCGCGACCATTGACGGTTTGCGTTCAATGACGACGCCAGCTGAAGTTGCTGCCAAGCGTGGCAAGACTGTCGCCGAAATACTGGAGTAGGTCATGAGCGAGAAGAAGGTCAAAGTCACACTGATCAGAAGCCTGATCGGCACGAAAGCGTCGCATCGGGCGACGGTCCGTGGCCTCGGGTTGCGCCGGGTGAGCAGCAGTTCGCTGCTCGAAGATACGCCGGCTGTGCGCGGCATGATCAACAAGGTGGCGTATCTGCTGAAGTGCGAGGGGTAAGAACATGAAGCTCAACACTATACAGGCTGCAGATGGCGCCAGATCCGCGCGCAAGCGGGTGGGCCGTGGAATCGGCTCAGGCTTTGGCAAGACCTGCGGCCGGGGCCACAAGGGCCAGAAGTCGCGCGCTGGAGGGTTGCACAAGGTGGGTTTTGAAGGCGGGCAGATGCCGTTGCAGCGCCGTCTGCCGAAACGCGGCTTCAAGTCGCTGACCAACGCGCGCAATGTCGAGGTCAGATTGTCCGAGGTCGCAGGCTTGCCGGTTGAAGAAATCGACCTGTCCGTCCTGATCCAGGCGAATCTGGTTCGACGGGACGCCCTCTCGGTCAAGGTTGTCCTTTCGGGAGAGATATCGCGCAAAGTGCTGCTCAAAGGGGTCGGAGCAACCGCCGGCGCGCGCGCGGCGATCGAAGCCGCTGGTGGCAGCATTGTTGAATAGCAAGTCTAGCGGAGCGAGAGTTCTTGGTCACTAGTCCAGGCAACGTCAGCAAGGGAGGGAAGTTTGGCGATTTGAAGCGCCGGCTTTGGTTCCTGCTCGGGGCGCTTGTCGTCTATCGTGTCGGCTCGCACATTCCGGTGCCGGGGATTGACGCACTGGTGCTTAGCGAGTTGTTCAACAAGCAGCAGGGCGGCATCCTGGGCATGTTCAACATGTTCTCCGGCGGCGCGCTATCGCGCTTTACGATCTTCGCGCTCGGCATCATGCCGTATATTTCTGCGTCGATCATCATGCAGCTGATGACGCACGCCAGCCCGCAACTTGAGGCGCTGAAGAAGGAGGGTGAGGCCGGTCGGCGAAAGATTACTCAGTACACCCGTTACGGCACGGTTTTTCTTGCCCTGTTCCAGGGCGTCGGCATCGCTGTCGCGGTCGAGTCACAACCGGGCTTGGTCCTCGAACCCGGGTTGATGTTTCGCTTGGTCACGGTGACGACGCTGGTCACCGGGACGATGTTCCTTATGTGGCTGGGCGAGCAGGTGACGGAACGGGGATTGGGCAACGGAATCTCGATCATCATCTTCGCCGGTATCGCCGCTGGCCTGCCGAACGCGATCGGCGGTCTGCTGGAGCTGGTTCGCACCGGTGCGATGCACCCGCTGACCGCGATCGTCATCAGCGTCCTGGTTGTTCTTGTTACCGCCTTTGTTGTTTTTGTCGAGCGGGGACAGCGCAAGATTCTGGTGAACTACGCCAAGCGGCAGGTAGGCAACAAGATTTACGGTGGGCAGAGCTCTCACTTGCCGCTCAAATTGAACATGGCGGGCGTGATTCCACCGATCTTCGCCTCGTCGATCATTCTCTTTCCGGCAACGATTGCCGGATGGTTTGGTTCGGGAGAGTCTGTGCGCTGGTTGAAGGATATTGCCGGCGCGCTCTCGCCGGGTCAGCCTGTTTATGTAATGCTCTACGCGGCGGCGATCATCTTCTTCTGTTTCTTCTATACGGCGCTGGTCTTCAACTCGCGGGAGACGGCCGACAACCTGAAGAGAAGTGGCGCCTTCGTCCCCGGCATCCGGCCGGGCGAGCAGACCGCGCGCTATGTGGACAAGGTCCTGATGCGCCTGACGCTGGTGGGAGCCGCCTACATCACGATCGTCTGTCTACTGCCCGAGTTCCTGATCCTTAAATGGAATGTTCCGTTCTACTTCGGCGGTACTTCGTTGCTTATCATCGTTGTGGTGACAATGGATTTCATGACGCAGGTCCAGGCTTACGCGATGTCGCATCAATATGAGAGTCTCTTGAAGAAGGCAAACTTCAAGGGCTCAGGCTTGTCGGCGAAATAGAATGGCCAAAGAAGACTTGATTGAAATGCAAGGGGAGGTCATCGAAAACCTGCCGAATGCGACCTTCCGAGTGAAACTGGAGAACGGCCACATCGTGCTGGGGTTCATTTCCGGAAAGATGAGGATGCACTATATCCGCATTTTGCCGGGCGACAAGGTTACGGTTCAGCTGACGCCATATGACCTTAGTCGGGCGCGCATTGTTTTTCGCGCGAAATAACGGGATCCTTACGTAAGAAATCGGCATCTGGCAATCGCCTTGTGTGCCTTGGAATCAGGAGCTAAGTGATGAAAGTTCTGGCATCGGTGAAGCGTATTTGCCGCAAGTGCAAAATTATTCGGCGCCATGGAATCGTGCGTGTGATCTGTTCGGATCAGCGCCACAAGCAGCGTCAGGGCTGATCGTCTCGGCACACGCTAGTGTGTTGACAGGCGATTGAAGGTATAATGAAAAGTTTTGATTATCTTGGGGTGAATCGATGGCCCGCATCGCAGGCGTAAACCTACCGAACCACCAGCACGCGGAGATCGCACTGACTGCGATTTACGGAATTGGGCGTCCTCGTGCGCAGAAAATATGTGACGCCGCTGGCGTGGTTCGTTCGACGAAGATGAAGGATTTGTCCGAGGCCGAGCTCGATCGTCTGCGCGACCAGGTCGGAAAGCTGACTGTCGAGGGAGATCTTCGTCGCGAAGTGACGATGAGTATCAAGCGACTGATGGATCTCGGCTGCTACCGTGGCCTTCGCCACCGTAAGGGTCTTCCGGCACGCGGACAGCGGACGCGCACCAACGCGCGCACACGCAAGGGGCCGCGCAAGCCGATCGCCGGCAAGAAATAACCAGAACTAGGACCCTACTATGGCCAAGACGACTGCAAAAGTTCGCAAGAAAGTCAAGATCAGGAAGAACGTCGCGGAGGGAGTGGCACACATCCACGCATCTTTCAATAACACGATCATCACGATCACGGATCGCCAGGGCAATGCTTTGTCGTGGGCGACGTCCGGCGGAGCGGGTTTCAAGGGCTCACGCAAGAGCACGCCATTCGCTGCCCAGGTGGCTGCAGAAGCAGCAGGCAAAGTGGCTGTCGAGTGTGGTGTCAAGAACCTCGAGGTTCGTATAAAGGGGCCCGGCCCCGGGCGTGAGTCGTCGGTGCGCGCGCTGAACGCGTTGGGTATGAAGATCACGGCAATTACTGACGTCACGCCGATCCCGCACAACGGCTGTCGGCCGCCCAAGCGACGTCGGATTTAAGGAGAAGAAAAAGTGGCTCGCAACCTCGATCCGAAGTGTCGTCAGTGCCGCCGCGAAGGCGAAAAGCTGTTCCTCAAGGGTGAGAAGTGCTTCACCGACAAGTGTGCGATCGAGCGTCGATCGTATGCCCCTGGTCAGCACGGTCAGAAGTCCGGCCAGCGCTTGTCCGACTACGGCGTCCACTTGCGTGAGAAGCAGAAGATTCGGCGCATCTACGGCGTATTGGAAGGTCAGTTCCGCAAGGTTTATCAGGAAGCCGACCGGCGGAATGGCGTTACCGGCGAGGTTCTCCTGCAGCTGCTCGAGTCGCGGCTGGACAGTGTTGCCTACCGTATGGGGTTTGCCGCTTCGCGCGCGGAATCGCGTCAAGTCGTGCGCCACAACGGCATTCTGGTCAACGGCCGACGTGTCAACATTCCGTCCTACCAGGTTCGTCCGGGCGACGTCGTCGAAGTCGCCGAGAAGGCCAAAGCTCACCTACGCATCAAAGCTGCCCTCGCGGCTGCCGAGGCGCGAGGGTTTCCGGCTTGGCTCGAAGTTGACGCGAAGGCCGTCAAGGGAACTTACAAGGCTCACCCGGAACGTAGCGAACTGCCGCCGACGATCAACGAAAGCCTTGTCATCGAACTCTACTCGAAGTAGTAGTCGGGTGAGGCTGCACGGACTCAGGCAAAGGACAGCACATGCAAAGCAGTGGACTATTTAAACCTCGCATCATCGATGTGCAAAGCCTGTCGCCGGTGCATGCCCGAGTGGTCATGGAGCCGTTCGAACGCGGCTACGGCCATACCCTGGGCAATGCGTTGCGGCGGATTCTGCTTTCATCGATGCCAGGCTATGCGCCGACCGAGGTCAGCATCGAAGGTGTGCTGCACGAGTATTCGACGATCGATGGTGTTCAGGAGGATGTCGTCGATATTCTGCTCAACTTGAAGGGCGTCGTCTTCAAGCTTCACAACCGGGAAGAGGTCGTCCTGCACCTGAAGCGGGAAGGGAAGGGCGTTGTCCGGGCTGCCGACATCGAGGGGTCGCACGATGTGGAAATCATCAATCCCGAGCATGTTATTGCCCACCTGTCTGCCGGCGGAAAGCTGGCAATGGAGATGAAGGTCGAGAAGTCGCGCGGCTATGTCGCGGGCAACCTGCGCGAGCTCGGCGATAGCGGCAAGAGCATCGGCCGCCTCATGCTTGATGCTTCGTTCAGTCCGGTGCGCCGAGTCAGCTATGCCGTCGAAAGTGCGCGCGTTGAGCAGCGGACCGACCTTGACAAGCTGATCATGGACATCGAGACGAATGGCGCAATCGAGCCGGAAGAGGCGATTCGGACAGCGGCACGCATACTGATGGAACAGTTGTCGGTTTTTGCCGATCTTGCCGGTACGGCCGTGCCTGTCGAGTACCAGAAAGCGGTTCAGGTGGACCCGCTGCTTCTGCGCCCGGTGGACGACCTCGAACTGACCGTACGTTCGGCCAATTGTCTGAAAGCGGAGAATATCTACTACATCGGTGACCTGATCCAGCGGACGGAAAACGAGTTGCTCAAGACGCCGAATCTCGGGCGAAAGTCACTCAACGAAATCAAGGAAGTGCTGGCTGCTCGCGGCCTGACACTGGGCATGAAGCTCGAGAACTGGCCGCCGGCCGGGCTCGAGCGATAGGCGGCAGGACAAGAACAGGAAGGAATTGATATGCGTCACCGTTTGGGTCTTCGCAAACTGAACCGTACCAGCGCTCACCGTTTGGCGATGCTGCGCAACATGAGCGTCTCGCTGCTGCGCGAAGAGGCAATCAAGACCACGCTGCCAAAAGCGAAAGAGCTGCGGCGCGTCGTCGAGCCGATCATCACGCTTGGCAAGAAGCCGAGCCTGGCGAATCGTCGCCTGGCGTTTAATCGCCTGCGCGATCGCGATGTGGTCGTCAAGGTGTTTGACGAGCTGGGGCCCCGCTACGCCAGCCGTAATGGTGGCTACCTGCGCATTCTGAAGTGCGGTTTCAGGGATGGAGACAACGCGCCGATGGCTTTTGTCGAGCTGGTCGACCGTCCGGCAGACGCCGGCGATGCAGACCAAGGTCGCGTCAACGGCTAAGGTACGTGCCGTTGGTCGGCGGATGCCCTTGACCAGG
>Ga0272412_1000210_pt1 | contig 15290 bp, 2 predicted proteins | sample WWTPWeurt_MetaT_FD_193540 | JGI IMG/M metagenome (GOLD analysis project Ga0272412, IMG submission 193540) | Metatranscriptome of activated sludge microbial communities from WWTP in Nijmegen, Gelderland, Netherland - WWTP Weurt (Metagenome... | ecosystem: Engineered > WWTP > Aerobic digester >...
CAGACTTTCGTTATCTATTAAAACGTTGTAAACAAAGGTGCGCAGGGTTTAACTACGCACCCATGTTTAACATTCGTTTTATTGTTTCATGAACTTGTTGGTAATAACTTCAGTACCGTTGTTTAAGGTAATGTAGTAAGTACCAGCAGCGTAGTTAGCTACGTTCAATTTAACTTCGTTGTATCCATTAACAGCATCAACAACTTTAACGGCAACAACTTTTCCGGCTACATCGTAAACTGTGATGTTGATATTGCTAGTTTGAGTAGCAGTATATCCAACAGTCAAGTCAACTTTAGCAGGTACTGGACCAAGTTTTACGATACCGAAAGCAACTTCGCCACGGATTAAGGTAATGGTTCCAGCATCGTGGATTTGGCCATTCTTATCGTGCGATAGCAAACGGTAGTAGCTTAGGCCAGCAGGAGCGTTGGCGTGTAAGAAGTTGTAGTTGGTAATGGTAGCAATAGTACCTTGACCAGCTTGTTCGTTGATAGTGGTAAATACGATACCATCGGTCGAAGTTTGAAGTTCGAACGAAGCGTTGTCAATTTCGCTGGCGGTTGTCCAAGTCAAGAAGTTACCGTTGTCTTGAACTTCACCAGTAAAGCTTACTAACTCAACAGGAGTTTTAGCGCAAGGCTCTACATCTTCGTTTACATTGTAAATGTTGCCATTTACGTCTGTAATTGTAAAGTTAAAGCTTTCGCCGTCAGCTTTTTCGAAACTAAACATGGTGCTCATATAGTTGGTAGCACTAAAGTCGCCGGTAATACTAAACGGTGGTGTACCGCTTGTAATATTTACGTCAACATCATAAGTACCAACTTGTGAAGAGCCTACTGGAGGACAAATCACATCGTATTCAACTAACAAGTTTGTGCCCTGACCACCTTTAACGAATAAGGTAATATTTGCAGTTTTTTGCTGACCAATAGCGTCGCAAACTACATACACAACATTAACGGTTCCGGTAAAGTTAGGAGCAGGTTTGAAGATAAATGTACCATCAGCGAACCATTCAATTTCACCAATTGAAGGATCGATATCTTGCATACCACAAACAACGATATCTGTTCCGTTGTCGTTTGCCAAGATGTTCAAGTTAATCTGTTGACCTTGTTCGCTTTCGCCAGCATCGTTGTCAGCAGCTAAGCCGCAAGGTTCGCTTGGAATAGCTACAAGAGCAGGACCACCTTGACACAAATGACCGTCAGAAGATACATTGATTGATACTTGTGCATCAGCTGGGAAGGCTGTACCATCTATATTAGTAATATAAGCACAAGAAACACCACCATCTATGCTAAATATCGAACTTGAATTTTCGATACCAGCTTTAGGCCAGTTGATATCGTAAGCGCCGCTTCCGTAGAATTCAGGAGCACCACCCGAGATACAAACTTGTACTAAATAACCATTATAAACAACACCACCTACTTCAGTAGAAGCAAAACATTCGGCAGTTGCTGTTATTGAAACTGGGTTCAATACAGTAATTGCAAATGCTTGGCTAATAGCATAACAATCGTTGTCAGCATCACCTTCAATCCATGCGCCAGCGTTGTCGCCTACACTTGGAGCTGAAACTTGGCCTACATGATAGTTTACTACCCAAACATTAAATGAACCAGCGTTTTCAGTGCCATTGATGAAGTTGCCATCATCAGTTAAAGCAACGATAGTTCCATCTTCAGAAGTAATTGCAAAGAAGTTGGCATAACCAGCACCTTCATTGAAACCAACTAAACTAAATGGATCAACTTTAATTTGCTCTTCAGCACAGTAAACGAAGTCATTCAAGTTATTAGCCATTGGCGGGAATACGCCAAATACACCAGCAAAAGCGTTACAAGCAACAGGACATGGGTCTGGAGTGTCGCTTACAACAACAGCATCGGTACAGTTATTGCCAATATCATCAACATTAAAGCTAAACGGAGCACCGCTTGCGATAGGATCGCTTACAAATGGGTTGGCCATATTGTAAGAACCGCTACCACCGCTAATTGTGAAGCTAACGGTGTAAGCTGTGCCATCTTCGTTACAAGTTACAGTTAAGCCGTCAACCACTATAGGAGTAGCATCAACAACTGTAATTGTAGCAGTAGCAGTAGCCGAGCATTCGCCAGCACCAGCAGTGTAAGATACAGCAACATCGCCGCTATACAAGGCAGGATCAAATGTGCCATCCGAAGCTGCACCATTGATAGTAAACGAGCCACCAGCTGGGTTACCAACTAAGGTAATAGCTGCATCATCGCTACAAATACTTGCAGGAGCACCAACGATTTGAGCTGAAGAAACACCAGGTGTAACTTCAATTGTCATAGCATCAGAACCACCGCAGTAGTTGTTGTCGCTTGGTATTTCGTAAGTTACTGTGTAAGTACCTACACCAGCAGTAGCTGGGTTGAACGAAGCACCCGATAAACCAGCCGAAGCAGGTTCAACACTCCATGTGCCAATACCAGAAGTACCAGCAGCATAGTAAGCCGATAGATCAACTACACCAGCACTTTCGCATACAGAGATTGCATCAGTAGAAAGTTCTGCATTTTGAGCAGGTTTGATCTTAATAGATTTGGTACGTACAGTTTCATTATCATCATCTATGCAGTTCAAATCATCAGATTTGATAGCATCAATGATATTGTTGCCGTTGCCAGTTTCGTAGGTAACTTCGATTTCCGAGTAGTCACCAGCGAAGCCATTAGGAGCAAATACCCAGAATGGAACATCTTCTGAATCCATATTCAAGGTTACAGGAGGAGTATTAAATGGAGCCCAGTTTGGAACATCAGCAGAGAAGTTACCAACAGGAACACATTGTACCCAATCAAGATGAACATTGATGGTTACAGTATATTGTTCGGTCATCGGAGCCCAAGTGCGGCAAGTATCACCAGTGATGGTGCCATCTTGGTAGGTATCATTGTAGTTACCATTGTACAAGTGAGCCATTAAGTCGCGTACAAAGTAGCGAGTTTTTGACAATTCGGTACAATAGCCAACATAACAAGCACCGCTCGAAATTGGGCGTACATCTGATAAGCCATCAGTAACAGTGTAATCTAAGTAAGAATCGCTACCGCCATAGATATTGGTGCCGTTGCCAGTCCAGTTAGGCATAACTGGGGCAAATTCACCGTCCATACAAGCGTTCGGGTCATCTTTACAAGCAATACATGGGGTAGAGCAATCTTGCCATCCGTTGAAGGCAGGATAACCATAAGTATCAAGTTCGCTACCATTGTAAACTGGGTTATTGCCAGCATCGTTAGTAACACCTGCAACTGATGGATTAGTTTCGATAACGCCGTCTGCATTTACGCAGTTGTGGTCAGCATCATCAACCCATGGAGTATTGCCATTAAATACATAACCGATATCAGTACCTACATCGAATATACCGTTTCCGTTTACATCAATCCAAGTACCATCAACGTCACCCATTGGATCAATTGGGTCGTCTAAGTAATCTTCTAACTCGTCATCAATACCATTGTTATCATCATCATCATCGGCGCAACCAGCACCAGGTATAATGGTAACATCGTTAGTATTGTGGTGTTGAGTGAATAATACTTCAGTATCAGGTTGTTTGCATGCATCTGAACCGATGGTATATTCGTATGTTTGCGAATAAGCATCATCGTAGTCAGAACCAATTGTTACATTGATTACGTGACCAGTTGTAATGGTATAATTCGGAATGTCGTCAACGTTTGAAAGATCAAGTTCAACTTCATCCGGAACACCCATAGCATCAGGAGACATATAGCAGTTATAACCACCAATCGAGTTTGAATATTCGTAAATTTCTTCGCCACCTTCATATTCTACGCCATTACAGCCAGGAATAGTAAAGGCACCACCGTTATAAACGATTACCCAAGTTTCGCCATCTTCATCACCTTCTAAACAAGCAGCAGCTTCAGGAACTAACGAAATAATTACGCTGTTTGACATACGTTGTAGTGTACGCAAGTCACCTAAAGTGTTTTTGCTGTTTTGGATGGTGTCTATAGGAGTAGATGACATTTGTTCGAATGGACCAGCTAAAGTAAAGTCTTCGCTTGCTTCAACACAAAGAGGAGCATATTGGTCAGCACCAGTGCTAGCACCACCATCGTCAGCATTAGCATCGCCCCAACTCATAAACTCAACTTGTTCGCCGCTACAAACGTTGATAATACCAACACCAGCTGCGTTATCCGGAATGTTTAAGATTGGGAACCAACGAGAACCGCGGTTAGCAGCAGGACATTCGCTTGGACGTTCCCATGGGAATTCAGTTGCAGCTACATTTAAGTCGCCAGCATCCCAAGCATCGTTGTCATTCGAGTCAACATATAAGCCAGGTACAAAGCCAGAGCCAGGTACATTACCATAAGGGTTACCCATTGGGTCAATACCAGCATACCATGGGTAACCTGTTCCACAAACCATACCTTTGTATGGGTTAGGACCAAAGTTAGGAACGGTATATAGGTCATGTTTTTGGTTGTACCAAGTACCTTGGTCATCATCAAACACACCATATAATTGCATGTATTTACCTTCAGATACGTCTGTAGTAATAGGTTCGCCATCTGGGCCAATATAAGTAACATCCACCATTAAGGCGTTGGCAGGAGAACCACCATTGCCAGCATTCGGGCTGTTATCATCGTAGAATACTAAAGCATAACAGCTTAATTCGCTATCGGTAAAGCCTGAAAGCTCAATACCTTCGCAGAACGAGCAGGTAGCATAAGTATCATCCATATTGTTAAATGGAGTACCGTTGTTGTTTACGTAGTTGTAGTTTACGCAGTGGTCATCAATTGAAGCATCATAACCATAGTCGGCATAATGAATCTCAGAAATGATCGGATTGCGTTTGTTTTCATCTAAAGTAACAACGATAGTTGTATCAAACGAACCAGTTATTTCGGTTGGAGCGATGAATTGGGCTTCTTCGTCAATTAACTCAGTTAATACTAAAGTATCATTTTCGCAGAAAGCTTCAGCTACGGTAACTTTGCCAATTTGGTCTTCATACAAGTGGTTTTCACCCCAACGGTCATCAAGATCCATTAACATGGTCAAGTTCCAAGTAGCGTTAATTACAAAGCCACAGTCAGTCATGGTTTCGTAAGTAAACGGCAAGGTATAAGTTGGTTGGCCACAAGTAAAGTCAACAGGTTCAATGTTTGTATCAACCACTTGGCTTACTACAAACAAAGTACGGCATAGACGATCCATATATAAGATATCACCATCTGGGGCGATATAGTCATAATAGAATTCTTCTTGGCTATCCGGATGCAAGCCCCAGTTTAATAAACCAGGATTTGATGGGTAGCAACGATTGCCCGGAGTTGTGCAGTAGTTGCGTTCAGCATCTGTTACACCTTGTTGTTCCCAGCAAGTATTAGTCATACCAATCGAGCGGTTAGCACCGTCAATATCAACTACGTTTAAGTCCATAGTAATCATACCAGCAGCTGGGCCGTTGCAGGCAGTAAAGATACCAAGGTTAGTTTGGTCGTCTTTACCTGCATCGCTACCAGTTTTGCCTAATTCACCATCGGGGTCAATACCGTAACCAACTAATTGAGTTACGTTATTGTTTTGACGATAGTTCATAGACCATAATAGATCACTGATTTGCTCAGTAGTATAGTAGGCTAAGTCAGCAGGAGCTACACCAAGAGCTTCGCAAACGTTTACTAAGGCAACAGCCGAAGGACCGGTGCGAATATCAAATTCGGGGTCGTAAGCAATAGCACCGTAGCTAATACCATTCGAAGCAGCGTATAGGTCGCCAGAACCAGCAGAGATATAATCTACAGGAACAGAAACGCCAGCAATTTTACCATCACCACCTACTGTGAAACCACCAGCAATATAGTCGGCAGTTGAAGAAGATGGATTAGTAGTATTATTGCCACCATTTTGTAACGAACCAACTACACCACGCAATTGGAATGCGCCGTAAACGTGTCCGGTAGATTTACCAGCAGTTACAGGTGGGAAGTAGCCTTCTGTACCAGCTAATATACCATACTCATGACGTTCGTAGAAGAATAAGGCATAACAGCTTAAGTCAGTACCTTCAGCAGCAGTTAACTCTACAAATTCGCGTGGGTTAGAAGCATCGTACTCAATCTCTGTGATGTGAGCAGGTACTTTACCAGCTATAAAGTTAAAGCCGTTGTTGTTGTTACCTGGATCTTGGTTGCCATCGTCAATGTACTCAGTCAAATCAATTGAAAAGTCATCAGCAGATTGGCATACAAAGCCATAAGATTCAACATTTAATGGGAATGTATCATCAATTACCCAAACAATTTCGCCATCAGTTACATCGCATTGAGCATCACCTACAACATAGCTAACTTCTACTTTGCCAGCACAATCGAAGGTATAAGTAGTACCAGCAGCATCGTAAGCAACAGTAACATCAGTACAAGCTTCATTGGTATAATTAATTATAAAGTTACCACCTGGGGTAGCACCGCTTACTAAATAGTCGTTCAAATCTACAGTAGCGTCTAAGCAAATTTGACCATCAATATCAAGGTCAGCAGTAGCTTGAGAAATTACAGTAATAGTGAAAGAGCCAGTAGCAACACATGTAGTACCAGTTGTGTAAGTAATAGCGTAAACACCATCGCATGATGGGCATGAAGCCGCAGCAACGTTCGGATCAAATACATTAAGACCTATAACACCTGGGCCACTGAATGTACCAGCAGCTTGACCTTGTGGAGTTTGAACAAATTGGTTTAAGTTAACCAAAGCATCTGAGCATACACTTACTTCAGCATCAGGTATTGTAACAGATGGAAGAGCAACTACATTAATGATTGACTCTTCGGTAGTAGTACAAGTACCATTTGTTACAGTATGTGTAATGGTATAGTTACCAACCCAGTCAGTTGGGATAACAAAATCGTTACCAGATACCATAACTGTTTGGCCAACACCAGCATTGATAGTGGTTGTACCAGCATTATCCGGAGTAATTGTTAAGGTTGAACCAGCGCAAATTGTAGGAGTGCCGTTGTCTGTGAAGTCAGCACTTAATACGCGGTCAATATAAACAGTACCCATATTGGCATCGTTACCACCACAAGTAGGCGAGTTGCCTAATGCATAGTAGATAGTAACCGGAATTTGCATAGAATAACCTTCAGCATTTGCTAAATCGTTATCAGCAGCATCAGAAGCAGCAACAGCAGCTTGCCAAGCGGTGTAAGCACCAGGCACATCACCACAAGTCAATGGATCGGCGTTACAAGCAGCAACAGCAGCATTGTATGCAGCAAAAGCAGCATCTTCGTCAGCTTGTGCAGCAGCAGCAGCAGCTTGTAGTGCAGCTAATTGGTTATCAATAACCTCGTCAGCAGCAGCAATAACATCACATACGTTTAAGATATCGCCACTTACTAAGCCATCAAATGGGGCCATAGCATAGAATTCACCACCGTTTTTATCTGTACCAGCCGAGAAGCCAGTAGTCAATAAGGCAGTTAAGTCATAGCCACAGTTTGTACCACTCCAATCGCCTTCGCAAAGGGTAGCCTCACCAAGTGTGCCGTTAAAGCTATTGTTAATAAAGAAGTCGCCACATTCTGTATCTTTAGCTGTTTCGTCTTCAGTTAAAACGCCATCGCCATTTAGGTCAATAGCATCGCAACCATAAACTGTGTGGCAAATTTGAATTTCGGTAAATTCTTCTAAGCCTACAGCATTAAATACATCATAAGGACGCCAAATTGTTTCGCCATCTGGGTCAACCCATTCTTCTACTGCAGTATAAACACCACCTGAAACGTCTTTGCCAGTATCGGCACAAGCATCGCCATCGCCATCGTAAGGCAACGAAATAGTGTTTAAGGTATTACCTTGATTGCTAGTAGTTTCTGAAGAAGTGAAGGCATCAAAATCATCAATTTTGTAATAGATGTAAACGCGCAACGAAACTTCAAAATCATCAGCATGCGATAAAGCAGTATAAGTAAAGGCTGGGCTAGCACCTAAGCAGTTGCTAAAGTTCAAATCGCCAGCATCTACAAGATTAGTTGGGTCAAATACAAATAATGGATTTGCACATTGGCCATTTTGACCAGGAGTAGCTGGGTTGTTATCAAACACAGTGCAGTTTTCGATATTTGTAATGTCAAATTTATCGTTACCAGCACCACCAGGACCTTGGTTGTCGCCAATATCAAAAATATTATTGCCAGAAGGATCTGTTACAAATAAATGATCTACATCACCTTGGAATTGCTGATTATTGCAATCTGTGTAAGAAACATACACTTTGTAGTCAATAATAGTAGCTTGAGGTGGAATACCAGTCAAGTTAACTGTAACTACGGTAGGTATGTTTGCATTACCGCAAAGGGTTTCAGTTTCATCAAATATTACATAAGGATTTGTGCAAGAGTGGGCAGTTAGGTTGTAAGCACCTGTTAAGTCGCGGCTATTGGGGCAGCCATCTATGTAACCAGCTGTGGTTTCAGTACCTTGACCTTCGCAAAGGATATTATCCAATGGTGGGCAGTTGAAAGCAGCATCCGGAATAGCGTGAACATTAATAGTAATAGTTACAGGATCAACGATAAAGGCGCCAGTACAAGATGCATAGCAAGTTGTATTTACTGGACCATCAGGTGTTCCGTCACCATCCCAGTCGCCATCAAAACCTACTACATAGCAAAGTGTAATACTTTCAATACCATCAACATCGTCAACTAAAATGGCGTTGCCATCCCAGTCGTAAGCGTTGTCAAAGATATTGTTGCCAAGATATTTGTGGTAAGCAACGATTTCGCCGTTGTTTACTTCAGGAGCAGAACCACCGGTAATTACCCAGTATCCACCAGGAGTACCAGTAACAAACTGATCTAAGTCTTCAAGGTAGGCATCGCCTTCAAAGAAGTCAAATACATCTTGCGAAACAGTATTGCTTACTACAGGGTAAACAGTGATAGCATGTGTATCACATTCTTTAGCCGAGCAGTCGGTAGTATTTTCGCCAGTACAGAAAGTTAATACATAAGTCGTAACTTCGGTTGTAGCGCTAAAGTCAATAGTAATAGTACCAGCAACGGCATCCCATACAAGGCCAGGACCAGCCGGGGCGATACTTGCACTTGAAACAGCAGTATTATAACCAGCACCTACAGTAACTACTACAACGCCATCACCAGCGCAAGCTTGTTCTGGAGCATCGGCGATATCAGCAACACCACCGCGAACCAACGAAACTACTTGCTCTATGATAACTTCGCACTCGAAACCAGGTACGCCACCAGGTGCATTAGCGCCTGTAAAGCGGAAGGTAACTAAGCCCATATCGGTTTGGCCAGGAGAGTAAACGCCAGTTGTGGCATCAACGGTACCTGTATTACCCGCATTTTGGCTGGTAATGCTAAAGCTATAGCTATCGAAAGCGGTTAGGTTAAGTTCGGTGCCATCAGAGGCAGTAACAGTAACCCAAGCCGACAAGTCGGTAGTATTATTAGTGCTTACACATTCAGGAGCATCAAAATTAGTGATAGGCGAATCAACGATGGTTAATACAGCGCAATCGCTGTCGTAGCAACCACCAAAGTCAGCTACTAATTGATCTACTGGGAATGGAACAAGGCTGCAAACATCCCAAGAATCGTCTGGACCAACAGCAGGAGGCATATCTTCGAAGTGGAAGAATTGGTTGGTAACTGTATAGCTGTCAATAATAGAAACTATTATTGAGTCCAAAGTAGGATCGCTAACAGAAGGTAGAATTTGTATTTCAGTATAGTAGAAGTCACTACCACCAACACTTAATAATTGCATTGGGTCAATGTACTCGTATTCGTTTTCGCCACATGGGTCGGCGCAAGGATCTGGGAAGCCAGGTGGAACTAATGTTGCACCACCGCCTGGGAATATAGTATAAGTTCCAGGAGCAGCTGTGAACGATTGGGTATCAATATTAGCTGTAGTAATTTGAACCATATAACCATTTGTATTAGGATATAATGTTTCAAGGTCTTCATCATCAACTACGCCATCGTTATTAGCATCCGGAATAATACCGGCGGCCAAAGCATAACCACATTCGCTGTTCAAAATAGCCAAAGCTTCGGTATCGTCAATAATACCATCTAAAACGCCGTTGCCATTTACATCTTCACCTGGATCGCAAACACCATTTTGGTTAACGTCTTCGCTGTCAAGGTCAAAGTCAAAAATATCAACATCGCCGTCGTTGTCGGTATCCCAATCTGGGCAACCGAATTCGTAGCAAACATTAATAGTAAATGGTAAATTGCCATCGGTGTCGTAGGTAAGGATTGTGCTGTTTTGTTGAACATCACCACCTAAAATGTCAGCACCATCTGCATCGGTTGCACTTGTTACATTGAAAGTACCACCTTGAACAGTAGTATTTTCCAATAATACGTTAAGGTCAACCATACCAGTTTCGTCTGTACCCATAGCGCATAATGCACGGTCGTTAATAGTAGCATCAACGTCGTTAACTACGGTTACAGTGAAAGCATAAGTAGCCACACAGCTTGGGTAACCAACTTCAACCATAATGGTATGAACGCCTAAGCCCGAAGCACCTGTTGGAGGTGTGGCAGTAGCGCCAGCACCAGGAGGAGCTGGATCGCCAGGGTTGTAGGTTGGGTCAAAGAAACCAGCGCCGGTACCGTCGCCGCTTGAAACAGCAAAATTATTACCGTCGTTTAAGTCCCACACACCAGGACCAGACCAACGAATGAAGAAGTCTTCTTCGTCAATTTGGGTATTAGCGTCAAATATAGTTTCTAAAGCATCGAAAGTATTTAAGATATTAGCAATATCAGCTAAGTTAAGTTCAATACCTTCAGTGCTCGAACATACTACTTTAGGAGCAGCAAATACTGGGTTAAATTCCGGATATACGCTTACTAATTGGTCAGCACAAACAACACAGTTGTCGGCGTTTGGACCAGCACATTCGTCAAAATAACCTGGGCGGTCGCCATACTCAAAACAGTAAGATACTAAGTGTTGACCAGGGCCAGCATTGAACGGATCAAATACGGCTGTTCCGTCGCCATTATTAACTAAGGCGGGGTCAAAAGCATCGTTGTTAAAGTAGAAAGTACCTACTTGAGCGGTTTCGGCAACAGGAGGCAATGGAGCAACTGGGCCAGGACCAGGACATCCGGGAATTGGAGCACCAGAGAAGAATCCAATACCAGTATCGTATTCAGCTTGGCATTGTGCATCCCAGCTAAAAGTACCGCAGAATGGGTCTTCCAATGTGATGATATTAATGTAGCAAGGATCGGTAAATGAATAAACGTTACCGGTTTGCCAGTAATCGTCATCGGTATTGCCATCGGGGCCTTGCGTACCGCTAATCAAGAAAGAGTCTGTACAGTCGCCGGGGCAAGTATTATTGGTTTCGCCGCAATCGCAAACGCCGTTACCGCAGTTAGCACCTATATCAACAGGGCCTAAGCCTGGGCAAAGAGGTAGCGGGTTGCCAAATAAATCTGTACCTGAGTTATACTCACCTTCGCAAATATTATCCCAAGTAAAGAAGCAGAACAAATCAACAACTAATATTGATTGGTAGCAGGGGTCGCTTAATGGATAAGCACCACCACTTTGCCAGTAGTTAGGATCAACTAAAGACATACCGCTATCATCTGAACCGGGGGCAATGCCAGTATCCGGACAGTCGAATGGGCAAGTAGTAGCATCTTCGCCTTGGGCTGGTTCGCAAATACCGTTATCGCAGTATTGTACAAATTTGGTAAAGCCAGCTTCAAACAAAGCTTCGTCATAAACGATGCTTGTTGGGTCGTTTTGGCAGAATTGGTCTAATAACCCAGTAAAGTCGGGATCTGGTTCGTCGCAAACACCGCCTACAACTGCACTGCAACCAGCAGCATCTGTAACGGTTAAGCTCCACGATTGAGCATCTACAACGGTAACATTCATTACGTCAAATATTGAAGCATTGAAAGTAACACTACCAGTAGCATCGCCGTTAAAAGTAGCCACATTACCTGTTAAAATATTAGTTAAGGTAACACTGCTTACGCCAATACCAGTTATGTTATAGCTGGCAACGCCACCTACACCACCTGGGTTTGAAGTTTGGCTACCGCCGTTATCTATACCAACACATTTAGCAAAGGTTTCCAAATCGCCACCTTTAAGGTTAGCAACCTCAGCAGCCAATACCGAGCCACCTGTTAAAGTAACTTCAACGGTAAACTGTGCATCGGTGCCATCAGTGCCATTGTTTAAGCAAGTGCAATGGCCTTTGGTAGCAGTGATGGGGTCTAATAACATGAATGGAATAAACGAAGTAGTATTACAGCCATTGGGCGCAATTAAATCGGCCGGATTAGCTGGGGTAAAGCTATAGCTGTCATCGAAAGTATAACCTACGGCAAAGTAAAGTACGTTGCTCGACAAGCCACCACCAAAAATACCACCGTTTTCGCGGGGGTTATTAATAGCGAATGGGCCAATTTGAGGAGCGCTTGAATTTGCATCTAAATCATCTGCAAAGAACAAAGTACCAACGTATAAAGCTTGGTTGGCAGCGTTCAACAAATCGAATGGGTTATAGTTGCCGGCAATAGCCACGTCAACACCATAACCACCAACGCCATTGTTATCTTGGTCGGCCAAAACGATATCGCTTTCGCCAACAATATCAATGTTTAAAAATTCGTTGTTGCAAATTACGTTGTCATCTAATACGATGTCGCCAGCTAAGCCACCTGGGTAGCAAGCTTGGTTAGTTACATCAAGGTCAAATACCATAGTAATAGGTGTACCGGGTATGGCAACTAATACAGTACCGCCATTGGGGTTAGCCGCTAAAATAGTATTTAAGTTAATAGATACTGGGGTATTGTAAATATTATCGGCACTCATGCCAATATCGTCATCGGCACCAGGTTGGCCAACGCCAGCACATAGTGCGTCAAAAACAAATGGGTTGCCGCCCAAAGCACTACCGCAGTCGTCTTCAAAACCAACTACTAGAATAGTTGAGTTTGGCAAATCGGTAGCTGACAATGGGTCGTTTACGCCATTAAACAAGGTAGCTGTTGGGTACGCTTGTTGGCTTGGAATAGCAGGAGGTACTGGGAATCCATCGTCATAATGCACCGCACTAAACTGGCTGTTAAACGGAGCAGCAGATAAAATACCAAAGGTTAGGTCTAACATTACGTCTGCAAGACCTAAGTCGTTACCGGCGTTGCCGGCACCAGTATTGTACTGTACGCCTACAAAGTCGAAGTTAATAGCAGCGCAGTTTGAGGCTACGCAACCACCTGCACCAGCACCGCCGGCCGAGCCGCAGGCATACGGAGCAGCAGCTAAGTTGCCAACTAAATAGTTAAAGTTGCCGCCCAAAGGTGGGGCTAAGTTAAGGCCGTCGGCATCGTTACCAAGGTGTACGTTACCAACACCAATGCCGCCACCCCAGCCAGATACCGCAACAATATACTGGGTACCGTTAACAGAGTTAAACGAAACAGCCGAGTTAAATCCGCTGCTTGTACCACCTGCATCGTCGTCGCAGGCAGCTACTGAAACAGTGGGGTTACAGGGATCGGCAGAAAAATCGATGGCGTGAACCTGTAATACGTGGTCGCCGTTAGCTGCGCCGCTGGTGGTAAGTGTGGTTACAGTACCGTTACCAACAAACGAGAACACATCAATAGTGGTACTCGGAAGGCCACAATTAAAGGCTGGCAAACCGGCGGCACCCATACTGGCAAACCCGGGTGGGGTTACGCCCGTATTAAAGGCCACACCAGCAGCCGGCGACGAGCCGCACAACTGTTGTGCCGAAGCAATAGCTGTCAACAATGGAGTAGGAGGACAAGCACCTGCACCAGAGCAGTCGTCGATGTCTGCCTGCAAGTTTAACCCCATACCCATAGTTGCAACTACAAGTAAAAGAAATTTAATTAAGTTTTTGTGCATAATTATACAATTAATTAAAAGATTTTTTTTTAAAAACATTAGTTTGTTAATAAAACATTAGCGTTTAAACACATAAAAATAAATAAGCAATAAACGGATTATTTATTGCTATTTATTTTTCGTTACCTTGAATTAGCACTTTGTGCGATTTCATAACACCATAGAAAGCTTCTTTGTCAAAGTTGTTTTCATCAATTTCATAACTTAATTGATTGTTTACAACTTTAGCCGACTTAACGCCGGTAACTTTGGCAAAAGCAGCTTCTAAAGCGGCCTCTTTGCCTTTTGCGTTTGTTAAGTCCATAACCGATTGGCCTTCGGCAACTTGGCCGGGTTGTAGCACAACGGTGTAAGGATTAACTGGGTTTGCAGCTTGTTTAGCTTGAATAGTAGCCCAATCTTCGTTGCCAGTAACTTTTGTCCAAACGCGGTTGCCGTTGGCATCAACGTTTTGGTAGTACTGGGTAGGCTCGCCTTGGGGGGTAGCGGCCATTTGGGTTTTAGTGTCAGCAGATTTTTGCTGATCCTTTTTGTACTTGGGCGTAGTTTTAATCCACTCTTCGTGGCTTTGCCCATTGGCAGCTTTTTGGTGCATTAATTGAACGCTGGGGGTGTTGCTACCTTTTGTACGCGCAGTTTGCGCAGTAAGAAACACCGAAATGCCAGCAACCAACAAAACCAAAACTGCTGCTAAAAACAGTTTGTTTTTCATGTGGTACATAATTTGGTTAACAAGAATATTCAAAATTAAAAAAAATAATTAAAATAGAAAATACATAAAAATGTGGCTATCAAGACTTTAGAATATAGCAACAAGATATTTTGTTTTTTGTAGAAATTTAATTGAAAGACAAGAACAAAAGCATAAAACTTAATATGTATTTGAGTGTGTTTAAATGCATTACACAATTTGGCATATAAGCCGCAAAGTAACGCAGAAAATTTGAAATTTCGATGCGTTTTCCTATTTTTTTTTGTTTATAGTTAAAAAAAGATAAAAAGTAGTGCGGGCTTGGTGGTTAAAATAAATTGTATAAATATTTAAGTGTATTATTGGCAATAATATTATTATGTATGCAACGATGGTAAATTATAATAAAATGGTTTGTATTTATAAAAAGTAAACTGCCATAAAACTACAATTAACGGGTATTTAATTATTAAAAAAGTTTAAATTAACACTATTGCATTTTTATTAGTAGTTTGACTGGACATCAGGTTTAAATTCTGAATAAATTTTGAAGAAGAAATGGGTGCAATCCTTTGCTGGATAAGGAAATGCAAAGATA
>Ga0272412_1000211_pt1 | contig 15271 bp, 14 predicted proteins | sample WWTPWeurt_MetaT_FD_193540 | JGI IMG/M metagenome (GOLD analysis project Ga0272412, IMG submission 193540) | Metatranscriptome of activated sludge microbial communities from WWTP in Nijmegen, Gelderland, Netherland - WWTP Weurt (Metagenome... | ecosystem: Engineered > WWTP > Aerobic digester >...
GTTCGCTATCGGTGGTCCTGAAACCGACCGGTGGGGGGTGTAGTTTTTAGATACTGTCGTGCGCTGGGGTTCCAGATTTGGCATTTGGCGAACGAGTGGGCCACCGGCCCATTTTTTGTTTCCGGTAATCGAAATGCGCCAGGACTTGGGAAAGCTGAAACGAGTGTTAGCGGCCGTGGTGGAAGCCATGGGTTACGAACTGGTCGGCGTGGAATTCCATGCGCGTCCCAGCGGAGCCCTGCTGCGAGTCTATATCGACGGCGAAAACGGTATCACTCTGGACGACTGCCAACGGGTCAGTCATCAGCTCGGAGGCGTGCTGGATGTCGAGGATCTGATCGCGGAGCGGTATACCTTGGAAATTTCATCGCCGGGATTGGATCGCCCCTTGTTCGAGCCCCGGCACTTTATCCGTCACGCTGGCTCGGAGGTGCGGATTCAGTTGCGGGAGCTGCTGGAGGGGCGGCGAAAACTGATCGGACGGCTGCTCGGGATGCGCGACGATGCTGTGGTGATCGTCGATAGCGAGGGACGCGAATGGCGGGTACCGCTGGAGCGAATCGAAAAAGCTCGGCTGGTGCCCGAACTTTAAAGCGGGATGGCAGGGTGCGGATCCGGCTGGGAGGCAACACGACATGCGCGTTAAAGACAGCAAAGAAGGCAATAAAGAGATTCTGCTGGTGGTGGATGCCGTCTCCAACGAGAAAGGAGTCGGCAAGGAGATCATTTTTGGTGCTCTGGAAGTGGCATTGGCCTCGGCTGCGAAAAAGCGCTACGAGGGTGATCCTGACGTGCGGGTGACGATCAATCGACGTACCGGTAACTACGAAACGTTTCGGCGATGGCAGGTTGTGGCCGATTCTGTTCAGATCGAAAGCCCGGACCGGCAGATGGCGCTTCTCGAAGCGCGTGGGATACAAGCAGATGCGCAAGTCGGCGGATACGTTGAAATTCCCTTGGAAAACGCCGATTTCGGCGGCCGAATCGCCGCCCAGACCGCCAAGCAGGTCATCGTGCAGAAGGTTCGGGATGCCGAGCGCGCGCAGATCGTGGATGCTTACCTGCATCGTAAAGGGGAGTTGATCGGCGGCGTGGTTAAGCGTTTGGAACGCGGCGATGTGATCATCGATGTTGGTGGTAACGTCGAAGCCAAAATCGCCCGTGAGGATCTCAATCCCCGCGAGTCGTTTCGGCTTGGCGAACGGGTGCGCGGTTATCTTAAGGACGTGCGGGTCGAAAGCCGTGGGCCCCAACTCTTTATTAGCCGGGTGGTACCGGAATTTTTAATCGCCCTGTTTACCTTGGAAGTACCCGAAATCAATCAGGGTATCATCGAGATCAAGGGCGCTGCCCGCGATCCCGGATCGCGAGCCAAGATCGCGGTCAAGAGCAAGGACACTCGTATCGATCCCGTAGGAGCCTGCGTGGGCATGCGCGGCGCACGAGTGCAGAGCGTGACCAACGAACTGGCCGGCGAGCGGATCGATATCGTGCAGTGGGATGACGACCCGGTCCGCTTTGTCATGAACGCAATGTCGCCGGCCGAGGTCGAGTCTGTTGTCGTGGATGAGGATGCCCATAGCATGGACATCATCGTTGCCGATGAAAAGCAACTGGCCCAGGCTATCGGCAAGGGAGGCCAGAACGTGCAATTGGCCAGCCGGCTGACCGGCTGGACCCTGAACGTGATGACCAAGGCCCAGGCGCAGGCCAGGCGCGGCCAGGAAGAAGAGTCCTTGTGCCAGATGTTTGTCGATCAGTTGGGCGTGGACGACGAGATCGCGGGGATATTAGTGCGTGAGGGATTCGCGGGTTTGGAGGAAGTCGCCTACGTACCGGTTCACGAAATGTTGGAGATCCCGGAATTCGACGAAGAGATCATCGAAGGGTTGCGTGGGCGGGCGCGCGACGTGCTGCTGACCCGTGCGATCGCGGCAGAAGAGCGGCTTGGCGATACCCGTCCGTCCGACACCTTGCTGCGGATGGAGGGCATGGATGAGGGACTGGCCTTTTTGTTGGCGAGCCGTGGAATTGTGACGATGGACGATCTGGCCGAACTGTCGGTGGACGATCTCAACGAGATCGCGGGACTGGATGACGAACGGGCCGCCAAATTGATCATGACGGCGCGAGCGCCTTGGTTTTCGAACGAGCGGTAGGACCGGCTCGTCCTGGGGGTGGTAAATGACAGTAACAGTCAAGCAATTTGCGACGGTTGTCGGCATACCGGTGGATCGCCTGCTGGAACAATTCGCCGAGGCTGGCATCGCGGTTGTCGGAGCGGACGCCACGGTCACGGAAAAGCAGAAAGTGGATTTGTTGACACATCTGCGAAAGAGTCATGGTAACCCGTTGATTCAAGGAGCGGCGGAGCCCAGGAGAATCACGCTCAAACGCAAAACCCATAGCGAGATCAGAATGGCAGGAGGTATGGCGGGGCAGGTCAAGACGGTCAGCGTCGAAGTACGCAAGAAACGGACGTATATCAAGCGCAGCTTGGTTGAAGAGGAAACGCCCCGTCCGCGTGAGGCCGAGGTACGGCCAGCGGCGCCGGCGCCGGTTGCCGAACTGATCAGTAGAGCCACGGAGGCGCAGCCTGCCCCCGAAGTAGTCGAACCGGATCGCGGCCAGTCAAAAGAGCCAACGCCATTTCTGGAAGAGGCTGAAGCGGAAGCTCGCCGGCGCGAGGAGGCTGAAGCGGAAGCTCGCCGGCGCGAGGAGGCTGAAGCGGAAGCTCGCCGGCGCGAGGAGGCTGAAGCGGAAGCTCGCCGGCGCGAGGAGGCTGAAGCGGAAGCTCGCCGGCGTGAGGAGGCCGAAGCGGAAGCTCGCCGCCGGGCTGGGCAGGAGGGTCGTCGCAAGCCAGGGGAGCGGCCCACGGCGGCTCGTCCAATCGGAGTGGGATCGCCTGGAGCTGCGGGGAGCCGATCAGCGGCAAATGCCGACTCGGCCCAGCGTCGGACGGAAGTCGTTGAAGCAACTTCGGAAGTCAGAGCCAAGAAACAGCCTGGTCCTTCGCCCGAAGCCAAGACCGGAAAAAAACGCCCAGAATCGCAGGCGCGCGGTCCCAGCAAGCCGCGCAGCGATGCCGGAGTTTCCGATGTTTTCTCGCGTCGGGATGAGGTGCAAGAGGAGGAGCGGTTTCCGCCACAGCGGCGAGGCGATTTGCAGCAGATTCTGGATAAGGCCGATCGCCGCAAGCCAAAGAGCAAGGGCGCTAGAACCCCCGCGCCGGCGTTAGCGCCGCGACACGGGTTCGCTAAACCCACCGCGCCGGTCGTGCGCGAGGTCGCTATCCCTGAAACCATCAGCGTCGCCGATCTGGCGCAGAAGATGTCGGTCAAGGCGACCGAGGTTATCAAGGCATTTTTAAAGATGGGATTGATGGTCACCATCAATCAGATCATCGACCAGGATACTGCTGCGTTGGCTGTATCGGAAATGGGGCATTCCTACAAGATGCTGAAGGAAAACGCCCTTGAGGAAGAGTTAGCCGCCGAGACTAACCGTGGCGAAGCCATGCCACGCCCACCGGTAGTGACCATCATGGGGCATGTGGACCACGGCAAAACCTCCTTGCTCGACTATATTCGCCGTACTCGAGTCGCGGCGGGCGAAGCCGGTGGTATTACCCAACACATCGGTGCCTACCACGTCCGCACTCAGAAAGGGGTGATCACTTTTCTCGATACGCCGGGCCATGCCGCTTTCACCGCCATGCGCGCCCGTGGCGCCAAGGCTACCGATGTGGTGGTGCTCGTGGTCGCGGCCGACGACGGTGTAATGCCGCAAACGCTGGAGGCCATCCAGCACGCTCGCGCCGCGGGTGTGCCGTTGGTGGTGGCGGTTAACAAGATGGACAAGTCCAGCGCTGACCCAGAGCGGGTCAAGAGCGAATTGTCGGTGCAAGGCGTCATCTCCGAGGAGTGGGGCGGCGATACTCTGTTCGCCTACGTGTCGGCTAAATCCGGCGCCGGTGTGGACGAATTGCTCGATCAAATTCTCGTGCAGGCCGAGATATTGGAATTGAAGGCGCCAGCGGATGGGCCCGCCAAAGGTGTGGTCATCGAATCCCGGCTGGATAAGGGGCGTGGTCCGGTGGCGACCGTGCTGGTGCAAAGCGGTACTCTGCACAAAGGCGATATGATTCTAAGCGGACTCGAATACGGTCGAGTGCGTGCCATGCTGAATGAGACCGGGCAAAGTACCGGCGAGGCTGGACCCTCGATCCCGGTCGAAGTGCTTGGCCTGTCGGGCGCTCCCCGGGCCGGCGATGAAGTCATCGTGGTCACCGATGAGCGTAAGGCCCGCGAGATCGCCCTGTTTCGGCAGAACAAACTCCGCGAGGAGCAAGCCCGTAAACCTGCGATCAGCCTGGATGACATTTCCAAGCAGTTTGAATCTGGCCAGGTCAATATCCTCAACGCGGTGCTCAAAGCCGACGTGCAGGGTTCTGCCGAGGCCATCGTTGACGCGCTGACCCGCTTGTCCACCGACGAGGTACAGGTCAAGATTATCGCCAGTGGCGTTGGCGGCATCAATGAATCGGACGTCAATCTGGCTCGCAACGCGAAGGCCATCGTCATCGGTTTCAATGTGCGCGCCGACGGTGTCGCTAAGAAGTTGGCCGAAGAAGAAGGGTTAAAGCTGCACTATTACAGCATCATTTACGAACTGATCGATGATGTGAAACGGGCGATGGTGGGTATGCTCAAGCCCGAGTTCAGGGAACAAATCATCGGATTAGCCGAAGTACGCGGCGTATTTCGCTCGCCCAAGTTCGGAGTGGTGGCTGGCTGCATGGTGGTCGATGGGGTGGTGCGCCGCAATAATCCGATCCGCGTGTTGCGCCAGAACGTCGTGATCTTCGAAGGCGCGCTGGATTCGTTGCGACGCTTCAAGGACGACGTGAGCGAGGTCCGGGCGGGCATGGAATGCGGTATGGGTGTGCGTAACTACAACGATATCCGTGAGGGCGACCACATTGAGGTGTTCGAACGGGTACAAGTGGAACGTACCTTGTAGCGGGATCGCGGAAACGAGTCGAGCGATAATGAAGACTTTTCCGCGTACTCGCCGAATCGGCGAGCAGATTCGGCGCGAGCTGGCGGAGCTGATCCGTGATGAGTTGCGCGATTCGCGACTGACGTTGATCTCGATGACCAGTGTTGAGGTTAGCCGCGATTTGGCGTATGCCCGGATTTACGTCACCTTGGTGGGCGATCCGACCGAGCGGGCCGAGCGAGTAGCCGAGCTCAACCGCGCCGCACCCCTGTTGCGGCGGGAGCTGGGCCGGCGCATGCACATTCGCACGGTGCCGGCGCTGGAGTTTCGTTACGACGAGGTTGTCGAGCACGGCGCACGCCTATCGGCCCTGATCGACGCGGCGGTGGCAGCCGATACTCGCAAGCATCGTGATGCCATCGAGCCAACGGCGGATGATACTGGTTCGGAGGATTCCTCGTGACCAAGAATGACCGCCGTCCGGTCAACGGGGTACTGCTACTGGATAAGCCGGTCGGCTGGACATCCAACGCTGCGCTTCAAGCGGTCAAGCGACTCTATCGGGCGCAAAAAGCCGGTCATACCGGTAGTCTCGATCCACTGGCTAGCGGCCTGTTGCCAATTTGTTTGGGCGAAGCCACTAAATTGTCTGGGTTATTGTTGAACGCCGATAAGTCCTATCGGTTTACCTGCCGATTGGGGGCTACAACCGTTACTGGCGACGCCGAAGGCGAAGTGCTCGCCACCCGACCGGTCGGTGTCTTGAGCCGTGAACGGATCGAAGCCGCGCTGCGCCAGTTTGTCGGTCCGATCTGGCAAATCCCCCCTATGTATTCGGCGGTAAAACGGGATGGCCAACCACTCTACAAGCTGGCGCGCCGGGGCATCGAAGTTGAACGCGCACCGCGTGAGGTGGTGGTTCACACCTTGCGCTTGCTGCGTCAGGACGCTGAAGAGTTGGAATGCGAATTGTGCTGTTCCAAGGGGACCTACGTCAGGACGCTGGCTGTCGATCTGGGTGAAGCCCTGGGCTGCGGTGCCCATGTTTCGGCTTTGCGCCGCACCGCCGTGGCGCCTTACGATGCGGCGCGGATGGTTACGCTGGATACGCTACACGAAGTAGCTGAGCAAGAAGAAGGGCTTGCGGCGCTGGATCAGTGGTTATTGCCTGTGGATAGTGCGGTGGCTGACTGGCCGGCAGTGAGCGTTTTGGGAGATTCCGCCTTCTACCTGCGGCAAGGCCAGCCTGTGCTGGTGCCGCGAGCACCTACTTGCGGCTGGGTGCGGTTGTACCAGGGGGAGCAGCGCTTTTTGGGTATTGGCGAGATTCTCGACGATGGCCGGGTTGCGCCGCGCCGGCTGGTGGTTCACTAATCTCGTCGGCGTTCACTTGTTGGTTGTCCCTACTGGGGTTACCATTCATCATTTGGTTTAAATAATTGATCGAATCCGAATTGGAGTTTTAGTCGATGGCGATTAGTACCGAACAGAAGGCCCAGGTGGTACGGGATTTTCAGTGTGGCCCCACCGACACCGGTTCACCGGAGGTCCAGGTTGCCCTGCTGACCAATCGTATCAATGGTCTGCAATCGCATTTCAGCGACCATAAAAAGGACCACCACTCCCGGCGCGGCCTACTGAAAATGGTCAACCAGCGTCGTAAGTTGCTGGACTACTTGAAAAGCAAGGATCTGCAACGCTACCAGAATTTGATCAGCCGCCTCGGCCTGCGTCGTTGAGGTTTTTTCGCCGATTTTCTCTGCATAGGACGCTTTCGTGACGCCCATCAAGAAGACATTTCAATACGGTCAGCACACGGTCACCCTGGAAACCGGCGAAATCGCCCGGCAGGCCAGCGGTGCGGTGCTGGTGAATATGGCCGATACCGTGGTGCTGGTCACCATGGTTGCCGCCCGAGAAACCGAGGAGGGTCGGGATTTTCTCCCGCTGCGAGTGGATTATCAGGAGCGCAGCTACGCGGCAGGCCGCATTCCCGGCGGTTTTTTCCGTCGTGAAGGGCGACCCTCCGAGAGCGAGACGCTAACCGCCCGGCTGATTGATCGCCCTCTGCGCCCATTGTTTCCCAACGGCTTCACGAACGACTCGCAGATTGTCGCCACCTTGCTTTCCCTGAACAACCAAGTCGATCCGGAAATTCCGGCGATGCTTGGCGCATCGGCGGCGGTGGCGCTGTCGGGCGTTCCGTTCCAGGGCCCGATTGGAGCGGCCCGGGTCGGCTATCGCGACGGCCAATACCTGCTGAATCCGACCCGTCGCGAAGTGAAAACCTCGCGGCTGGATCTGGTGGTGGCTGGAACCGAGCGAGCGGTGCTAATGGTGGAATCCGAGGCGGATCAGTTGCCCGAAGAGGTCATGCTCGGTGCCGTGATGTTCGGTCATGAACAAATGCAGGTGGCTATCCGTGCCATCAACGAACTGGTGGTGGAGGCGGGCATCCAGCCGTGGGATTGGCAGCCGCCTGCCGGCGACGAGGTGCTGACGGACGCCGTGCGCACGGCCGCCGAGGCCGCCTTGGTCGAAGCCTATCAGATTCCCGAAAAGCTGAACCGTCAGCAGCGGGTGCACGAAATTCAGGAGCATTTGGTTGCACGGCTGACCACGCAAGAACCGGATCGCTGGTCGGCGTCGGCGGTCGGTAATGCTTTTTCGACGCTGGAGAAAAAAGTGGTGCGAGGCCAGGTTCTGGCCGGTCAGTCGCGTATCGATGGCCGCGATACTCGCACCGTGCGACCGATCATGATCCGGGTTGGCGTGTTACCGCGTACCCACGGCTCGGCGTTGTTCACTCGTGGTGAAACTCAAGCCTTGGTCGTGACCACGCTCGGTACCGACAAGGATGCCCAGATCATCGATGCCATCGAAGGCGAATATCGTCAGCCTTTCCTGTTCCACTACAACTTTCCTCCCTATTCGGTCGGGGAAACCGGTCAAGTCGGTAGCCCCAAGCGCCGGGAAGTCGGGCATGGCCGGCTGGCCAAGCGTGGCGTGCAAGCTGTGATGCCCACTCCCGAACAGTTTCCCTATACAGTCCGGGTAGTGTCGGAAATCACTGAATCCAACGGATCCAGTTCCATGGCTTCGGTCTGCGGGGCCAGCCTGTCGCTGATGGATGCTGGCGTGCCGATTAAGGCGCCGGTGGCTGGGATCGCCATGGGCCTGATCAAGGATGCCGACCGTTTTGCGGTGCTGACCGACATCATTGGCGATGAGGATCATTTGGGCGATATGGACTTCAAGGTGGCGGGTACTACGACCGGCGTCACTGCCTTGCAAATGGATATCAAAATCGATGGCATCACTCGCGAGATCATGGAGCAGGCACTGGCTCAAGCCCGCGAGGGACGATTGCATATTCTGGGCAAGATGGCTGAAATCATCACCCAGTCACGCCAGGAGCTTTCGGAACATGCCCCGCGCTTTACTACCTTGCGCATCAACCCCGAGAAAATCCGAGACGTGATCGGCAAGGGTGGCGTGACCATTCGCGCCATCACCGAAGAGACGGGTACCACCATCGATATTGCCGATGATGGCACGATCAAGATCGCTTCAGTGAACAAGGAAGCCGGCGACGAGGCCCGCCGTCGTATTGAGCAGATCACCGCTGATGTCGAAGTCGGTCAAATCTATGAGGGCAAGGTGGTTCGCATTATGGATTTTGGTGCGTTCGTGACGATTTTGCCAGGTCGCGACGGCATGGTGCACATCTCGCAAATTTGCGAGGAGCGTGTGCAGAACGTCAGCGATAAGCTAGCGGTAGGCGACTTCGTCAAGGTCAAGGTTCTCGAGATCGACAAGCAAGGTCGTGTTCGCTTGAGCATGAAGGGCCTGAGTTAAACGCGAGCGGGCTATGTCTGTCGTGATGGGCCGCACCAATATTGCGGATGCGTTGCGTTGGCGTGCGGTTGACGATGGGTTGCCCACTCTGGATTGTCGAAGAGTGGGCACATGGTTCGGTATTGAGAGGATCACTGTCATCGGGGCGTTGAACCTGGCTCATGGAATCGCGGCGGCCATGGTATCCACCCAACGGCCGCAGTCTTCGAGTGTGTCCAAAAACAGCTCCCGACCCCACGACCTTGCCACAATCGCCTGTGTCCACCCGATGCTAGGAAACCAGATGGGTAGTGAGGGCGATTGTGCTTGCTCCGTCCACATACTTAGCATATAGTAATAAAAACTTAGCGCGTATGATTCTTGAGTTGGTGAATTTGTTCGTCCTCCATAACGCCCTCTTTCAAGTCGGTAATTCAGTTCGGTCATTTTCCCTTTCTTGATTCTCGTGCGATTTCCCTGGGTTTGATCCCGGTTGTTCTCAACATCTGTTTCAGGAAACACGAAGCTCCATGGTCACTGGCACGGTCAAATGGTTTAACGAATCTAAAGGTTACGGTTTCATCACGCCCGACAGCGGCGGAGATGATTTGTTCGCGCATTTCTCAGCTATTCAGGCACGCGGCTTCAAGACGCTCAGGGAAAATCAGAAGGTTTCCTTTGATGTCACGACCGGCCCCAAAGGTAAACAAGCGACCAATATCCACCCGCTAGATTAGAATTATTCGGTAATTTGATCTTCTAAAAGGCCCGGTCTCGTACCGGGCCTTTTGTATTCAGAACCCCTTTCCCTGTTCTCCAGCATATTGGGTTTGGATATCGCGGGAAGGAAGGTCGAGTCTTGGCAGAGCGGACAAGCGAAGTCCTAAGGCGGCTTGCTCCGGTCTAATGCCGCAAGGCGTGACGCCAAACAACGGGGCGTTTAGACGAACTCGCAAAGCGTCCAGATTTTCCTCGAAGCGATCCATGGTTGAGTCGAGCTGGTTGGCGATCCACCCCACCAAGTGCAAACCTCGACCCGCGATAGCCTCGGCGGTCAGCAGCGCATGATTGAGGCAGCCTAAGCGCATTCCCACCACTAAAACGACCGGCAACGCCAAAATTTGTGCGAGATCGGCCGTATCGTGCATCTCGTCCAACGGTACCCGGAACCCACCGACGCCTTCTACCCACACCACGTCCGCCAGTGTCCGCAACTGCTCGAACGCCCGTCGAATCACCACGATGTCGATAGGGCGGCCAGCCTCGCAGGCGGCAATGTGTGGTGCGATGGCCGGTGCGTAGAGGAAGGGATTCACCCATTCCAGCGGTGGTGTGATGGAACTGGCCGACAGTAATTGCGTGACATCGCCGTTGCGACCATCCGCTTCGACCCCCGCCGCAATCGGTTTCATACCGACAGCTGTCATGCCCAGCTGGCGCGTGGCATGCAGCAGAGCGCAAGTGACATGCGTTTTACCCACGCCGGTATCGGTGCCAGTCACGAAAAACGCCTGTCGCATGGTTCGATTCCCCAGCGATGCGATTATTGGGTGGCGATTAGCCAGACTACATCATAGGTCAGCGGTAGCCCCGCTGGTTCCCGCAATTGTTCGTAGCGGTCGGTGATAACTTGCCACGCGGAACGGTTGAACGGGGTTGGACGGCGTTGTTCGACCTCGCGCGCTCCGACCTCCTTGACGCTCCGCAGCAGGGTTCGCAGGTCGGGATAGTAGCGGCGTACCGGCTGCCGCTGCCAAACCTGTACCTGCCAACCGTCAGCCTGGCAATCTTCCAACAACTGCTCCGGAGCTGGAATCGTCAGGACGTGGTTGTAGTCATCGACTTCCGCGAAGGCTTGACGCAGTTCGGGAAAGTTGTTCGCTCCCAAAGTGGCAACCGCCAGCGCGCCGCCCGGTTTAAGCACCCGCTTGGATTCCGCTAGACATCGCCAAGGGTTGTTCCACTGCCAGGCCAAGCTGGACCAGTACAGATCGAAGCTACGTTCGCGAACGGGCAGCGCTTCAATGTCGGCGCAAATCAATTCCGCTCCGACGCAGCGGGCGCGGGCGGTGGCTAACATGCCGGGCGCGAAATCGATCAAAACCAGACGGGCTTGCAGCCAGCGTTGCGCCAGCCAACGGACACCGTAACCGGTGCCGCAGCCAGCATCGAGGATAGCGGCAGGCGCGAGATTAATGCCGCTTTCGGTCAGATACGTTCCCAACCGGTCGCATACTTCGCGCTGAACGTCGGCGGCGGCATCGTAAGTCGACGCGGCCTGATCGAAAGCTTGACGAATGCGTTGCTTGGCCGGTACCGCAACGCGCGGATTCGGTTCAGTCATCGTCGGCGCAATCATGGAGGGCCGTGATCAGCGCATCGATTTGGGTTTCGTCGTGCGCTGCCGAAAGGGAAATTCGCAAGCGAGCGGTACCGACTGGCACCGTGGGTGGCCGGATGGCCGGCACCCACAGTCCCCGCGCGAACAGCCGTTCGGACAATCGCACGACGGCGTCGTTGCCGCCGATCAACAGCGGTTGGATGGCCGTCGGCGACGGCAACAAGCGCCAAGGCAATTCTTCAAGCCCTGACCGCAAACGGTCGATGAGGCGTCGCAGATGCGCCCGCCGTTCGTCGCCGGCCGCGATCAGATCCAGGCTGGCGAGCAGGGCAGTCGCGATCAGCGGGCTGGACGCGGTGGTGAAGATATACGGGCGTGCCCGTTGTACCAGCCAGTCGATTACCCGCTGGTCACCGGCGACGAAGGCACCGGACACACCAGCGGCTTTGCCGAGCGTTCCCATCAAAATCAGGCGCGGTGACGGTGGCAATTCGAAATGTGCGATGCTGCCCCGTCCGCTGGGACCGAGCACGCCGAAGCCGTGAGCATCGTCGACCACCAGCCAGGCGTCGAAGCGTTCGGCCAAAGCGAACAGTTCCGGCAACGGCGCCAGATCGCCGTCCATGCTGAACACGGCGTCAGTCAGGATCAGCTTACGGTGCGCACGGCTTTGCTCCAGGCGGGCGGCGAGCGCGTCCACGTCACCGTGCGGATAGCGAACGTGTTCGGCGCGCGCCAGCAGAGCGGCGTCGATCAACGAAGCATGATTCAACCGGTCGGCGAAAATCACATCGTGACGTTCCACCAGCGTCGGCACGATGGCCAGGTTCGCCATGTAGCCGGTGGTGAAATACAGTGCCCGTTCCCGTCCGACGAAAGTGGCTAACCGTGCCTCCAAGTCTTCGTGCGGGCGCAGATGACCACTCACGACGTGCGAAGCGCCGCTGCCCACGCCCCAGCGGCCCGCCGCTTCCTGGGCCGCCGCGACGATGGCGGGATGGTTCGCCAGGCCGAGGTAGTCGTTGCTGCAAAACGCGACGACGGGTCGGCCATCGATGATCGCTTCGGGACCGCACGGCGCGTCCAGCGTGCGGCGTCGACGCCGCAGACCCTTGGTCGCCAGTTGGGCGAGGCCGATTTCCAATTCCTCCCAGATCATGGCAGCGTGGCGTCGAGCGTTTGGATCGCGCGTTCGGCCAGCAGGACGGCTTCCTGATCGTCGAGGATATAAGGTGGCATGAAATAAACGGTGGTACCCAAGGGGCGTAACAGGATTTCGTGGCGCAACGCGTTGCGGTAGAACCGCAGCCGGAACTCGGGGTCCTTGGTGTCGATATCGACCGCCCAGATCATGCCGACCTGGCGGAAATTCCGTACCCACGGGTGTTTGGCTAAGGGCGCCAACAATGCGGTGAACCGCTTGGCGAAACGCCGGTTGCGCGCCAACACGTCATCCTCGGCGAAGAGGTCCAGGGTTGCCAGCGCCGCGCGGCAGGCCAGCGGATTGCCGGTGTAAGAATGGGAGTGGAGAAAACCGCGCACCAAGGCGTCGTCGTAAAAGGCGGCATACACCTCGTCCGTGGTCATGACCACCGAAAGGGGTAAATAACCGCTGGTAAGGCCCTTGGACAGACAGAGAAAATCGGGTCGAATCCCAGCTTGTTCGTGGGCGAAAAAGGTGCCGGTGCGACCGAAACCAACCATGATCTCGTCGCAAATCAGATGGACGGCGTAGCGGTCGCACAGCTCGCGAGCCAGCCGCAGGTAGTGCGAATCGTACATGATCATCCCGCCGGCGCCTTGCACCAGCGGTTCGACGATGAACGCGGCGATGGATTCGTGATGCTCGGCTAAATGTGCCTCTAGCGCCGCTGCCGCGCGGCCGGCTACGTCGGTCGCCGTTTCTCCTGGCCCCGCCGCGCGGGCGTCCGGCGAGAGTACGGTGGCGGCCTGCCGTAGCAAGGGCGCGTAGGCGTCCTTGTACAGCGCGACATCACCGACGCTCAGCGTACCGAGGGTTTCACCGTGGTAGCCGCCGGCCACACAGAGAAATTGATTTTTCTCGGGTCGGCCGTTGTTGCGCCAGTAGTGGAACGACATCTTGAGCGTAATTTCCACCGCCGACGAACCGTCCGAGGCATAAAAGCAATGCCCCAGCGCGCCCCGAGTCAGCGTCGACAGCCGCTCCGACAGTTCGATCACCGGAGCGTGGGTGAAACCGGCCAGAATGACGTGTTCCAACCGGTCCAACTGATCCTTGAGCATGGCGTTGATACGCGGGTTAGCGTGGCCGAACAGGTTAACCCACCAGGAGCTGATAGCATCCAGGTAGCGTCGACCGTCGAAGTCGTACAGCCATGCGCCTTCCCCGCGAGCGACCGGTATCAAAGGCAATGCGCCGGTTTCGTGATCTTTCATCTGGGTGCATGGATGCCAGACGGCGGCGCGGCTGCGGTCGAGCCAGTCGAGGTTCGTCATGGACAAGCAGCCGTCTCAAACGCCGTGTAAGCCCAGTTTTTCGAACAGCGTATTATCACCTGCCATGCGGGGATTGGTGGTGGTCAGTAAATGATCGCCGTAAAAGATCGAGTTTGCGCCCGCCAGAAAGCAGAGTGCCTGTTCGGCTTCACTCATCTGCTCTCGGCCGGCGGACAGACGCACGTAGCTGCGCGGCATGGTGATGCGGGCAGCAGCGATGGTGCGGGCGAATTCGAAGATATCCACTGGGTTGCTACCCGCCAGAGGGGTACCGGGGATTGGTACCAGGTTGTTAATCGGCACCGATTCCGGGGGAGGGTCGAGATTGGCGAGTTTCGCAATCAATCCGGCGCGGTGCTGGCGGGTTTCGCCCATGCCGACGATGCCGCCGCTGCACACCTTGAGTCCCGCCGTGCGCACGCTTTGCAGGGTGTCGAGCCGATCCTGGTAGGTGTGGGTGGTGACGACATCGCCGTAATATTCCGGGGCAGTGTCGAGATTGTGGTTGTAATAGTCCAGCCCTGCCGCCTTCAATTCCTCGGCTTGGCCGTCCTTGAGAATGCCCAATGTGACGCAGGTTTCCAGTCCGAGCGCCTTGACGGCGCGCACCATCTCCGTCACGGCAGCCATGTCCTTCTCCTTGGGGCCGCGCCACGCCGCACCCATGCAAAATCGACCTGCGCCCTGTTCCTTGGCTGCCTGGGCCGCCGCCAGCACCTCATCGGTCGAAAGTAGGCGCTGCGCTTCCAAGCCGGTTTGATAGCGCTTGGATTGCGAGCAATAACCACAATCTTCCGAGCAGTTACCAGTCTTGATTGACAGGAGCGTAGAGCGTTGCACCGCGTTGGGGTCGAAGTTGACGCGCAAGACTTCCTGTGCCTGAAACAACAAATCGGCGAAGGGTAACTCGAGCAGTGCCAGCACGGCTTCGACGGTCCAGTGCGACGTTTGAGGCGGCTGGTGCTGCGGGCGTGATGCCAAGCGGGCAACGGTCGCTGAAGTATTCATGGATAGGATTCTCAAGCTGGTTGTATGTGTTACGGAAGGCGCGTTGGCGACAGGTCGAGCGATCGGGCGTGACGGGAACAGCGAAGTGGGTGTCCGACCCCGCTCGTACTCCTGCTAGCGTTGAGTAAGATAGCATTCTCATCTCGGAAAGTCAGACCCCAACAGTCCGCCATCGCCTCTGTACACTGACCCGGCGCCTGTGGAGCAAGTCGCGAAGTCATCGAATCGTGGTTGCATTCAGGTTGCCGGCAATGTTTGTTTCCAGGATCTCGGTGATGGGAATCGGTCGCTCGATGTAATAGCCCTGCGCATAGTCGATTCCGTACTCGGCCAGCAACGCCAGAACTTCCGGGGTTTCCACCTGCTCGGCGATGGTCTTTTTACCGAATGCTCTGGCGATTTCCCCCATGGCTTTGACCAGGATTTGATCATCCTTGCGTTCCGCGAGTTTGTTGATGAACGATCCGTCGATTTTGACAAACTCAAAGGGGAGTGTTTTCAGGTAATAGAAAGACGAAAACCCGGTCCCGAAATCGTCGAGTGCAAACTGGCAACCGATATCGCTGATTGCCTCCATAAGATGGCGAGCGGCCACCGTGTCGGCCA
>Ga0272412_1000214_pt1 | contig 15249 bp, 10 predicted proteins | sample WWTPWeurt_MetaT_FD_193540 | JGI IMG/M metagenome (GOLD analysis project Ga0272412, IMG submission 193540) | Metatranscriptome of activated sludge microbial communities from WWTP in Nijmegen, Gelderland, Netherland - WWTP Weurt (Metagenome... | ecosystem: Engineered > WWTP > Aerobic digester >...
ATTATCAGCTATCGGTGGTGGCCCTCTATCTATTTCTAATACATATACTAGTTTTCCCCTACCAGCATACTTCTACTGGCCCTATGACAGATACATTGATGATGCACCTCTGACGGACACATCCGGAGGAACAACACCCTAGAGAGCTCCGATTCAAGTTGAGTTCATGAATCCAGTCACTCTTCCCAGCTTAATAGGAATGGTTGGAGCTTATCATGCAATTAAAATTAAGTATCCCTCTTCATTCTCTCTAGACTCTACAACTGCTGGAACTGTTTTATCTAATCAAGATATAACGATAAACAAGCCTACCTGTCACATTAATGGCAAACTTCGAATCGATCTCTCAGGCAGCAATCAATACTGCACTATAGCAACTGGTAGTAGAACGATAACAGTACACTTTTAGGAGGGTTATGCATAAGATGCTCGTATTCATGTCAGAGCTTCTATAGTAGACCCAAAAGCCTTTCCTGTTGTAGATGGCTTTAAATGGTAAAGCACTTAGTTGTCAGTTGATCGCTTTATTGTTAGTCTGACTCCATATGCAGCTTCGAGTCCAGTCACCTATACAATGATCACAGATTCTTAGCCACTGGCGTGCAACATGGGTTCAAACTCTGTAATTGATAATAAAATAAGAGCATTTAGTGTTTCTTACCATTCCAGCAAACTGGCAAATCAGCCTAATTATATCGTTTTTAACATCAAAATGTCGGCAGTCAATTTAGTACAAATGCTTGTGTTTGAATTCGAGTTATTAAATGAAGACTTTGATTTATAATATGCAACTTTAACTACTTTTCTTGGATTATCCGCCGGTGATAGATTTCCATGCACAGTCGATGGCACAGTAATAACTCCTAATAACGGAGCTTAGATTTTGTGTATTATTGAACCAGGAGATAACACTAGATTTGGAAGACCCATTCGAATTATAATGACGAATATTGTGATAGCCACAACAGGAACAGGAAGTGTTAAAATGATTATTAACAACCCAGATGCAAATAAATGGCTCAACGTGAAAGTTAAAGCTTATGGCAGTTCATCAACTGATCCATTTGCCAGCGATAAAATACTAAGAGGTTGGTATGATTTAGAAAACGCTCTCACCTCTACTACAATAGTGGCTTACACTGGTGGAGCTTAGAAGGGAACATCTAGCAGCGTTACCGTGAATATAAAAGCAGGCTCCTTCATTGGCAAGACAAGCACGGACTTTGAAATCGACTATAAAGCAAGTGCTACTTCAATGAAATCAGGAGATATAGCTCTTGTTTATTTACCGTTGCGGGATCCAACCCACGAAAATATGTGCTCTGTAACTTCGGGATAGTAAAACTATATGCTCTATGGTTCGCAGGACACTACCACAGGAACTCTTTATGCAATTGTAATAGTAGCTATGAGCGGCACTGTTGCTCAGAATGGTAAATACACCATGTCAGGAGTACAATGTAACTACATTGATGAAACTGCTTAGTGGTTATTTATGGAATTCCCTTCAACTGATGGTAGTAAGTCTGTGTATACTGAGGCGACAGGAACATTCAGCGATGCAAGTGTGTATACTACAGCCACTGCAAACACTCCAGATCTTTCTTTTATAAGCTTGACCTATTCACAAAGCGTGCTTGGCGAGACAGGCTATGCTATTCTTGAACTTTAGCTTCCTAACATAGCTTAAATAAACTACGTATACACTGAAACTGCTATTATTTAGTTTAAGTTCGATGGCAGCACGGACTGGTTGCAATGGAACTCAGCTACACAGTGTGCTGTAATGGAGGGAGTGTAAAACGCCAACAGAAGATATATCTCTCCTACTTGCGTAATTGATTATACCCAACCATATATTGAATTAAGAAACTTTACAACAATATCCTATACTACCAATAATATAAAAATTATTTTTCTTCAAACCAATGCTGCTGTTCAACCTGTTGCAGCCTCCAATTCAATCACAATGCACATTTGGCATAATGACATAGCAAAAAGCAAGGTCCCAGTAAACAATCCGACTCACGGTTACTGTTCTTATTATGTTTAAAAGACTGGATTGACCTACCCATAATACTCAATCTCCTCTTCCATTTACACCAAGGTTACTAATACATTAATAACTTACATATCAGCAACATCCCTTAAATTCAGTTTCACTGTGAATCCTAGCTAAAATCTTGGAGGAGAAGTTTTAGATGCAGGTGGACTTCATCAGGCTTCAACAATTTATATTAAACTAAACTTTCCATAAATAACGTTTACCAGCGCAGTCATATCAACAGCGAAGCTAGTTTCTTCTTAAAATTAAGTTTACCCTGCAAATCTGGCTTGGACCTCATCAGCTGTGAGCGGGAACTACTTCACTATTAGTTTTGTTGATCTCTATCTTCAAGAAACGTCAGGTCCCAATGAAGTGTGGTCTGCAGGTTCTGAATATAGATTTGAAGTAACATTCACAGGGTTTTCTGCTTTACCCACAGCCCATCAGCATTTCTTCGATATTGAGCTCAAAGTAGACAGTACTGTAAAGGAAACAGGTTACAGCTCTACTGTGTTCTCAAAGCCAATTACTACTAGCTTGTCATTATTCACGTTGACTAAGCAGGCAGGGGAGGTCACTGAGCTGCAACTAACTTTAACATAGCCTCATGTAACATCATTCGACTTTGATAAGGTAATTTATCTAGAATTCTTAGGCAGTGCTTGGCCTACCGGCGATATCATTCGAGATCTTGACACAACTGTAGATTTAATAGAAATCAGCTGTTAATGCGATCAAGGAACACCCAAATGCTATAGACACTTGAAACGAGCTAACTGGTACAGCCATTCTGTCAGCATCAACTTTGCCTCAACGGTCACATCGACAACTACATTTAGCTGTTATATTCCAGAAGTACAGCTTCCCTCATCATCTGGATCAAATAATTGGAATGTTGGAATAGCGGTAGTCGATCCAGATGCTGTTTATTCTTTTACAGGTTCTTCATATGGTACTTTACTCTACTCTACTATTACTTTAACTGAAGCTGTCAGCCCCTCTACTATAGCGTTGACTGTTTCTTCTCCTCCAGTATATAATCAGATTATAACCTTTCCTACTTAAGCTAACTATGCTTATGGAGCCACAACTTTATCTTGGTCTTCAGGATCTTAACTTTATCAACCAGTTTTCTATATTTATATGGGAAAGAATGGGCATTCCCCATCAACTTGTCCATCCACATCTACAAGTTTTTGTAGATAATACGCTCTTTCTCATGCAGTAGTATTTAAACTCAGTAGCACATCTTGGCTTAACTCTCACTCTATGGTTTCTCACAACTACAAAGTTCCTCTGTACAAAGACCCCGCCATCACTACTTACAATGTCTAATTTAGAGTGATTGATAACTACGCATCATCGGGAAACTATTAAAAAGTCATTTCTCTTTATTCTAGTAATATAGCCAACAGCTTAACTCTAAATTAAGGCACCTCAAGTATGCTAGTCAACCACTATGGAACTATACTTGCAAAGCTTCCATCGACATACACTATATCGATCCCCATAATCAATTATGGGTTAGTGGTGGATCCTGCTGGAAATTCAGGATTAGTACTCGTTGAAATACCTTCTTCTAGTAGTGTTACCATTATAAAACAGTCTTGCATTGCTTATGTAGAGAAGAGCACTTAATAGCCCTCTTGTCAATATGTCAACAATGCCGGAAACCATTAATTCTGGATACGACCCTACGTTACCTAAATCAATTAGCTATTAAAATTATTTATAGTGATCAATCTCGAAAACCCAAACTAGTCTACCTTAGCTGGCACTTTCAAAGTGTATAGAGTATATACAAATGCAGTAACCAATACTCCTGAATAATTATCTACAGCCCTATCTGTAGCTCTTGACAACACATTTGCATCCAACACGCTATTAAGCAGCACTTATGTTAAAAATTATTGGTTTGCTCCGAAAATACTTCATAAATCAGGTATAACAAATACTCCATTAAGATTCATGTTCAAACTCAACAATGGCGGTGATCCTCCTGCAAGTACGCAACTCGTTATAAAATTCTTAAATTCAGCCTGGACAAAAGGAACGAATACCCCTCGCTGTTATGTCAGAGAATTTAATGCCGCTACCAACAACGCAGCTTACAAGACATTAAACACTCCCTGTGCTTACGATGATACCAACAAATAATACACTGTTAGTCAACCCTACCTCCATAATTTTAAAGATAATACTCTATATGAAGTTGTCCTTGGAGCTGCTTTCTTATCTTAGATGAGTTTCACAAACAACCCTTCAACTCCTTACTAAGTTTAGTTCTGGGTGTAATACACTTCGCCCTCGTTGACTAATCTTTATTACCAAATAACATAGCAATACTAATACCAACATCAAAATTTTATGACCTCTTTCTCTGCTTAATACCTGACTACCCAATGGGGGAAATCCAACTCAATCTAGCTATCTTTTACACCAGCTACTGCAGTGACTAACACATATCAGTTCCCTAAAAATTACATCGAATTAACTTTCCCAGAGTTAACAATTGCTTCAGTGTCTCCACTTACTGCCGGAGACGAGCTTCCATGTGCATTGTTGAGCAGCGGCTAACCGGCTAGCTTCGCTTCTCCTTCTCAGAGTGTAAGGTGCATAGCTACGGAAAACAATTATGACTAGCTCGTAATACGACTTGAGATGATTTAGAGTTATACTTCAACAGCAATTTCTCTTGTGATTGATGATTTCGCTATGCCTTTGCCCAGTGACTACACTCATTTCAATATAGAGTTAGCTGCCCATGTAAGATAGAGTGATTATTTAGTCTATAAGTAATTAATGTCTCAAATCTTCCTGATTGATCATTTATCAACTAGTACTGAGGCAATATCCACTGGAGTTGCATTTCAGACTTAATCTAATAGCAATTTGCTAGGAAAATAAGGTTAAATTTCTTCTGCTTTTACCTGGCCAGTCACCGGAGGAACAGGTACTAATGTCCTGGGAGAGAAAGTGCGTCTGAAATTGGGGAAAAACAATGGTTTCTTTGCTTGTCCTGGAAATGTTCTTTCTGCTTCTACAACAATCATTTAAGATTCCACAAACTATTAAATATTGTGGCATAATCCCAAAAACAATTACGTCGTTCTAAACACCATAAATAGCAAAGGTTACAACGCCGCTTAGACTCTCAAAATAAATAGTATTTGGAGCCCATCATCTTCTTAGCTCGCCCCTTATAGCGCAACGCCTTCAATGAGAGTCGAAATATATAAAGCTTACAAATTTGTTAATTACATTGATAATAGCTACCCACCTAGCTCCTTCTATACTGTAAATACTAATGATGCGATACAGATCAATTCTGTTTCAATCCCACTAACAAACTATGTTGCAGGACAACCCCAGTTATTTTAATTTACTATCGTTTATCAATACTCACAGATCGAACTTACTAACCTTGACCTAAGATATATAGAGATCGAAGCTACTAGCGGAATCACTGCATTCGATAATTGTCATTTAAAAAACAGCAATTCACCCTTCAAACTGTGCTCGTTGAAGAACTCCACCGTATTAGTAATCTCAGTTTTAGACTCTATTATAACTGCAGGAGAACTATTATATGTTTACGCTCAAGTATCCAGTGCAACAATCAATTTCAGTATTCGCTGGTATTGTTCTGACGGATCCTTGCATGCTTCGAAAACAACTTCAGCTACTGTGACTGCTCCTAGCGGTTCCGCTAGTTTGCCCACGTTGAGCCATCTTTTTAATTAGATGCATTTCTGGGCTCTAACAGCAGGATATCAAGAACTTCAAGAAACTCCATTCGTTGCAGGATCAGCAGGACCTTTGAGCAAACTCAATTTTATTATTACTACTACCTAAAACCTCTAATATGCAGCATCATCACCAGCGCATTTTATAAATATTACAGTTCCAGGAAGTTCAAACTACGTGCCCTCATTAACAACTGATCCGCTGATCTGCTTCATCATACCTATGATGTCTGCTTTAACTTAATTTGGGCTGCCTTAAAAGGCCAGCGCCTGTACTATAGATACTTCAGGAACTAATTATTTCTACAAAGTTTCACCTAACACACAAGATACTCCTCCTGGAATCTATGTGGTTTCAATATAATTTGATTATTGGAAGTAAGCATCAACTAAATTCACAATCCCAACCACCTCTACAAGAAGCGAATTGCTTTTCATTGTTAGCGGAGCTACTCTAGCATCTTAAACGGATTCTCTCATCATTAATATCATTAAACCTTATACAAGCGTAGGCATAACACACAATTCCTTACAAGTAGGGCAAAATGATATCATTGAGATGCAACTAGCTCCTTCCATAGCAATACCAGCAGCTCCTGGAGATGCAACAGCTGAAGTATCAGTTGCAGTAGAAATAGTAGTTGAATTCTTCTCAAAGAATCTTGATATACCCACGTTTTATCAACAAGATCAGCTAAATTATATCAATGGATAAGTGACTCCACACTTGATAGCAAGTGATGCATCTGGAAATTCCAGATTAATAACTTAATTTGGAGATTTTTCAGTTAAATATGCACCTGCTCGTTTTATCCTGACTCTGCACCCTCAAATGAATACGGGAGGAACAACTTATACTTTGAAGATACCCATTGTTGGACTTTCTTCCTCTTCCACCACCTCTTTTGCTATTACCATGAAAGTCGAAGTTTAAACATTCAGTTCTGGCAACGCATTCCCACTGATCCTTTAGTCGTAGTAATTCATTAACAATTGGTAAACGATTGTAAATAACAACCCCACAACGCTGAATTCAGCCTAGCTTTACTAGATTTCAGGAGACATGGTTTAATCAACTTCAGTGCAAGTTAAACTGAATGTTTAACACACTTCATTTACACTATATACTGGAGACTACATATTCATAAAGATAAATCCTTTGCTTGGAGGCATTTAATAAACTAGTTTAGATGCTATAAGTGGTGTAACAGTAAATGTTGGTGGAACCTGGAGTTTTAATTACCTTAAAAATTACCATTTAATTATGCTTTAGCTGTAAAGCTCTACTACGACACAGAATTAACTAGTCTTTACATTTACTCCAAACTTTGCCTTGACACAATTTTATATTGACACCTACCAGATCTCTTGGATCAAGATCTATCAACAAAAAAGTGTCAAATTTATCAACTCTGGATCGATAGCCATTGGCACCCTTAATGAAGGAAATCTTGGCACATCAACCACAAGAAGCATGCAGCTTCTCTCAAGCATATCCTCTATAAATTATTAAAGCGCTCTTCGAATGCTTCTTAAGATTACTACTCCCTATAAGCTAGTGTAGGGTGGATACATGGAAATCAATCTTCTTGGAGGAGGTCTTGAGGCTTTGACAACTGATAGAGTGCTGGGTTTCTTCTGTCAGCCTGGCAAAAATATATTCCGATCAACCAATAATCTGCCTCTTTAATGTGTAAGGCACAGCTCCACTTAATTTATTCTTTCTGGATTTGCTGAAATTAGTGCTGGAACAACCTTTTAAGTAAGTTTTTACCTACGATGTACCAGTGCAACTATCAACAGCAATGCAGTGCTTTCCAACACTATATTCTATGGTACTTTAAATACCTTTAACAAAATTACTACCATCCCCAGCATTTAAGGAGTGTCCCCAATAGTATTAAGTGGAGAACCTTGGCCAACTACCTATTAATCAAATATTAAGAACATTCAACTCCTTTTTGATAACGAAAGAGGTCCTTTGCAGTTCACATATTAACTTGATTCGTCAACCCTGGATGGCAGTCAAGGAGACAGAATGCAGATTATTATGCCTTCTAGTAACCGTATGAGTATAACTAAGTCCTGGCCTCACCAAACAACTGATGTAGGACTTGTTTTCCCTTTTTCAAGACACTCATATACTTCACAGTAATGGATTAATTCAAAAGGAGTTTCATATGATGGTACTAGCTCCTCTTTTACTATGTTAGAGCCTTCTGGCTATACCATTAATTCTGCTTTTGGGTCATATGACCTATTATTAGACACTTAAATGAGCTTAATCACATAGAACAATGGTATTATGAGACCAGATCCAGGAGTCTATAGATTTTAGCTTAAAGGATAATTTGCCACTGGCACTGTTACAACAGCAGAGTATGGTTATTATGATTATATAGTCCTGCCAAAGCCAGACTAAAATTTCTAGATATTCCCGTTGATTTTAAATGCAGGCATGGAAACCATTTACAAGTTTACATACACTATATAAAATAGAAACGTTTTACCAGGCGATGAGATTTGGTTATAATTTACAACTCATAACTACTTTAGATAGATCTTTGCGGATGATTTGGGATATGGTCTCTCATCATCTGTGAACTCCACAGAACTAGATTGCAGAGAATAGCTTGGGCAAAGCCATATTTCTGGTAGTAGCAGTACAAGAATAAGGTGTTATATGTACAAAGGAGACTACACAACAAAGCGGCCAGCCTTAATCAAGATCCCAGTTTCTGGAACTATTACTGCTTCTACAACAATAGTATTTTTCGTAGCTCAAATACGCAATCCAGTTCAGACCCAAGACGTCTCAACCGTTTAAATATTTGTACAAAGATAATGCAGACATGATGGAATGATGTGCGCCTGGTTCTAATCAGCAAACTACTTTTAAACTACTGCCGCAGATACCGTAAGTTATGATTCCCAACATTTAATTAACAGCACGTCAGTAGCAACAGGCTATGTCTCAGATGTCAATCGTCAACATACTTTTTCCTTTTACTGCAAATAAGCTCTCAATGCCAATGACTACATCCTTATTTACTACAAATAAGAGAATTATAGAATAGAAATATAAGATTGCATACCCAATGGACCAGTGGGTGATGTCTGTATGGTGTTTCCAATTGCTGGATTTATATTTTATCAGACTAGTGTAGCGCTTCCAGTTAACCAAATTAATTCTGTTGAGATTTCAGGTCTAAATAATGGCTGGTATGCTAAAGGTTACGGGATCAACCAAATCTAATTCTGGCATTCATCGGCTCGCTCCTACGCCTTTGCTATAGAAGTTTAGCCAATATACTTTCCTCTTGAGTTCCGGTTCCAGTCAATCTCGTTTAAGCCAACTTAAACCAACTAAACTAGTCCATATTATAGGTATATTCTAAGAGACTTTGAAAACGTACTGGAAATAGATCTTCTCGGCATGTGGTACAAGAAGGATGTAAAATAGATTTGGGTTCTTAAACCTACTAATATCGATTGGTTTAACTAGTCTTACTGCAATGCATCTCTGATAATTCCCGAAGCTTAGAGACTTCCCTACCCTCTTAGACTCAAGTGTACAATGTATACCGATAGAATAAGCCTGGATTTCATGCCTCGAGAGACAGGTAATTTCAATGGATGGAATTACCCTAGCTACATCTTACGTCTTTATTTGAAGGCTTGGGTTAATTTATTAGCTACACCAGGACCAAGCAACCCTGTTAACTTCATCTCCTATTCCACAGTTGATTCGTATGACACGGTTATTAACCTGGACCACGGCGTATGCTGGACACAGGGATCCATATTCATAGATCCTTATGACATGCCGGATCTGAATGATTTGACCTTTAACACACTTTCATTCTATAACCGCAAAGCTAGAATAGGTGACATGGTTGAATACTACATGTTGATCAAGCCAATTTCCTTGCTGTCTTATAGGCCAATTACGAAAATGGTCTTTCGCCTTCCCGACGAGTTTTCGTACCCGCCAACTAACAATTTGGATAGTTGCAAAATGTTTGGAAAGCGAGTTACTCCCATCCTTTCTTGCACATTAGATAGAGTAGAGGGTAAGTCATTTGTCACTGCTCAACTGCATAGCTCTTTTGATCATGCCATTAAGATCATGAGGCTTTCTCAAAACGATCCCAATCTTCTCTTCACAGCTCCTGAACTGCCTGGCACTCACTACAACATATCTAATCAGATGTACAGTAATATTGGAGGTGGAATTTTGGCGGAAGCAAACACAATTAATCTAACAAATGTACTTGGATATGACCTAGAAGTTGCCCTTATTACTATAAATGCTGGACTTGATGCAGAGACTCCTTCTCTGTATCAATTCGACTTCACTATTGGCAGCACTAATGTACCAGCTGGCTATGACTCTCCAACAGCAACAACTTATTCAAAAATTCACTTCATTTTTGAAACAAAGAAGGGATATGAACAAGACTTGGGAATGACTGGTATGAAAACAGGTGACGAGGTTGCTTGCATCGTCAGAGGGGGTATTTCAGTAATCTATACAAAGAAGTTATAATGCTTTTTGAAGACGGGAACAACAACCACAGACCTTCCAGCAATCATTGTAACAGGCTACGACGAAATTAAAGCTGGTACTGCAGTGAGTATCTTAGTTACTAGTATCAAGAATTTGCCTATTGGAAAGCAAATGACCATTAAAATCGGAGTTCAACTTATATACAAGAAGTATGGAGGGGTTTCTGCCTTCTATTACGAACCAACCGCATTCGTACCACCTGCGCCAAGCGCCTTCTCTGCAATAAATTCTGCCCAACTCCATACTGTTACATACGTAGGATCAACACAAGTGCTTGGCTTAACAAATTATACCTTCACCTTTTCAGCAGGGGCTCAGCCCATCACATCAAGTGATTATTTTGCTTTGGAATTTCCTAAAGATTTCTTCAATAGATTCACTGTCTCAGCTGAAGACAGCTAACCCATTGTGTGTCTGGAATGCTCTGAACTCTATGTTTTTGGGATAACAAATATGATTTACTTAAAACTAAAGCCAACTCAAGTTGTTGCTGCAAACGCAGTTGGCTCTTTCACTATTTCAAATCTAATTAATCCAGCTTACTAGCTTGATGGTACTTTCACGATAAAGGGCCATTCAATAATTAACGATAAATAAAATTAACTTTACTAATTTTTAATTACAAGAGACGTCTAGCCTTGCAATAAATTCCAAAGTGTCTCAGCAACTGCTGACTCAAATATAGGAGGCTAAAATAATGTTACTTTTGAATTTAATATCATAACCGGGCACATCATACCCATTTGGGGAGCACTTTCCATCTATTTCCCAACTACATCAACATTTAGTGCTAATTTACTAAATCTATAAGCCAATTGTTCATTGAAAGGATTGAGTTCAAGTTTAGCCTAGTGCAAAATCGGATCTTAAAACAGAATCGATATCTTTTTGAATGGTGCAAACTTAGATAAGATAGATTTAATAACACTCAAAGTATTCAACCTGAACACCCCCAATATTGATTCATCCCAATTACAATTTACGATAACAAGCTACTATGATTCCAACATTTACCTAGATCATCAAATCTGCTAAATGAATTTCCCTTTCCCTCTAATTAAATCAGTGACAGTCAAAGGATGTTATATGCAGGTGCAGAATCAGTACCAAAACACACTAGTTACATCTTAATACACCTTCACTTTCTCCTGCACACAAGTCATTAGAGACAACACCATTTTAACTATTCGCCTACCCAAAGAATATTTATAAACTAACTTTAATTAAAATCAAGGAGACACAACTCAAACCACAGAATGTTCAAGCGATAAAGAGTCGACATTAGCTTCAAAGCAATGTACATTTTATATTGATGAATATGATCAGTTTTTGGTGGCTGTTAAATTAAGGAATCAGTAATCGCAGACTAGATTCTTAGTTAAAGTGATATTAATCAATCCAAGTATACCTAATAATAATTACATATTTACTGCTAATTTCTCTTGTGTGGGAGTCCTATATGCTTCTACAATGGATAGTAGCTCGTCTGGAGACACTTCCACTGCTGCATAAAAAGGAACTTAATAATAGCAACAAGTTTCAATTATCCAATCTGCTCTTGTCACTTAAACGAGCGCAAGCTAGGCATCCGTTTCATAGACAACTAGCTCAAATTAAGGATAGCAAGTTAAGCTTACTAATATACCTAAAAATGCTGGTGAAAGCTCTATTTACGTCGTTACGGTGCCTCCCATTCAAGGATTAGGAAGCGTTTAAGAAATGCAGATACTGTTTCCTCCTAACTTTTCAAAAGATATTGGAGATTAAGTAACTTGCGGTTTGTACTCCACTCAATAATTTGATGATAACTTCCTAACATATAAAAACTTACTTTCAATCACTGAAGGAAAGGTAATTGCAAACAGCGGGTTCTATAATTCAGTTTCTTGTTCCATTACATAGGATTATGCAATTACGATGTTAAATATTAATTCAGCTATTGGCAACAAGACAATGTCTGAAAATTGGTTTCATTGGATAATACGCAATGTGCAAAACCCATCAAATTACAAGCCTGGTGCCAACTTTACACTACTTTATAAATCTGATAAAAGTATTTCTTGGATCTTTTAAGGTGATCTCCGTTACTACATCAGTGAGGCACCTCCACTCATCAAATTATAAGATTTATAAATATCAGATAACAATATAAAAAGTCCCGCAGTTTATAACTTTACTCTCTTTTCCCCAAAAGAACTAGCCTAGATTCCCAGCTTAGGAATTGTAATTAAATTACCACCAGTTTACAAAGATGTTATTGCATAATAAGTCCAATCTTCTTCAACGGCCTCCGCAGAAACTTAATCAGACGATTTAATGCAATGCTAATTAAAAAGCTCTAGAGAAAGCAATGCTTAAATAGCATCAGAATGCAATTTCTATGGATGGCACTTGCTTCTAGAGGGCTTTACATTGCGAGGAGCTAATACTAATGTCCTCAACATTAGCGTTTCTAAAATAATTAACCCTTTATCCTCTACTAACTGTTTAGCAAATAGTAAATCTGTAATCAGCAATGTTTATTTTGATATTAAATTAATCAGTCTAAATTCTGGAGAAATTATAGGTACAACGTCCTCTTCGGTTGATGATAAAAATTGCTTTGAATTTTCTAAGAAAACTTTTAATATTATTGTGAAAGGACCAACTATTCTGCAGGCTGGTCTTTCATATACATATTAGATAGAGCTTGAACAACCTGGATAAGGACTTGTTATTCAACCTAACTGCTAGATCAATGGAATCACCTTCGAACCAGCTAGCATTGAATTTAATGAATATAGCTCTATTAAGGAACTATTCAAAGTTAAGGTGCGGAGCGATGTATTGCCTGGATCATATCTAATCACTTTCACCAAAACAGAATAAGGAAGCAACAATAGTACCACTGATTCTTCTGATGGCATTTTCTTTTTGCCAATACTGCCTATTAGTATTGAAATTGTTCCTTTTAATCCAGTCCTCAATGAAGTCCCTACTATTACCTTATAAAATGTTGAGACAGACTCAGTTGGCTATCCAATTACCATACCTATACAAGTTTCCCAAGAACCAGCTAACCTAATTAATTTGATAGTAGAGCCTGAGTTTGTTGACAGCAGCCTCAGTAACTCCTTAGACATTACAAAAATTCTAGAAATCGTTCCTAAGAGTATCGACATTACTCCTTAAACTAAAACAACCTATTTCCAAATTATTATCAAATCAGCAACTGTTCCTCCTGCAATAACATTGAAATTCTCGCTTTTCAGCTTCTACTCAGTGGTTCATTAACTTAAACCAAGTCAAAAGACAATTATATTTTCTAGAAATAAACAAAAAATTTCTGACCCACCTGCACTTCACTTTTTCTTGCAAGATAATGTCAAATCAACACCTCTTATTGACCTAAATAAACCTGTATTAAACTTATTTAATGCACAGGGATCAAGTAGTGGCAGTGGAGCTTCCGTCTTAAACAATAATCAAATTAGCATAGACGATTTAACTGATTTCGAATCTTCTACGCAATCCAGTAGCAGTAGCAGTAGCAGCAGCAGTACACCTTCGAGTAGTAGTAGTAGCAGCAGCACTAGTAGTTCATCAAGTTCTGGCAGCAGCAGTTCATCCACATAATCAAATTAATAAAGTACTTAAGCTTCGTAGTAGAGCAACACTAGCTCTACCACAAGCAGCAGTAATAATAATACATCTTCAAGCAGCACTGGTGTTTCTACTAATCCTGCCTTAGATTAGTTGAATCCCAAAATAATGAGTATCGAATCTATAAATATCAAAGCCAATTAAGCAGAAATTAAGGTTTATACTACTCTCTACTGCACCATATATTATATGTATACTTTATAAGGAGTACTTTAATTTCCAACAGTTAAATAAATAATAAAGAAGAGTTTTAATGGCGCTCTTGGATATGGCAAATAGATTACAGATTCAATTTATTCAAAAAAATCAGTAGATTATAACAAAATAATTACTTTAGACGGCTTAGAAGCTTAAACTAATTATGCAATTTATTTTGTTGCTGCAAGTTCAGTAGGAAGATCATAAGTTAATGAGTATTTATTAAAAACTGCGAGATTAACATTTGGGGCAGTTATTTAGATTCCTATTATTTAATTAGTGTCTCCAGAAAATGTAATTGCAGCTCTTTCAAAAACTCTTCGTCTTCCTCCAGAAAGATTTTTACCAATTACCTCATATGAAGACTTAAAAAATGAATATGCTTCATATAAGCAAAATATTATGACCAAGCCAGCTCTTAGCTACTAGATAGTCATCAAGCCTAATTCATTTAGCGATAATCCTTCTCCTTAGTATTATAGCGACCTTTTACTGCTCACTTCCTATAAAATATTTTTAAAAAAGCACCTCCCAGAATTTGATGACTACTCCAACATTAAGAATACACAAATTAGATAAACAGCGCCTGATATATCAATAGAACCCTATCCTGTAAAAATAGATTGTTATAATGCTACATTTGAACTAAGACTTTGGGAACAAGGTAAAGTTTATGCATTAATAAGGGATTATTAAGATAATATCAAGAATCCTTTGAGTAAGTAGATATTTAAAGGAGTTGATGAACTAAATAGAAAGATAAAAAAATCAAGGACATTTTCTTCAATTACTGATGACTAGGGTAAAGTTACAATGTAATTTGATGACTTGGCAGATAACAGTAAATACAATCTATATGTTACTATTGGTTCAAATATGCCATACGATCCTCTAATTTTATTTGAAGATTCTAAAGTTAGAAAACTAACATTCACAACTCCAAAAAATAATAATATAGGACTATAGAATGAACTATCGTTAAATATTTTAAAAAAGGCTAATCCAAAATTAGCTACAACAATTGAAAAAATAATTACTGATCCAAG
>Ga0272412_1000218_pt1 | contig 15190 bp, 11 predicted proteins | sample WWTPWeurt_MetaT_FD_193540 | JGI IMG/M metagenome (GOLD analysis project Ga0272412, IMG submission 193540) | Metatranscriptome of activated sludge microbial communities from WWTP in Nijmegen, Gelderland, Netherland - WWTP Weurt (Metagenome... | ecosystem: Engineered > WWTP > Aerobic digester >...
AATTTCGCCGACAGCACCGTCGTGATCGCCGCCGTTAAGGTCGTCTTCCCATGGTCTACGTGACCAATCGTCCCTACGTTTACGTGCGGCTTCGTCCGCTCAAATTTCGCTTTCGCCATGTCTGCTTTCCTTAAAGAACGATGGTTGGTCGATCACTTCTTGTTGATAACAGCTTCGGCGACATTCTTCGGCGCCTCGGTGTAATGCTTGAATTCCATTGAATAGGTGGCCCGTCCCTGTGACAGCGAGCGAAGTTGCGTCGAGTAGCCAAACATCTCCGCCAGAGGAACTTCGGCCTTGATCAGCTTGATGCCGCCGACCTGGTCTTCCATGCCATGTACGATGCCGCGACGTCCGGAAAGGTCGCCCATCACGTTGCCCATGTAATCCTCCGGCGTCTCGACTTCCACCGCCATCATCGGCTCCAGCAGAACCGGACTAGCCTTGCGCATGGCGTCCTTGAAAGCCATCGAGGCAGCCATCTTGAAGGCGTTTTCGTTCGAGTCTACGTCGTGATAGGAACCGTCGAACAGGGTGACCTTCACGTCCACCACCGGGAAACCCGCCAGCACCCCATTGGGCAGCGTGTCGATAAGACCCTTCTCGACTGCGGGGATGAACTCGCGGGGCACGGAACCGCCCTTGATCATGTCGACGAATTCGAAACCCTTACCCGCTTCGTTCGGCTCCAGCTTGATCCAGACGTGGCCATACTGGCCACGACCACCAGACTGCTTGACGAACTTGCCTTCCTGTTCGACGGCCTTGCGAACGGCTTCGCGGTAAGCAACCTGAGGCGCGCCGACGTTGGCTTCGACGCCGAACTCGCGCTTCATGCGGTCGACGAGAATTTCCAGATGGAGCTCGCCCATTCCGGAAATGATGGTCTGGCCTGATTCTTCATCCGTGCGCACACGGAACGACGGGTCTTCCTGTGCCAGGCGATTAAGGGCGATGCCCATCTTCTCCTGGTCGGCCTTGGTCTTCGGCTCTACCGCAACGTGAATCACCGGCTCCGGGAACACCATGCGCTCGAGCGTGATAACATGCGCAGGATCGCACAGGGTCTCTCCCGTAGTCGCCTCTTTCAGGCCCACCGCTGCTGCGATGTCGCCGGCAAACACTTCCTTGATTTCCTCGCGCTGATTGGCGTGCATCTGCAGGATGCGGCCAAGGCGCTCCTTGCGGCCCTTGATCGGGTTGAAAATCGTGTCGCCCGTCTTGACCGTGCCGGAATAGACCCGGAAGAAAGTCAGCTGGCCGACGTACGGATCGGTCATGATCTTGAACGCCAGGGCAGCAAACGGATCGGTATCATTCGCGGCGCGATGGCCCTCGGATTCATTCTCGAGAATGCCATCGACCGGCGGAATGTCGGTCGGAGCCGGCAGATACTCGATGACGGCGTCCAACATGGCCTGCACGCCCTTGTTCTTGAAGGCGGAGCCGCAAAGCATCGGTACGATCTCGGCACTGAGCGTACGGGAACGCAGACCGGCCTTTATTTCGGCCTCGGTCAGTTCGCCGGTCTCAAGGTACTTGTTCATCAGTTCCTCGTTGGCCTCGGCAGCCGCCTCGACCATCTTTTCCCGCCACTCCTCGGCTTTGGCCTGAAGTTCCGCGGGAATATCGCCGTATTCGAACTTGATGCCCTGGCTGGCCTCGTCCCAGACTATGGCCTTCATCTTGACCAAATCCACCACGCCCTCGAATTTCTCTTCGGCGCCAATTGGAATCTGCAGAGGAATGGGGTTGGCCTTGAGGCGCAGGCGCATCTGGTCGTGGACTTTGAAGAAGTCTGCGCCTTGACGGTCCATCTTGTTCACGAACGCCAGACGCGGTACGCCATAGCGATTGGCTTGGCGCCATACCGTTTCGGACTGCGGCTGTACGCCGCCGACAGCGCAATAGACCATGCATGCGCCGTCAAGCACGCGCATCGAACGCTCGACTTCAATTGTGAAATCGACGTGTCCCGGTGTGTCGATGATATTAACGCGATGCTCGGGGAAATTCTGGCCCATGCCTTTCCAGAAGCATGTGGTCGCCGCCGATGTAATGGTGATACCACGTTCCTGTTCCTGCTCCATCCAGTCCATGGTGGCCGCGCCGTCATGAACTTCGCCAATCTTGTGATTGACGCCGGTATAAAACAGAATACGCTCGGTGGTAGTGGTCTTTCCGGCGTCGATATGCGCCGAAATTCCGATATTGCGATAGCGGTCGATGGGAGTCTTGCGGGCCACTTGATTTACCTGCCTTATCTAAACCAAACCGCCATGACGCCTTGTTTCACAAAGCGACAGGGCGGCGGACAAAAACGAAAATCTCGCCGGAGACCCGACGAGACGCGATGCCACTTAGAAACGGAAATGCGAGAACGCCTTGTTGGCTTCTGCCATACGGTGAACTTCTTCACGCTTTTTCATCGCTGCACCGCGCCCTTCTGATGCCTCAAGCAACTCGGCGGCAAGGCGCTGGCCCATCGACTTCTCGCTGCGCTTGCGTGCCGCTTCCCGCAACCAGCGCATGGACAGCGCCATGCGACGGGACGGGCGCACCTCTACAGGGACCTGATAGTTTGCGCCACCGACCCGTCGACTCTTGACTTCAACCAGAGGCTTGACATTGTTCACTGCCAAGGTAAATACCTCGAGCGGATCCTTGCCGCTTTTGGACTGTATCTGGGTAAACGCGCCGTAGATGATGCGCTCGGCAACAGACTTTTTGCCGCTGGCCATCAGCACATTGACGAACTTCGAAAGATCAACACTGCCGAATTTCGGGTCGGGCAGGATGTCACGTTTGGGAACTTCACGACGACGGGGCATGGTATCTCCTTAAGACCCTGGTCAGGCAGCCTTGGGCCGCTTGGCGCCGTACTTGGAACGGCTCTGCTTGCGGTCCTTGACCCCTTGGGTATCCAAGCTGCCGCGCACGACGTGGTAGCGAACGCCCGGCAGATCCTTAACCCGGCCGCCGCGAATCAGGACTACCGAGTGCTCCTGGAGGTTGTGGCCTTCGCCGCCGATGTAGGAAATCACCTCGAATCCGTTGGTCAATCTGACCTTGGCAACCTTACGCAGCGCCGAGTTCGGCTTCTTCGGGGTTGTGGTGTACACGCGAGTGCAGACACCGCGCCGCGCCGGACTGTTGCCGAGTGCCGGCACCTTGCTCTTCGACTGCGGCGCTTGGCGACCCTTGCGCACGAGTTGGTTAATGGTAGGCATTTATATGTCCCGAATGCTGTGCAAAAAGCACCGCAAAATTGCAAAAAAGTTGACCCCTGCCCAAGGCAAAGAGGCCGGATTATAGATTGGCCTCCCGTGGCCGTCAACCAACCTGCACATCCTCGGCAGCCGCCGAACCGACCTCCTCCGCAGCCGGCAGATCGAACAGGCTCTGTGCCTCTGCACCGTTCTTGGACTGCCCACGGCGCGTGCGGTGGTAAGCCATGCCGGTACCCGCCGGAATCAGCCGGCCGACGATCACGTTCTCCTTGAGGCCGCGCAATTCGTCACGCTTGCCCATGATGGCCGCTTCGGTCAGAACACGCGTGGTTTCCTGGAACGATGCCGCCGAAATGAACGAGTCGGTGGAAAGACTGGCTTTGGTAATGCCATGCAGCATGAACTCGTATGACGCCGGCGCCTTGCCGGAAGAGATCAGCTTGTCATTTTCGTCCAGTACCGCTGCACGTTCCACCTGCTCCTCCTTGATGAAAGTCGAGTCACCCGGACTGGTGATGACGACGCGACGCAGCATCTGGCGCACGATCACTTCAATGTGCTTGTCGTTGATCTTGACGCCCTGCAGACGATACACATCCTGCACTTCGTCGATTATGTAGCGCGCAAGCTCCTCGACGCCCTTCAACCGCAGAATGTCATGGGGATCAGCCGGGCCATCCACGATGACCTCACCCTTGTTCACCACCTGCCCGTCATGAGCCATGACATGCTTGTCCTTGGTAATGAGATATTCATGCGCGGTGCCGTCCGGTTCGGTGATAACCAGCCGCTGTTTGCCCTTGGTGTCCTTGCCGAAAGACACCGTACCCGTAACCTCCGCCAGAACACCGGCGTCCTTTGGCACGCGTGCTTCAAAAAGTTCGGCAACGCGAGGCAGGCCGCCGGTAATATCGCGGGTCTTGGACGATTCTTGGGGAATCCGCGCCAGAATGTCACCGACCGCCACGGGCTGCCCATCCTTAACGGTAATGAGAGACCCGACCTGGAAGGTTATGGTCACTATATGGTCGGTGCCGTGAATCTTGACTTCCTGGCCCGATTCGTCAATCAGTTTGACCTGGGGGCGCACTCCCTTGGGCGCCTTGGCACCACGCTTTGGGTCGATAACGACGAGTGTGGACAGACCGGTGACTTCGTCCATCTGCTCGGCAACCGTTGCATTCTTCTCTACGTTCTCGAACTTGACGGTGCCAGCGTATTCGGTAACGATCGGACGTGTATGCGGGTCCCATGTGGCGAGTTGCGCTCCGGCCTTCACAGATCGTCCGTCGTCAGCCAGAAGGGTTGCACCGTATGGAACCTTGTGGCGCTCCCGCTCGCGACCATTGTCGTCGGTAATCATCACCTCCCCGGAGCGGGAGATGACGATCTTCTCGTTCTTCGGATTCGTTACGTAACGCATGGTTGCGGTAAACCTGATCACGCCCGAACTCTTGGCCTCGACACTGCTCTGCGCCGCGGAACGCGACGCAGCACCGCCAACGTGGAATGTGCGCATGGTCAGCTGCGTCCCCGGTTCGCCAATCGACTGGGCAGCAATAACGCCGACCGCTTCGCCGGCACAAACCAGGGAGCCGCGTCCCAAGTCACGGCCATAGCACTTGGCGCAAAGACCATAACGGGTTTCGCAGGACAACGGACTGCGTACACGGACTTCGTCGATATCCAACTCTTCGATTACATCCACAGCATCCTCGCCGAGCAACGTGCCCGCCGGAAAAATGACTTCCTGGGTGTCCGGATGAATAACATCATTTGCTGTCACTCGACCGAGAATGCGCTCACGTAGTGGTTCGATGACTTCACCGCCCTCCACCAGAGCCTTCATGGCGAATCCATTCTGCGTGCCGCAATCGTCTTCTATGACCACCAGATCCTGGGTGACATCGACCAGACGTCGGGTCAGATAGCCTGAGTTGGCAGTCTTCAGCGCCGTATCAGCAAGGCCCTTGCGCGCACCGTGGGTCGAAATGAAGTATTGCAGAACATTGAGTCCCTCGCGGAAATTCGAGGTGATCGGAGTTTCTATGATCGAGCCATCAGGCTTCGCCATCAGGCCGCGCATACCGGCCAACTGGCGAATCTGGGCTGCGGAACCCCGCGCACCCGAATCGGCCATCATATAGATGGAATTGAAAGACTCCTGACTCACGCTCTTGCCATCAGCGCCAGTGACCGTCTGGTGCGCAAGCTGATCCATCATGGCTTTGGCAACCTGATCGCCGGCACGACCCCAGATATCGACCACCTTGTTGTAGCGCTCGCCGACCGTAACAAGACCGGAGGTGTATTGCTTTTCAATTTCCTGGACCTCGGTCTCGGCAGCCGAGATCAGACTATGCTTTTGGTTGGGGACCAGCATGTCATCGACACAGATGGAAATGCCGGCACGGGTCGCCAGGCGAAAACCTGCCTGCATGAGTTGATCGGCGAACACGACGGTTTCCTTTAGTCCGCAACGGCGAAAGCTCTCGTCTATCAGCTTGGAGATTTCCTTCTTCTTGAGAGGCTTGTCGATTACCTTGAACGGCAGTCCGCGCGGCAGTATCTCCGACAGCAGGGAGCGCCCCGCCGTGGTTGAGTAGCGAGTGACCTTGGGCTGCCACTGGTTGTCGGCATCCAGTTCGTACTCGCTGATGCGCACCGTGATGCGGGCATGCAGGTCGATCTGGCGAGAATCGATGGCACGGGTTACTTCGGCGATGTCGGCGAACATCATGCCGTTGCCGCGCGCCGATACGTTCTCCCGGGTGGCGTAATACAGGCCCAGCACCACGTCCTGCGACGGCACGATGATCGGTTGCCCGTTGGCGGGAGACAGGACGTTGTTCGAAGCCAGCATCAGGGTGCGGGCCTCCATCTGCGCTTCCAGCGACAGTGGTATGTGTACCGCCATCTGGTCGCCGTCGAAGTCGGCGTTGAAGGCCACGCAGACCAGCGGGTGCAACTGGATCGCCTTGCCTTCGATCAGCGTCGGCTCAAAGGCCTGAATGCCGAGCCGGTGCAAGGTCGGTGCGCGGTTCAGCATCACCGGATGCTCGCGAATGACTTCTTCGAGAATATCCCATACCACCGGAGTTTCAGCCTCGACTTCCTTCTTCGCCGCCTTGATGGTGCTGGCAATGCCCATTTTTTCGAGACGCTCGAAAATGAAGGGTTTGAACAGTTCCAGCGCCATCTTCTTCGGCAAGCCGCACTGATGCAGTTTCAGCTGCGGGCCTACCACGATGACGGAGCGACCGGAGTAGTCCACCCGCTTGCCCAGGAGATTCTGGCGGAAGCGGCCACCCTTGCCCTTGATCATGTCGGCCAGCGACTTCAGCGGACGTTTGTTGGCGCCTGTCATGGCCTTGCCGCGGCGCCCGTTGTCGAGCAAAGAATCGACGGCCTCCTGCAGCATGCGTTTTTCGTTGCGCACGATGATATCCGGAGCCTTGAGCTCCAGCAGACGCTTGAGGCGGTTGTTACGGTTGATCACGCGGCGATACAGGTCATTCAGGTCGGAAGTCGCAAATCGGCCACCATCGAGGGGAACCAGGGGACGCAGGTCTGGCGGCAATACCGGCAGCACCTCGAGGATCATCCACTCCGGCTTGATACCCGACTGCTGGAAGCCCTCGAGAACCTTGAGCCGCTTCGAGAGCTTCTTGCTCTTTGCCTCCGATCCGGTCACCTCCAGTTCCTGCCGCAGGGTCTCGACCAAACGATTTAGATCGAGGGTACGCAGAAGCTCGCGGACACCCTCGGCGCCCATGACGGCGGTGAAGTCGTCGCCATACTCTTCAACCTTCGCCAGATAGTCATCCTCGGTCAGCAACTGCGCCCGACTCAGCGGCGTCATGCCGGGATCGACCACAACGAAGGCTTCGAAGTAAAGCACCCGCTCGATGTCGCGCAGGGTCATGTCGAGTACCATGCCGAGGCGGCTGGGAAGGCTCTTGAGGAACCAGATATGCGCGGTCGGCGATGCCAGTTCGATGTGGCCCATGCGCTCGCGCCGCACTTTCGACTGTGTGACTTCGACACCGCACTTTTCGCAGATCACGCCACGATGTTTGAGGCGCTTGTACTTGCCGCACAGACATTCGTAATCCTTGACCGGACCGAAGATCTTGGCGCAGAACAAGCCGTCGCGCTCAGGCTTGAAGGTACGGTAGTTGATGGTCTCCGGCTTCTTGACCTCGCCGTAGGACCAAGAACGGATTTTGTCCGGGGAAGCCAGACCAATGGTGATTGCGTCGAACTCCTCTTCGGCCGCCAGGTTCTGCTTGAACAGATCTGCAAACAGGCTTTTCATGTGTGTTTTCTCCTAGGGGCTTTGGCGGCTCAGTAACGCTCGAGATCGATGTCGATCGCCAGCGAACGGATTTCCTTGACCAGCACGTTGAACGATTCCGGCATGCCGGCGTCGATCTTGTGCTCGCCCTTGACGATGTTTTCGTACACCTTGGTCCGGCCATTGACGTCGTCCGACTTGACCGTAAGCATTTCCTGCAAGACGTATGCCGCGCCGTATGCTTCCAGCGCCCAGACTTCCATCTCGCCGAAACGCTGTCCACCGAACTGCGCCTTGCCGCCCAAGGGTTGCTGGGTAACCAGGCTGTAGGGGCCCGTGGAACGGGCATGCATCTTGTCATCAACCAAGTGGTGCAGCTTGAGGACATGCATGTAGCCGACCGTCACCTGACGCTCGAAGGATTCGCCGGTGCGACCGTCGAACAACTCGACCTGCCCGTTGCTGGGCAGCCCGGCCAGTTGCAGCATGGCCTTGATTTCCGTCTCGTGGGCGCCGTCGAACACCGGGGTGGCAAAGGGTACACCGCCCTGCAGGTTGCCGGCAAGTTCGACGACTTCCTTCTCGGTAAGACCGTCGACGTCCACGCTGCGCCCCGAGGCGTTGTAGATCTTGTTCAGAAACTTGCGAATTTCCGCGGCGGCGGTCTGCTTCCTCAGCATTTCGCCAATTTTTAGCCCGAGACCCTTGGCGGCCCAGCCGAGGTGGGTTTCCAGGATCTGCCCGATATTCATCCGCGAGGGAACACCGAGCGGATTCAATACGATGTCCATCGGCGTGCCATCGGCCATGTGCGGCATGTCCTCGATCGGCACGATCTTGGAGACCACGCCCTTATTGCCATGACGGCCGGCCATCTTGTCCCCCGGCTGCAGCCGGCGCTTGACGGCAAGATATACCTTGACCATCTTCTGCACGCCTGGCGGCAGCTCGTCGCCTTGGGTCAGCTTCTTCCTCTTCGCATCGAAAGCGACATCGAAGTCCTTGCGAGTCTGCTCCACGCTGTCGCGCAGGTTCTCCAATTGCTGCTGGGCGCCCTCATCCGCGAGGGAGATGTCGAACCAGTGGTAGTGCTCGACGGTTTCGAGATAGGCCTTGGTGATCTTGGTACCCTTGACCAGCTTTTTCGGACCCTTGTTCGCCACCTTGTTGAGCAGCAATTTCTCGATCCGGGCAAAGGTGTCACGCTCGACGATGCGCATCTGGTCGGCCAGATCCTGCTTGTAGCCCTTGAGCATGTCATCGATGATCGACTGCGCACGCTTGTCCCGCTCGATGCCTTCGCGGGTGAATACCTGGACGTCGATCACGGTGCCGATCATTCCGGACGGCACGCGCAGGGACGTGTCCTTCACGTCGGAGGCTTTCTCGCCGAAGATGGCGCGCAGCAGCTTTTCTTCCGGCGTGAGCTGGGTTTCGCCCTTCGGCGTGACCTTGCCGACCAGCACGTCACCGGCCTCGACCTCTGCACCGATGTAAACGATGCCGGACTCGTCGAGGCGACCCAGTTGGGACTCGCCCAAAGTTGCGATATCCCGCGATATTTCCTCAGCGCCAAGCTTCGTGTCGCGCGCGACGACGGTCAGTTCCTCGATATGAATCGAGGTGAAACGGTCATCGGCCACCACACGTTCCGAGATCAGGATCGAATCCTCGAAGTTGTAGCCGTTCCACGGCATGAAGGCGACCAGCATGTTCTGGCCCAGCGCCAACTCGCCGAGATCGGTGGAGGCGCCGTCAGCCACCACATCACCCTTGGCGATCAGATCGCCGACCTTGACGATCGGACGCTGATTGATGTTGGTGTTCTGGTTCGAGCGCGTGTACTTGATCAGGTTGTAGATGTCGACACCGACCTCACCTGCCACGGTTTCCGAATCATTGACCCGCACCACAATCCGGTTCGCATCGATGTAATCGATCACCCCGCCACGCAATGCCTGTACTGCAGTACCGGAGTCGACCGCCACGGTGCGCTCGATTCCGGTGCCCACCAGCGCCTTCTCCGGCCGCACGCAGGGAACCGCCTGGCGCTGCATGTTGGCGCCCATCAAGGCGCGGTTGGCGTCGTCGTGCTCAAGGAAGGGAATCAGCGAAGCGGCCACGGAAACGATCTGGCTTGGCGCCACGTCCATGTACTGGACCTCGGGCGGCTCCTTCAATTCGAATTCGCCCTTGAAGCGGCAGGACACCAGGGCGTCGCTGAGCTTGCCCTTCTTGTCGAGCTGGGCGTTGGCCTGAGCGACGACGTACTTGCCCTCTTCGATCGCCGACAGGTATTCGATATGGTCGGTGACGTGGCTGTCTTCCACCCTGCGGTAGGGCGTTTCCATGAAGCCGTACTCGTTGGTGCGCGCATACAGCGCCAGCGAGTTGATCAGGCCGATGTTGGGGCCCTCCGGCGTCTCGATCGGGCAGACGCGGCCGTAATGGGTCGGATGCACATCGCGTACCTCGAAGCCTGCGCGCTCGCGGGTCAGGCCGCCCGGGCCGAGGGCCGAAACACGGCGCTTGTGGGTGATCTCGGAGAGCGGATTGGTCTGGTCCATGAACTGCGACAGCTGGCTGGAGCCGAAAAACTCCTTGATCGCCGCCGAAATCGGCTTGGCATTGATCAGGTCATGCGGCATCAGGTTGTCGGACTCAGCCTGGTTCAGGCGTTCCTTGACGGCGCGCTCGACACGCACCAGACCGGCACGAAACTGGTTCTCGGCGAGTTCACCGACGGACCGCACGCGACGATTGCCGAGGTGATCGATGTCATCGACTTCACCACGCCCGTTGCGCAGTTCGACGAGGATGCGCACGACATCGACGATATCGTCGTTCGACAGGGTTCCGGCACCCTCGATTTGATCGCGGCCGACGCGACGATTGAACTTCATCCGGCCCACGGCCGAGAGATCGTAGCGCTCATCCGAGTAGAACAAGCCGTGGAAAAGATTCTCGACCGCATCCTCCGTAGGCGGTTCGCCGGGGCGCATCATGCGGTATATGGCGACGCGGGAGGCCCACTGATCGGCGGTTTCATCGATGCGCAGGGTCGAGGAAATATAGGCACCGCGATCAAGGTCGTTGACGTAGAGCGTCTGGATCTGCTCGATTTCGCCGGCCGCCAGCTTGGCCAGCAGATCTTCGGTAATTTCGTCGTTGGCGTTGGCCAGAACTTCGCCGGTTTCGGCATTCACGATGTTGCGGGCAATGACCCGGCCGATCATGAATTCGTCCGGAACGATGATTTTCTTGATGCCGGCCTCGGCCATGTCGCGGATGTGCTTTACGGTGATGCGCTTGTCCTTGGCGACCAGAACCTTGCCTGCCTTGTCGAGGATGTCGAACTTCGCCACCTCGCCGCGCAGTCGTTCCGGGACGACCTCGAAAAGGATGCCCTTCTTGGAAAAATGGAAGGTATCGAACTCGAAGAAGGTCGCGAGAATCTGCTCATGCGTCATGCCGATCGACTTGAGCAGGATGGTGACGGGCATCTTGCGGCGGCGGTCGATACGGAAGTACAGGATATCCTTCGGATCGAATTCGAAATCCAGCCAGGAGCCACGATAGGGAATGATGCGCGCCGAGAACAGCAGCTTGCCGGAGCTGTGGGTCTTGCCCTTGTCGTGTTCGAAAAAGACGCCGGGCGAACGGTGCAGCTGGGACACGATGACGCGTTCGGTGCCGTTGATGACGAAGGAACCGGTGGTGGTCATCAGTGGAATCTCACCCATGTAGAGCGGCTGGTCTTCCTTGACCTCCTTGACCGCCTTGGTATCACGGTCCAGCAGCTCGAGGCGGACCTTGGCACGCAGCGGGCTGGCGAACGTCAGTCCGCGCTGCTGGCATTCCTTGACGTCGAAGGTCGGCTCACCGAGCATGTACTCGACGAAGTGGAGGCGGGCATTCCCCGAATGCGCGACGATCGGAAAGATCGAGGTAAAGGCCGCCTGCAGGCCCTCATTGCGGCGCTGTGCCGGCGGCACGTCGGCCTGCAGGAAGCGCGTGTAGGACTCGATTTGCGTGGCCAGCAGGAAGGGCACGTCGAGGACGTTCGCCCGCTTGGCAAAGCTCTTGCGAATGCGCTTTTTTTCGGTGTAGGAATACGCCATGGTGGCTCCGTTCAGGATTCAGACGTCGAAGGTCAAAGGACAGGGCTGAGGCAAAATCGTTCAGCGCTCTCGTGTAACCCCCGCAGGCACAAAGGGTTGTAGCTCGAGTGTTTCAATGCAATTCGGTTCTACAAGCACGAATAACGGGTTGGCGGCCCTGCCGCCAACCCGTGATCGAGCCGCTGTTACTTGATTTCGACCTTGGCGCCGGCTTCCTCGAGCTGTTTCTTGAGGGCTTCCGCGTCGGCCTTGTTGATGCCTTCCTTGACGGCCTTCGGTGCGCCATCGACCAGATCCTTGGCTTCCTTGAGGCCAAGACCGGTGGCAGCACGCACGACCTTGATGGCTTCGACCTTCTTCTCACCCGCGGCAACCAGCATCACGGTGAACTCGGTCTGCTCTTCGGCAGCAGCGGCGGCACCACCAGCGGCGGGCGCCGCCACGGCAACTGCAGCTGCGGCGGCGGAAACGCCAAACTTCACTTCCATTTCCTTGATCAGTTCGGACAGGTCCAGAACGGTCATGCCGGCGATGGCATCGAGGATTTCTGCTTTGCTTACAGCCATGATTACAACTCCTGAATGAATGTTTGCTTCAATGAAAAACGATTAGGCAGTCTCTTTGGCGTCACGCACCGCGGCAAGGCCCCGGACAAACTTCGTCGGGACTTCGTTCAAGGTGCGGACGAACTGTGCGATCGGTGCCTGCATGGTGCCGAGGAGCTTGGACAACAGCTCCTCGCGGCTCGGCATCGTCGCCAGCGCCTTGACTCCAGCTGCGTCCATGACGTAGTTGGGCATTGCGCCGACTTTGATGGCGAGCTTGTCATTGCCCTTGGCGAAGTCGTTCAACAACTTTGCGGCGGCCACCGGATCCTTGGAAATTCCGTAGATCAGGGGGCCCGCAAGCTTGCCGGACAGGCCTTCGAACGGCGTGCCGGCAATGGCGCGACGAACCAGGGTGTTTTTGACTACACGCAGATACACACCGGACTTGCGCGCGTTGGCACGCAAGGCGGTGAGATCGACCACTTCGAGACCACGATACTCGGCGACGATGATCGACTGGGCATGCGCGACTTCCGCGGATACCTCGGCGACTACCGTCTTCTTGTCGTCAAGATTGAGACTCACGGTCAACTCCTAAAAAACCCCAGCGCCGAAAAGTCGGTGCTGGCGATACGGCGACCTTCATTCAGGAACCTAAGTCCCCTCATCGGGTAACGCCATCTACGCCGGCTTTGCAACGATGTTCCGTCGCCTCAATTAAGTCCTCGCGGACGCCTGCGGTCTTTGACAACCTGCCGCGCCGCTCGCCAACCACGCGAATGGCACAGCAGCCCAAAGTTCTTAGCCTTGCGCCGACAGGCTGGCCTGGTCAACGCGTACGCCGGCGCCCATGGTGCTGGACAGCGACACCTTCCTCAGATACACACCTTTCGACGCCGCCGGCTTGGCTTTCTGCAGGGCTTCGATCAGAGCGGAAAGGTTGGTCTTCAGCGAATCGACGCTGAACGAAGCGCGACCGATGGTGCAATGGATGATGCCGGCCTTGTCGGTACGGTACTGCACCTGACCGGCCTTGGCGTTTTTCACCGCCGTGGTGACGTCCATGGTCACGGTTCCCACCTTCGGGTTCGGCATCAGGCCGCGCGGACCGAGGATCTGGCCGAGGGCACCGACCACTTTCATGGCGTCCGGCGTGGCGATCACCACGTCGAAATTCATGTTGCCGGCCTTGACTTCCGCCGCCAGGTCGTCGAAGCCCACGATGTCGGCGCCGGCGGCCTTGGCGTCTTCGGCCTTGGCGCCCTGGGCGAACACGGCAACACGGACGGTCTTGCCGGTGCCGGCGGGCAACACGACCGAACCGCGCACCAGTTGATCGGATTTCTTGGCGTCGACGCCAAGATTGACGGCGACGTCAATCGACTCGTCGAACTTCGCGGTCGCGCATTCCTTGACCAGGGTCAGGGCATCGCTGACTGGATATGCCTTGTTGCGGTCGACCTTGGCGAATACCGCCCGGGCCCGCTTGGATGCTGTTGCCATGATTACAGGCCCTCCACGGTAATGCCCATGCTGCGGGCGGAGCCCGCGATGGTGCGCACGGCTGCCTCAAGATCGGCTGCCGTCAGATCCTTCATCTTGGTCTTGGCGATTTCCTCGGCCTGGGCCTTGGTGATCTTGCCGACCTTGTCGGTATGCGGCTTGGGGGAACCCTTGGTGATGCCGGCCGCCTTCTTGATCAGGATGGTCGCCGGCGGCGTCTTCATGATGAACGTGAAGCTCTTGTCCGCGAAGGCGGTGATCACTACCGGAATCGGCAGGCCCGGCTCCAGACCCTGGGTCTGGGCATTGAAGGCCTTGCAGAATTCCATGATGTTGAGGCCGCGCTGGCCCAATGCCGGACCGATCGGGGGCGAGGGATTGGCCTTGCCCGCGGGCACCTGCAGCTTGATGTAACCGATTATCTTCTTTGCCATGACTGGCTCCTGTCTTTAGTGAGTCGTAACGCGCTGTCGACCGCGTTGCCGCAATCTACTGACGCTCCTCGTTGCCGCGATACTGCGAACTGCATCGGCCGCCACGGCGCGGCCAAAAAACCATCAGGCCTTTTCCACCTGCGCAAACTCCAGTTCCACAGGCGTCGCCCGACCGAAAATGGTCACGGAAACCCGCAGGCGGCTCTTTTCGTAATTGACTTCCTCGACATTGCCGTTGAAGTCGGTGAACGGGCCTTCCTTGATGCGAACCATCTCGCCCACCTCGAACAGCACCTTGGGCCGGGGCTTCTCGACGCCTTCCTGCACCTGCTGCATGATCTTCGCTACTTCCTTTTCCGAAATCGGCGTCGGCTTGGTCGATGTGCCCCCTACGAAGCCGGTGACCTTGGGCGTGCTCTTGACCAGGTGCCAGGAGTCGTCATCCATGTCCATCTCGACCAGCACATAGCCCGGAAAAAACTTTCTCTCCGAAATACTCTTCTGGCCGTTCTTCATTTCGACGACTTCTTCGATCGGCACCAGGACCTGACCGAACTTGTCATGCATCGCGGCACGGGCAATGCGCTCGACCAGGGCGCGCTGAACCGATTTCTCGAAACCGGAATAGGCGTGAACGACGTACCAGCGTTTTGTCATGATTTTTTCCAGCCCAGAACCAGGTCGTAGAGCACCCACTCGAGGCCCTTGTCAGTCATCCAGAGCATGATCGCCATCGCCAGCACGAAGGCGAAGACGATGCCGGTGGTCTGCATGGTTTCCTTGCGCGACGGCCAGACGACCTTTTTGGTTTCAACCACTGCTTCCTGGGCGAATTCGAAAAACCGCCGCCCCGGCTCGGTAAACCACGCGACCGCTGCCCCCGCGCCGAGACCCGCGAGCACCGACAGGACGCGCAGGATCATCGGCTGCTCGCTGAGGAAGTAGAAACCAGCCACACCGGCGGCCAACAGCAGCAGCGCCAGTGCGAACTTGAGTTTATCGGCCATAAATAGTCAGTTGATGCGCAAATGCTTCATTTCAGTGGCAGGGGCGGAGG
>Ga0272412_1000220_pt1 | contig 15108 bp, 8 predicted proteins | sample WWTPWeurt_MetaT_FD_193540 | JGI IMG/M metagenome (GOLD analysis project Ga0272412, IMG submission 193540) | Metatranscriptome of activated sludge microbial communities from WWTP in Nijmegen, Gelderland, Netherland - WWTP Weurt (Metagenome... | ecosystem: Engineered > WWTP > Aerobic digester >...
CCTGGAGCTTGAACGCGCCGCGCAGACCTTGGAGCAACACCTGGGCGACCTCCAGGACATTGAATTTACCGTCGAGCAAGGCCAGCTTTTTTTGCTGCAAACTCGATCTGGGAAGCGATCTGCACGCGCCATGGTCCGAATCGCGCGGGACTTGCTGCACGACGGTTGCATCACAGAACCACAGGCCCTTTTGCGGATGGAACCGCGCCGGCTTGCCGAGTTGTTTTTGCCGACGGTAAACGCCAAAACGCAAGCGATCGTCCGCGGTCTGCCGGCCTCGCCGGGCGCGGTCCTTGGCCCTGTCGTGTTTTCGTCTCAGGATGCCATCGAGCATCGTCAGCAAGGCAGGGGGGCCATCCTCATTCGTACAGAGACCTCCACAGAGGACATTGCGGGCATTGAGGCCGCTACTGGCCTTGTCACGACTCGCGGCGGCATCACTTCTCACGCTGCGGTCATTGCACGAGGGCTCGGACGTTGCGCCGTGGTCGGTTGCAGTTCTCTGCGTGTGGACAAAGACCACGCTGAAACCCGCGAACACACACTCCGCAAAGGCGATGTGGTCACACTTGATGGCCACCGGGGTTTGTTGTTTCCCGGAACACAACCCCTATCGCTGTCCCACGTTTCTGCCGATCCCGATTTGACTTGGCTGCTTGCGGCTTCTCGCAAGGCTGCCCATGTGCCCGTGTGGTCGCACGTCCAGACCGAAGCAGAAGCGGTCCTGGCCGAGGAACTGACGGCAGTCCCCTGTCTGCTCGCCGATGCGACCGAGCTCGACGAGCCTCGCCCATTCCGATTCCTTCTGCCGACCTCCGAACCGCCGGGCCTCTTGGTTCCTGTCTCTCACTTCGACCGACTCCCTGACTTGGTGTTGCAACATCCCCTGATTGCCCTGTGTCTACGTGACATCCCCGTCGAAGAGACGTTGGCCCAACACCTCGCCCTGGTCGGCTCGACTGCATCGGGTACGAGCCTGCGAATTGGCTTTTTTCTCGACGATGCCTTGACGCAAAAGGCTTGCCTTTTCGCGATGGCTCTCCGTCTGCACTTGCACTTTGTCGCATCCCCGGTGCGCAGAACACCCGTCGCGTGGCTTCAATCGGCCCGCGAGAGCCTGCACATCGACACGGCTGCTTCTTGACCCAGCAAAGACGACTCTCCGCAAATGTCGTACCGTTCTCGATAGTTCTTCATTGAATTTCTTTTGTAATTAATCACACATTTCCATTCCATTCTGAAAAGGCATATCTGCCTCGCTTCATCCAGCCAGGGTGACAAAATGCAAGGTAAAATGTGTGCGCTGCATCATGTCCCATACCGAGATCGAACCGAAACCATCGAAGAAAGCCTCGGCACCCGTCGGTGAGGGTTCTGAGCTGGGTCGGTATCGGCTGCTCCAAAAACTCGGCGAGGGAGGAATGGGTGTCGTCTTTCTCGCGGAACACCGAGATTTGGGTCGCACCGTCGCCATCAAAGTTCTGCGCACCGGAGCTTTTCACACCGAGGTTCAGGCGACACGCTTTCAACGCGAAGCCGAGATGGTCACGCGCATTGGTCATCCCAACATCGTCGAGGTCTACGACTTCGGTCGCACAGACGATGGGTCCCTCTACTACGTCATGGAGCTTCTCAATGGCGAGTCCCTGCGCTCTCGCCTCCGCCGCTCCCCACTTTCCGACGACGAAATCTCAACCACCTTCGCCCCCCTACTCTCCGCCATAGGTGCCGCCCACGACCTCGGCATCATCCATAGGGACCTCAAGCCGGATAATGTGATGATTGTGGGGGATGGGGAAGGAGGGGTGCAGGTGAAGCTTTTGGATTTTGGGGTGGCCAAGAATTTGGGGCAGCCGGGGGCGGGGATGACAACGGTGAGCGGAGCAATGTTGGGAACTCCAGCGTATATGGCACCGGAACAGATTCGCCATTCCGCACAAGTCGATGCGAGGACAGACGTATACTCCATCGGGGTGATGTTGTATGAGGCACTGGCGGGACAGAGACCGTTCTCTGGGAGTCCGATTGAAGTGCTGTCCAAACACCTGTACGACACGCTGACGCCACCGTCGGAAATTGCGCTACAAAAAGGTTTGAATCGCCCAAAGATCAATTGGCCTGAGATGGACCGGATTTTGGCTCGGGCGCTGGCGAAGGAGGCTGAGCAGCGGTACCAAAATGTAGGGGAATTTCTGGATGAACTTCAGACGGCTTGGCCCATGGTCGCACTACCTGACCTGTCGGACAAAAGCCAAATGAACTCGACGCATTCGAGTGGTACTTCGATTCCCGAAAATGCACGTTCCAGTCTGACTCATTTCGTGGCGAAAAGGTGGTGGCTGCCTGTTGCCGTTGTCGCAATGTTGGCAATAGGAGGCACGGCGTGGCTTCTTCGGGGGTCTCGCCCACTGCCAGCGAAACTGGTCGAAAAGAAAGATCCTCCTATCCCCGGAAAACAACCTAGAAAATCGGTGTCGCCCGCCGAGGTTGCGCTGCAACGTGTCTCGATGGCGCTTGGGGGTCCAAAGGACGAACGTCGGGCATTGGCACAAACCATCGGAGAAGTGGGCGGCAACACGCTGCAAAAGGAGTTGAACACGTTGCTTCTCGACGAGGAGCCTGCTGTCTCGAAAGCAGCTCTGCAAGCCATGGGAAGTTTAGGAGGAAGGGCGGATGCGGCGATGTTGGGGGCACTGAAAAAGCTCGGTGAAAAAGCCGGTGGTGTCGTGGGCATTGAAACGATGATCGCGCGCATGCAATGGGGGGACATGTCGGTGCAAATGGCTCTCTCCGCATCCACTAGGAGTGCGGCCCTCGACGGAGAAACGCAGCTGAGAGCGTATGTCGTGATGGCACAAAAAGGGGTAGTCAAGGGGGCCGAATTGAAAGAGGTGACACGGCGGAGTGTGAACCAAGGGAGCATTCGTCCATCGGTCTATCGATCGGCGCTGCGAGAATTGTTTCGTATGCGGGAACCCGAGACGACCAAGCGGCTGAACAAGGCGATAAAGGAATCCAATCCGCATTTGCGGGCAGAGGCTGCGGAGGTGCTGGCGCTGTCCGGGATCAAAGAGGGGCGGGACGTGCTGTACGAACTTTCCCGAACACATCCAGAGGACTTGTCGTTTGCTGCATTGCTCGCGGCGTCAGGTGATGTGCGGGCGTTGGAAACACTGAAACCCAAACTCGAAGCTCCCTCGGCGATGATTCGGCAAAAAGCAGTCGCGAGCCTGGGAAGACTGGCCACACAGAGCAAGAACACCTGTGATTCCGAACAGGTTGCGTCGCTTCTGGCAGATGCGGATGGGCGTGTGAGGTTGAGCGCCGCCGTCGCACACATCGCGATGCGGCACTGCGAGAAAAACCGGGTGGCCGCAACGAAATGAGCTTTGAGCCGCAAACGCTCGTGGGTAGTTCCGTCGGCGAATACGAACTGACGGCGTTTGGGGGCCGTTTTGGTTCGGTTTTGCGTTACACGGCGCGGCACCAACAACTGCGGCGCTCAGCGACGTGTCATGTGTTGGAACCCTCTGCTTCGGCTGCGCAAAAAGAGCGTTTTTTGCAAGTCGCACGGCAGGTAAGCAAGCTGCGCCACCGCTCGCTGTTGGACATTTTTGACAGCGGACAGACGGCGCAAAGCCCGTACTTCATCAGCGAAGAGATCGTCGGTGAAACGCTGCTCGAGTGGATCGAGCGGCACCAGTACACGCTGCGCACACTGAGGCTCTTTGTCGAACAACTGAGTCAGATGGTGGGTGTGTTACAGGCGGCTGATGTGGTTTTGGGTAGGCTTTTGCCCGACAGCTTTGTCGTTCGGAAATCGGGCGGGGTTCACAGAATGAAACTGGTGGGTTTGCACGACGAAAATCCGTCAGAAAGTAGCCGACCGACCACGGACAAAACGTTGCTTTGGGCCACCGCGCAGTGTGTGTTCGGGCTGTGTCAAAGCAAACCGTTTTCAGTCCGTCTTCCCGAGACGATTTCCCTGGAAAAGCCGCTGCTGGAGGCGCGGCATCGTCTGGCAGGCGTCAGCGACGACGTGGATGAACTTTTGCGACGAGCGTTGGCCGATCCGTCGTTTCCGGCTTCTCCGATCGAGTTTTTGGAAACACTGACCGAGGCGCTGGCGAAACATCTGCCTCTGCCCAGCCGTTGGGAGCGCGTTCGGCGGTTCAGACTTCCGCTTCTCGCCGTCGGAGTTGTCGCGCTGCTGTCGGTGACGGGTTCGGTTGTACGGCGTTTTGTTTTGTCAAAAAAATCGTCGGTGGAAAAAAAACAAGCGGCTGACGCAAACCAAAGCGTGGCTGAGCTGCATGCCAGCGCGAAAAAGACGTTGGAAATGGGTCTGCGATCGACGGAACCGACTGTTCGGGAACAGGCCTTGCGAGCCCTTTTGCACAGTTCGGATGTAGGTTGGCGTGGTCACGTTGAACCGCTGCTCGACGACTCGGCGCTGCCGGTCCAAATCCGAGCGGCGGAAGTGCTTGGCAGCTTGGGTTCTCGACGAGCACTCACCGCACTGCAAACGCATTTGCGTGAGGAGTATCCGGTGCAGTTGCGCCTGGCGGTTGCTCAGGCGATGCGAAAACTCGGCGAGCCGTTGTCGCGCAAAGCACTGGGTTCGCTTGCAACAAACGACCAGTTGCCGATCAAACGTGGCGTGGCGCAGCTTTTGGCCGAACAAGGCGATGCCGAGGCCGAAAAGTTCTTGGCCGAGCTGCAAAACCAAGAGGGTGAAGAGGCGCTGGCGGCGCGTCTGTGGGCTGCACGTCGCTCGGACGAAGACGCGATGTCCAAACTGTCGGGGGGACTCCCGAAAACGCCCCCCCTTCTTCTGCGGGATGTTCCGGTTGCAGAGCTTTTGCTCAAACAGGAACAGCCGGAGATGCGCGAACTTTTGGAACAAACAGCGAAACAACCGGGGCCCGCTCAACTTTTGTCGGCGCAAGTGCTGTGCACGCACGACGATCCGTCGTTTCGGGGACTCTTCAGGGACGTGCTGCGCGACCAAAAAACCAGCTTGGCAGACAAACTGGAAGCCGCGTTCGGTTTGCTTCGCTGTTCGGATCGGAGCGACACAAAACTGCTTTTGGAATGTCTGCTGGAAGGAATCGCGCCAGAGCCACTCAGGCAGGTATGTGCAGGTGCGCTGCTTCGGCAGACGAGCTTAGATCCAGAGCAGCTTTCCGAGCAGGGTGTGGCATGGGCCAAGCAAGCGCTTGAGGACGACAACTGGACCGTGCGGCAATCGGCTGTGGCTTTGCTCGGTGAAAGTGCGCCGACCAAAACGCCGACGGCAACCGGACAGTCCAACAGAGCGGAAAAAGAAGCACAGGCGACGGTCAAGCAGATTTTGGAACTGTTGCAGTCAGCACTCGCGGATTCGTCTTTGCCGGTTCGGCTGACCGCGATTCGATCGTCGCTGAACGTCGCAAAAAAAACGCACGATCTACAGGCGACTGAACGACTGAAGTCCTTGCTCAGGAAGCGAGCCGACGAAGGTCTTTCCGAAGAAAAAACCGTCGCTGCAGCGGCGCTTTTGCGCTTGGGTGATGCGTCGCGGCGCAACACGCTGCATCAGGGGCTCCGTTCGCCCGATGTTGCCGTGCGGCGGGTCGCGATTTTGGAGGCGTCGGCAGACTCGAAATTGCCGACCAACTTGCTGTGGGCACTGACGAAAGATCGCGATCTGCTGGTTCGGTTTCAGGCAGCCGTTCTGCTGTTGCAACACGGCGAGAAATCACCAGCCTTGCTGAAAATCCTGCGTGAGGCGCTGCAACACGGGGGCGGCATCGGTGTGCAGGCCTACGATTGGCTTGGAAAGAAGGGTGCGTTGCCACCCCAAGTCGAAAACAAAGCGCCGGACCTCAACACGTTGCTCGCCAGCTCGGATGTGCTCGAACGACTGCAAGCCATCAACAGGCTGGCGTCTCTGTCTGCGGAGGACGCCGGTGCGCTGCTTCTCAAAGCCACGCGCGATCCTGATGCGACCGTTCGGTTTCGTCTGGTGGATGTGGTGGAATCGCATTGTGAACAAGGGGGAGCGTCCTTGCGGGTGGCTTGGCCAGCAGTTCGCGTGCTGGCCGAGGATAGCGATGTCGCGGTTCGTGCTCGGGCGATTGCGGTCCTGGTGCGCTTTCAGGCGAGCGTTCCGTTGCCGAGTACCGAAAAACGACCCGCAACCGGCCAAACGACGCGCAAAGGCCCAGGGGATGAGGCGGCTGACACGGTGCCGACCCCAACGCTATCGCAGGAAGCAGCCAAAGCCAACCTTGCGGTCGAACAACAATTCGCAACGGGAAATACGTTGTACAAGGCTGGCAATTTCCGGGCAGCGCAAAAAGCGTTGGAGAAGACGAGTCAGCTGTGTGCGAACAAGCGCTTGTCTCTTCCAAAGTGCGACCAAGTAAATAGTAATTTGGCTTACCAGCTTGGCGCAACTTATGAGAAGCTGGGGCTGTTGGCCAACGCCATGTCGGAGTACCAGAAGATTTTGCAAAGCAAGACGACCGGAAAACGCCCGCCCGTGCGGGCTTTGTATGACGCAGCACATCAAGGGGTTGAGCGGCTACACCGGAAGCTAGGCAGGTTGATTCTTTACAAGAACATCTCCAAGCGATGTCAAAAAGTCGAAGTCTTCATGCCGCCCGGCAAACACCAAGTCAGCGTCGGTGGTGGTCAACGTAAGGCGGTCGAACTGGATGCGGGCGAAACCGTCGAACTGCGAACGTGTAAATAGTCGTTTTGTGGCTGTCGGTTTGGTCTGCCTGGTGTCGTCCGGGCAGTTGCCGATTGGATTTTGCAAAAAAAAAGCGGCACCGGCTGCAACCCAACAACCGGCTGCCTCTTTGCGCGAACAAGTCCAAAAAGCGTTGAGCCAAACGGACTTTGTGGGTGCCGAAAAATTACTCGATGATTCTATTCGGCAATCTCCAACACCAGAAAAGTTGTTTCTGCTGGCGTTGCTTCTGAAGGAGCAGAAAAAGGGCCTGGAGGCCGCCGATTTGTTTCGTCGCTTTTTGGCGGACACCGGAGGAGCGCAAGAAGACGATCTGCGTGTGGCGCGTGAGGCACTTTTGGCGCAGAAGATGCCCGCCGGAGAAGTTGTCGTCGAGGGCGATCGTGGTTCGATGGTGTTCGTAGACAATCGGCCCGTCGGTGTTTTGCCTCTGGCTGCTCCTCTGCTTCTGTCTCCGGGGCTTCACAAAATCGCGCTGAGTTTGGGCAACAAGCGGCTCGAAGAACAACACAAAGTGCTGGCTTCACGAGTCGCAGAACTGCGGTTCAATCTTTCGTCGGACGTTGTGGTTGCGACATTGCAGAAAGCCGCACTTTTGGTCGTTTCACAAAGTCCACAAACCAGCGATCCAGCAAGCGCGCTGACAGCCCAGGAAATCGCGTCCATCGAACAGGCGACCAAGCAAGTGAACCTTGAAAAGAGCCTTGGTTTGCAAACGCAGGCGATTGCCCTGTTGGCTGCGCCCCAGCTTGCAAATTGCGTCACCGAGGAACGCTGTCAATTTTCCTTGGCCGAGGAAAACCAGGCGAATTGGCTGCTCTCTGTTCGCGCCTTGGTGACTCCCGCGAAAAGGGGCACAAAAGAAGTGCGATTGCAGCTTTCTGTGTTTGACCCGGCGATCATGGAACCCGCTGCCACCGTCGAAAAAACGTGTGTGCCGTGCGATGCAGAGACTGTCCGCAGCAAGACAGCAGAGCTTCTGAACGAGGGGCTAGACGCTGCATTGCGTCGCCCGCGTGGCACGCTGGTGGTTCATTCGGTGCCTGATGTCACTCATGTTCGCCTGGGAAACCGCGTGCTGGGACAAACGCCGCTGCGTCGGCCCGTCTGGGCGGGAACGTACCCGCTGGTCCTGCGCAAGCCCGGCTTCTCTCCACTTCAGCGAGAAATCACCGTCGAAGCAGGGCAACGGCAAACGGTGGAGTTGACGTTGATGGTCGGAAACGACACCGAAGAACCCAGCAACTCGGTTTCTTCGGTGCCGCCGGCGGCAAAAACGGGTCCTTTGGTACGTCCAAAATGGAGAATCGGCGTCGGCGCAACGGCCATCGGGCTTGGGGCAATTGCCCTTGGCTTTGGGATCTCGGCCCTCGCCGTGAACAGCTACTGCGTATCTTCCCTGTCGGACCCTGTGTCCTCTTGTCCGCAAATCTACGACACAGTAGTACCCGGTGCGGCTCTGTCTGCTGTGGGAGGCGCGGCCCTCATCACCGGCACACTGCTGCTCGCGTGGCCTCCGTAACACCTCAGTATGTAAACCTGAAAACCGACGCTGGGCCTAGCTCACTCCCATCACCACCGTTTCCAGTGCCCCTTGCCTTTTCCGGGGTGAAACCAGCCTTTGTGATGACCATGTCCGTGACCGTGACCGTGTCCGTGCAAAATCACGGCCCCCGGAACCCCAATCACGACCGGTGCTGGAGGCGCAACCACGACGGCTGGCACAGGTGGCGCAACGACAACCGGAGCCGGAGGCGCGACCACCACCGTCGGATGTGCGGGAGCAACGACAACCGGAGGCGGCTCGACATAGACCGTGCCTTGCCATTCGGGAGGAGGCTCGACCACGACTTTGGGCCTTTGTGCGGTGTACGGTCGGTACTCCACCTCAAGTGTTTTTTCGATCTGGGGTCGCGCTTTGGACACTTCAGGAGGGATCGGACCCACATAGAAAATCACGTTGTTCTGCACTTTGTAGCCGACCATGGCTGGCGGTGCGGGGTACTCGTGATGGTGCGGTCCTTTCAAAAAACAGAACCTTGAGGGTGGAGGCAGCGCCCCCAACGACCCCTCTTGGTTCAGGGGAATCGGATGGTGTCCGTAATAGACCGTTTTTTCGCCGTCGTAACCGAACGGAACGGGGTCTCCCGAAAACACGTAGTCGTCCCCGACGCGCTGATACAAATTGGGCTTGTCCGGCGCGTAATCGTGCGTGTGAGGCACGTCGATCTGGCAGTAGCCATTTCCATCCACGGCAACCGGGTGTGCTCCCGTGTAGCGCGTCTTGGATTTGAGCGCCTGCGGCACATTGCGCGGTGCCGCAACAGCCGAAAAAGCTCCCAACACCGAAAACCCAAGGAGCCACAAACCAAATTTCCTCATCATCTGTTCTCTTCCCCTCCCTCGATGGGATGATGTGATTCAGAAAGCAACACTCCGTCCAATTATACCTCGACGAGAGCGATTCCCTCCATGCGACTTTTCGCGCAGAAAAAACGCCCGCTGTTCCACGCCGTGTTTCCCGTGGCTTCTGGAACGACATGTAGGCTTGCTGCTCCACCGCCTTCTTGAGCGCAGTTTCGCGCAATATCCGAACTCGGGAGCGCCCGACAAAGACGGTGCGACCGGCGATAAAAGAAGCCTCGCAAAACCGGCGTGCAAACCGGCCTTTGACTTTGCCTCCCAAAGCCCCCTACTATCGCCCTGATGAAAGAGATTGAGCGTCGCGTCGCGCGTCCCGCGACCCCCAAAGTAGTGCCGCCCAAGTGGTTGTGGGCTGGTTGTGCAGTTTCCGTGGTGTTGCTGACAGGAGCCTGTCGGACCTTTTTCACGGCATTGTCCACCGAGGCTGCATACAAGCCAAAACAGCACAAAAATGTGCAGATGCAAGGCGCGTATCGGCTGTGGGCTGGCGATATGAACTTCCACATCAGCCCGCCTGATGATCCGCGCAAAGTCGAACGCTCTCTCAAGGCGTCGGTCGACTTGGCAAACAAATCGGGCCTCGATTTTGTGTTCGTAACGCCGCAGATTCCCGCCCGTTTTTGGGAAAGCGCAGATCAGTACGAACGAGTGAAACGCGACTGGCCCACGCTCCAGGCAACGCTTTCGTCACTGTCTGAAAAAGGCGTTTTGATGATGGTCGGGGCCGAGTATGCAGACGACAAAAATGGCTCGGCCACGATCATCGGCACAGACATTCCCAAAGCACTCAACGACGTGTCGCGTGACGATTTGCGCGCGAATCCAACGGCGTTCATCAATCTGTTGTGGATGCGCGGCGCGCTCGTGTTTTTGAACACCCCGCTTGCAACGCCCGTGAAAGCGCCCGTTGATTCTGTGAACAACTACTCGAATGTCGATCGCAGTTGGAAGCCGCTTACGAAACCGTCAGCGGGCTTTCCAAAAGACATTCTGGCCTTGCACAATTTGTACGACGGCATGGAAGCGTACAGCGTGCCTTTGTCGGTGTGGCGCGATCAGTACGCGCTCGGCGACCCCGTTGCGTCGGTTTCTGCGGTGATGAGCCGCATGGATTTGGAGATCATTCGCAAGAAACGTCGGCTGGTTCCAATCGGTGGCTCAGACAGCCGTGACTCGCTGATTCGTCCCACGATCTACATCGCCGCGCGCGATCGCACTCCCGAAGAACTGCGGCAGGGTCTTACACATGGGCGCGTGTGTGTTCGATCACCTACCCCCTGTGGTGTCCGCGTGTTTGCAGACGATCGCCCAGAAGCCGTTGGCGTTGGCGATCACATTGTGGCCAGCCAGCACGTCAACATTCGCTGGGAAGGTGGCGAGGGGGAACTCTTTCGGAACGCCGAAAGTGTGGGAACGTTCGAGGGTCACACAAGTCAGCCTGCTAGCCGCTCGGAATGTCACATCTATCGGTTGGTCGTCGATGGCGGATATTCCGCGCCATTCTTTGTGAACTGTCCAGAGCTGGCCCCCGCCCGTCCGTAAGCTCTGTTCACGCGCAAATCCGTTTTCCCATCCTCTTTTCCGTTCCACTCTGCCGACTCATTCCTCCGCCCCCTTTTGACGATGAAAAGGTTCAGGAAGGAGTCACGGCCAGCGGCGGCTCTGCTACCACGTTCAAGCGCAGGGCCAACTTCTGGTTTTTTCGTGTGAGCCGAATCGATCCCTTGGCCAAAAGCGCAGTCACATTGGCGACGGACAATCGAGTTTCCCCCACCACAAAGGGAATGCGGAATGTGCATTCCCGAAAGTTTGCGCAGCCCCACGCTTGTTTTCCCCAAATCACATCTGCGCGCTGGCAACGAGGGCACCGCACCGAAGGCGCAAGCGGCGTCCCAGGCGACGGCTGCGAAGTTCGCTGTCTCTTTGTGGATCTAGCCTGCGAACGGGTGGTTTTTTTCTCGGCGCGTTTCGGTATGTCCACTCGTTCAGGGTTCGGCAACGCGCGCACACAAGACACCAGTTCACGCACATAGGCGGCGATGTCTGACATGAAGTTCTCTGCGGTTTCTTCTCCGCGAGCCATCCGACACAGCCGCGCTTCCCATTTACCCGTCCATTCCGCCGAAGCAAGCCCCGCATCCGGCAGCTTTCTGATCAAATCCTGTCCCAAACAAGTTGGGTGAAGTTGTCGGCCTTGACGTTCGATGTATTGCCGCTTGAGCAGGGTCTCAATGATCGTCGCTCGAGTCGCCGGAGTCCCCAGCCCCGTGTCTTTCATTGCGTGCCTGAGTTCGGCATCCGAAAGGCCCTTCCCCGCTTGTTCCATGGCCGACAAAAGGGTCGCCTCCGAAAAGCGAGGTGGTGGTTTCGTTTTTTTGTCGATGGCCAAGAAATCACCGACGAGAACTTCGCCCACATGCAGAGAAGGAATCACCTGGTTTGGCCATTCCGCATCGTCTTCCCTTTCGTGGGAATCCTGTTCTTTCGGACTCTGTGAACCCTCTGTTCCTGAAAACCCTGCTACCTCTTGCCAGCCCGCAACAATTCGCCGTTTCCCCTGCGCAACATATCGATCGGGAGGCGGCGGCACCGCAGTCAGTCGGCCCTCTGCATCGGTTTCTGGGGTTTGGGGATCTTGCATCACGCCCGCATCCACTTTGATCGTGACCCGCGTCTGCGCAAACTCTGCATCGGGAAAAAACACGCCCAGAAAGCGGCGTATTACCAAATCCAGCACGTTTTTTTCATCACGGGTCAACGCCGCAAGACGGCCAGAAGAAAGCGGCGTCGTCGTCGGAATGATGGCGTGATGATCCGTCACCTTGTGGTCCTGAAACACCCGCGCAGGAGGAGTCACCGCGCCAAGCTTCCCCGAAAATGCGGAATACGCTGCGCACTGCCCAACGGCAGAAAAAATCTCGGGAAGTTGTGAAAACAGATCTTTGGAAAGATGGCGAGAGTCCGTTCGCGGGTAGCTGAGCAGCTTGTGCTCTTCGTATAGCTGCTGCGCAATGGAAAGCGTCTGTTGCGCGGAAAAACCGAACCGCCGGTTGCAAGTCCTTTGCAGAGAGGTCAAGTCGAACAGCAACGGCGGAGGCTCACGCACGCGCTTTTCTTCGATGTTTTCGACGGAAACCATCCCCACTTTGTCTCGAGAAACGATGCGATCGGCCAGCGTTCTCGTCGCGAGCCGGTGCGTTTTTCCAAATTGCCACCTGGCGATGAACTGGTCGTTCGGAGCCACTTTCCGTCGCAGATTCGATTGAACCTCGAAATAATCGACGGGCACAAACTCGACAATCTGTTTCTCTCGTTCGACCAGCAACGCCAGCGTCGGTGTCTGCACTCTCCCGACGGACAAAAGCACGCCTCGCTGACTGTTCCGCCAAATCGTCACTGCGCGCGTCGCATTCATTCCGACCAGCCAGTCTGCTTCCGATCGACATCGCGCAGCTTGCGCCAAATCATCGAACGCTTTGCCCGATCGAAGCTTGCCGATTCCCTGCGTGATCGCCTCTTGCGTCAAAGACGAAATCCACAGCCGCTCGACGGGCAGCACACACCCTGCCAGCTCGTAACAGAGTCGAAAAATCAGTTCCCCTTCTCTTCCTGCATCGCAAGCATTGATCACCGATGAAAACGACCGATCTCTGAGCAGCCGTTTCACAAGCTGCCACTGCGCGATCGTCTTGCGAATCGGTCGCAATTTGAAGGGCGCAGGCAACATCGGCAGAAGGTGAAGAGACCAGCGCTTCCACGCCGGATCGTATTCGTGAGGCTCACACAGTTCCACCAAATGCCCGATGCACCACGTGACCACGAACCGATCGTTGTGCAGCACACCGTTCGCCTTCTGCGTCACCCCGAGCGCCTTGGCCACATCCCGAGCGACCTGCGGTTTCTCCGCGAGAATCAACTTGCGTCCGGTCGATGAAGAGAACGGAAAAGTCCGCGTCGTGGAAGTCGAACGGGAGGACCAACGGCCAAAGGACGAACGAGCAGAAGACGAATGGGCAGAGGACGAACGGGCAAAAGAGGAAGAAGAATTTGGTTTCAAGGGCCCCTCTCTCGGAAAAAACAGCCGACCGTAACACCAGCACGTTCAAGCTGCCACTCCGTAACGGGAAGTACTTGACACTGCGCTTCGGAAAACACTAAAGATACCGGCAGTTTTGTAACTGTTCTGTTTGGAGGACCTCTTGGCCAACAACCCATCCGCAAAAAAACGCAACCGCCAGCGCCAAAAGCGCCGCATTCGCAACATGCAGCACCTCGTTCCCATGCGTACCCGAGTCAAACGGGCGCGTCATTCCCTTTCCGACACCAAAGCCACCCCAGAAAATGTTCAGACCTCGGTCGCTGAGGCCGTGGCTCAGGTCGCCAAAGCAGCCCAGAAGGGTGTCATTCACAAGCGAACCGCATCGCGCAAAATTTCGCGGCTTGTGTTGGCACTGAACAAAGCGGCCGTGGACCGCAAATCGGCAACCTCTGCGGCCCCCAAAAAGGCGGCAAAGGCAAAGTCTGCGACCCCTTCCCCCTCCAAAGACGCCAAGCCCGCTGCCAAAGCCCCTGTCAAAAAGGCTGACGAAAAAGCAGCGGCCCCCAAGGCACCTCGCGTCAAAAAGTCCTAAGTTTCTCTACTTCAGTTCCAAACCGGGGGTGTGACGGGGTGGGGCCCTGTGCTCCAATGTCGTCCTCGGTTCTCCCGCGTCGATCTGTCCCGATTCCAACCGCAAGTACGTGCTGTACAGGGTGTCCAGCCCCGGTTTTTTGCGTTTGGCGACCAGATCGTGAACGACGCGCAGAAGTTCTCGGTTGAGCGGCGTGTGGACGCCGTGCAGCTCGCCTCGTCGCACGATCTCTCCGTTCAACCAGTCGATTTCTGGTTTGCGGCCCCGTTCGATCGCGATGGCCATCGAACTCCGCATCTTGCGGAATTTCAGACCAAGCCCCCACAACAACGAGTGTTTGAAGAAGAGTCCCAAAGAGCCGACTTTGTGTCTTTTGTCCTCGTCTGAAAGGGCCAACTTTGCGATGTCAATCGTGCCTGCCACTTTGGCGAGTCGGATGCCTTCACAATTCGCAACCGCACAAAGTTCGCGCCAGACTTCCAGAACCAGCCGTCGCACAAACCGCTGGGCCAGCAACCGACCCAGCGTGTCTCCGCCTATTGCACCCAACGTGCTCGTCGCGCAGTTGATGGCCAGTTTGCTCCAACGCACACCGGACAAATCCTTCACGAATCTTGTCGGGATCGCCGGGTCGAGCAATGCCGCCACCCGAGCCAAATCGGTGTCCGTTTCGCGCGGTTTGTAGCGACCGATTTGAAAACCCCCCGTCGAAGTGCGGGCCGAAAAGCCAGGCTCGACGAGGGTTGCACCAAATCCCACCACACATCCCACCACACGCTCGTCTCCTACCACTTTGGCCGCGTGTGCTTCGGGCAAACCATTTTGCAAACACAACACATTCGTGGTGTCCGAAAGCACGGGCAAGGCATCGCCAAGCGCCTCTGTCAGCGTCGTCAGTTTCGTCGCTGCGAGGCACACGTCAAAATGCCCACCCGATGGCAATTCTGCGACTTTCGTGACCACGCTCGCCGGTTGATTCGTCCATTCTTTCCCGTCGAGGTCTCGAATGCGAATGCCCTGCCGCAAAACAGCCGACGTGATCGCCTGGTTTCCCGTGATGACCGTTACATCGCCGCCCGCCCGGCCCAGCAATGCCGCGACAATGCCCCCAATTCCGCCGCAACCCAAAAGCAGAAACCGTGGTGTTTGTGACATCGCGCCTTGTTCCTTTCTTCCGTCGGAGCAAACGCAATTCACTTTGCCGCAGCACAACCTCGAGATCAAGCCCATCTCCGACGAGAAACCGCCGCCAGATTGGCCCGACGATTGCGCCAAACCAGACAGTCTCTGGCACAGCGTGCGGGGGAAGTGCTC